>ERZ779888.2853-NODE-2853-length-13475-cov-3.003055_pt1 | contig 13475 bp, 16 predicted proteins | sample MGYA00511245_ERZ779888 | MGnify/ENA primary metagenome ERZ779888 (study PRJEB29588, sample SAMEA2155255) | human gut metagenome | biome: human gut; feature: human-associated habitat; material: faeces | place: Denmark | collected 2008/2010 ... | reverse complement strand
CAGCAGCCCCGCCGCCAGCTTCATCAGCGTCGTCTTGCCGCTGCCGTTCGGCCCCAGCAGGCCCGTGATGCGCCCGCCGGAAAAAACCGCCGTAAAATTGTCCAGCGCTTTGTTCGGGCCATAGGCCTTTGTCAATGCGCTGCATGTCAATACCGCTTCCATCATTATTCCTCCTGTGCCTTTTGCTGCAAAAGTGCCAGCGTCTGCGCCCGGGTGTATCCCAGCTTTTCCATCATCTGCAAAAATGCGCCGATCTGCTCGGCAGCCAGTTGTTCGCGCAATTGTGCGATCATTGTTTTATCCTCCGTTACGGTGCGGCCTGCCGTGCGCTGTGTATTCAAAAGGCCGCGTGCTTCCAGTTCCTGCAGCGCACGCTGCATGGTGTTTGGGTTTACCGCCGCTCCGGCAGCCATCTCCCGCACGCCGGGCAGCCGTGCGCCCGCCCGGTATTCACCGGCCACGATGGCAAGCTCCAGCTGTTCGATGAGCTGCAGGTAAACGGGCCGGTCGGCTGTAATGTTCCACTTCATGCGCTCGTCTCCTTGTGTCACTGTATTAACCGCTTAATACAATAATACAATATATTTTTCAAAAGTCAATAGAGGAAAATATAAAATTGGGGCTGGACTTTTCAAAAAAGGTATGCTATAATAATTTTCGCTGTGGAGGCGTAGCTCAGCTGGTTAGAGCGTTCGGTTCACATCCGAGAGGTCTTGGGTTCGAGTCCCTACGTCTCCACCAAAAAGAAAGGTCGCGCAAGCGGCTTTTTTTGTTCTCTTCTTTCATCTCTTCTTTTTCATCTTTTCTCTGCATAGCCAAGCTCAGCCTGTCGAAAAATTCCGATAAATACTGGATTTTTTGCGCAAATGTTGCGTAATACATCAGAGGGGGTGTTTTTTGAAATTTAAAGCGAAATTGAATCTTAAACTATATAAACTATATATTGCAGCTATTTTGTTGTTTGGCATTGTTATACTGGGCTGGTATGGAGTATACTTTCTAAACAAAAATACAATTTTTATGGAAGATAATTTACCAATGGATAATCGGATAAAATTGCTTTTTTCTATTGCCATCGGTGTTGTTGTGCTGTCGTGGACGATTCCGCTATTTACATTAGTGAGACAAATATGGATGGGTCAGGCTTTTTCTATGGATGAAGAAGGTATTCATTCTACTGCAACCGGAACAATTATACTGCCTGCTCGCCGTTTACAAGGAAAATGTAATCGATGTTTGTTTTCTCGTAGGTTAATACAAAGCGTCTTGATGTGGCAACGCCGTCTGCGTGACGAACCTTTGCCTCAAAGGTGTACTCCCCGGGAACGAAGTTTTCCTTTGTCACAGCTTTGTTAAAGAAAAGTTCATCAATAGTGAACTTACCGGTTGTGTTGCTTACACTACTGTTGCTAATCCTTGCGCCGCTCGGTTGACCCCTGCAAATAAGCGTATATTCGCTGACAGCGGGCCAGTCGGCATTATCGTTCAGCTTAACCGTAAGCGTTGCTTTGTCGCCATATTCCGTAGTGGCGGGTCCCGAGATATACGGGGCACGGGTGTTGCTGAAATTTGTGCCGTTCATAAAAATCGTACGGGGACTGTAATAGCGTGCGCCTTCAAAGGTGTAGCTCGCACGGTATTCGCCGGTACGGTTTGTTTCAAGAACATTGCCGTTGTCAGCAAACACAAATCGTGTGTCGGAGGAGGAAATATCTACAAATTTCTTTGTCTCCCCATCGTAATACTGCCACATTACCGCGCTTGGCGAAATGCTGTAAGCCGTCATCTTCCCGAAATCCGCAATACCGGAATTCATACTGACTTTCCATGTTGAAAACTGCGGCGTCATTGTGTATCCGTCTGACGGAACGGCATATTCTTCGTTTGAAAGGAATCTTGCCGTAAGCGCAGGCATAGCAAAAATTTTGTATGTCTTTGTTTCTATCTTTACGCCCGATGCGGTGAATAAGTCGATTGAAACTTCTATCGGTCCCGCCGTCTTTGGCTTTAAAACAACTTTTTTGCTCGGGAAATAGTTTGTGCCATCGTTATCGAGTATGCTCTCAGAATATACCAGTGTTTCCTCAGGCTTCTTTTCAAATCCCGTTATTTCGCCTTTATTGTTCTTTTTCGGCTCATAATAGCGATAGTTAACGGTCATTTCGGATACTCTGCTGTCTTTCACCGCGTTTACATAGCTGTCGTTTAACGCAATGATATAATTCGTCGGCTCACCGGTGGCGGTTTTTGTCGGAATAAAATCAAATGTCAGATTTTTTGCCGTCTGCTGTGTTTCGGAATCCCAAAATCTGAAGTTTAAGTCCTGATATACCGTACGTGTCTGTTCGGGATCTCCGCCCCATGTTTCGGTTATCGTACAGCGAAGCGTATAGGTTAGGCGGTTTTCCCAAGCTATGGGGTTGCCTTTTTTGTCCTTGCAGGCAAGAACATCGCAGCGAAATATGCTTTTGTCGTCATCATCTCGTTGCCAACTTGATTCATTGTAATAGCCGATTTCTTTTCCGATGTGATTGAGTACGGTAAATTTCGCCGTAGCTTTCCAAAAGGTTGGAACATTGTAGTCATAACCGGTCGGATTTTCGCTGTAGCCGAGATAGTTGCGCCCGCTTTGCAAAAAATACGGTGTGTAGTAGGCATATACAACCCACATGCTCTGTTTTTCGAGGTCAATGATACTTGTGCCGTAGCTGTGAGTAAGTCTAACTGTGTCCGAAGTTGTTTCCGTCTCCGATTTTGGGCGAACCGTCGTTTCATGATCTCCCACAATAATCTCCGAAGCGATTGCAAAATTTCTTTCGCCCGAAATTGGATAGCCGTATCCGCACTCCTTCGTAAAATTCGGTCTGGGAGTATATGCTTTATATGCCGCAATTGCCATTTTGTCGAGCGATTTTACACGGAATTTGCCGGAATATACAATGGTATTGTTCTTGCCGCCGTATGCGCGGAGTGCGTCCGCACCGCCCGAGCCGAGAATTTCGCCGCCGTACATGATAAATTTGCCTTTCGTTTCGATAGCGGCGCATTTTTCGGACGGAGTATCGTGATTCCAAGCATCCGTTCCGAACTTGTAAAAGCCTCGCCCGATAACTCTGCCCGAAACAAGCACGGTTTTACTGTTTTTCGTGCCTATAATCGCCGTACCGTTTGCCTGACCGCGGATATATCCGGAATAGCGGGCGTAGGCTATATCCGGATACTCGCCGTCCTCCGCAGCGGCGGTAACCCATTGCTTTTTGGAGCGGCCTGTTTCGATTTCGCCGTTCGGCATATGGATGATAAGCGTACCCTTGTTGTATATCAGGTCTGTCGCTGCACGATTGTATCCCATATCTACCGGGTCGCAAATCCATGTATCGCCGAAAATTTTTCCGCCGCCCTTGCTGTCGATTATCATAAGCGTTGCACCCGAGCTTATACTTATGGCGGTTTGTCTGCCGCTGTAGCCCTCACCCTTGCCAAGCTTAATGCTGAGCTTGTGCCCGTTTAGGTCAAGCACCTTTTTGCCCTTAACGGCTATTCCATATCCGTAATCTCCCGATACACTGATGTCGGTGTTAAGGCGTACATAGCGGTCGCCACTGCCGGTGCTTTCCAGTATCTTCATTAATACCGTGTACCGACTTTCATTGTTTAAATCGCTGTTAATCGGTTCCCATGTGGGATTTGTGCTCCATGTGGGCAGCGTTTCGTCAACGCCGCTCGCCTCTGCCATAAGGCTTAACCCATAGTCCTCTTGCATACTTTCTGCATTTAACGTTTCGATGTCATAGTCCTCCAAAGACTTAGCAAACACAGGATTAAATGTTGATAATATGAGCGAAAGGCATATTATCAGGGGTAAAATAACTTTTCTTGATTTCATATTATTTTCGTCTCCTTTCGTTCCGTTTGTCACCTTAAACTACCATTCCAATGCCTTATAAAATTTATGTGATGCCGAAAGCAAGCTTTTTGAAAGCAAAATTTTATCAGATGTATCAACCGCACCGTCGCCGTCCAAATCGAGGGCGAAAAACTCCAATGCGTTCAATGGTTTGTAAAATTTATGACTAACTGCAACCATATGCTTTGAAATCATCATTTTGTCGGAAGTACCGATCTCACCGTCTCCGTCCGCATCGCCCTTGACAACCAAAATCACATTGTCAACTCCGTCCGGTACGGTGAAATTGTATTTGCCGTCCTTGATTTTTGTTGCCGCAACTGCCTTATATGCTTCGCCGTCAAGGTAGGCTACCTTGCACGCTTTATCGTGCGTTACGATAACGGTTTGACCGCTGACAGTGTATTTTGATGCGTCAATGCCTATGGCCTTTACTGCGACATCTTTTGCCGGTTCGTCCTCCGGCACTGCTGTTTTCAAAATTTCAATTTCAGAGAATGAATCCACGGTGAATGTTACATAGCCATTGTCATATTCAAAGGTCTTTGCTCCTGCCGTTGCCTCAGACGACCATTTACTGTAGAAATATTCCTTTGTGCTGTCGTTTTTGTAGTGAATGATCTGTGCCGGATAAATTCCGCCCGTATAAAGCGTGACCGTTATCGGATCGCCATTCAGCTTTTCGTCCGGAAGCTCGCCTTCGTAAAGGGTGTTTCCCGACCTATCCGTAATAGTTACCTTCGGGGTAACGGAATATCGGAGGGAAGCGTCTGCTTCAAATCCGACAGCTTTGATTTCCGCACATACGCCTGCGAGCACCTCCGTCTTCGTTGTTCCCGTACTTTCAATCAAAGATTCCACATACATTTGCTCGACAGCATCGGCAATGCCGTTTACGTTGGAAAGATCGATTGCGTCCGGAAGTTCAGTGAAACCTCCCTTACCTGTGTTGCTGTTGTTATCGTTTGTGATAAAGGTAACGCCGCTGCTCGTCTGTGCTTCAACTGTCATGCGATAAAGATAAATCGGGCAGTCGGCCATGGTCGCGCCGCTATACTCACCCTTTTCGCCGTTGTAATAGCTTGCGGCATAGAAGGACATAAACTTGGTACTCGTACCGCCCTGCACCATGTCGAACGCACGCAGCAGACCGTTTTCTGCGGTTTCGGGTTTGCTCCACCATTCTTGCTCTACCGAACCAATCAGCGCCGCACCCGAATCGTTCAGCGTAATACGGTAGCCGTATTTTGCCGGTCCGCCGGATTCTACATAGAAATTCATACTGCCGTAGTCTGCCAGACCGTAGCGAACACCTCCGCAAACTGCGCTAAATCCATAGCGCGGTACGAGGGCAAGATCACCGCCACTTGGTGCGCAAAACCCGGTTGTGAGCATCATTACACCGTTGTCTTCAAGCGTTTTGAGCGTAAATTCGCCTTTTTCGTTTGCCGTAATCTCGCCGAGAATCATAAATTTTTCATATTCTCTGCCGGATTTACCTTTCGGCGGAATTGTCAGTGCGTAATATTTATCGCCGATTTTGGCAACCAAAATATATGTGCCTCCGTAGATAATATCCGAATCCGCCGTAACCTTCCGGAACACAATGCCTCTTCGCAGAAGTCGCATTTGCCGTCGCCGTTTTGATCGATATGGTTAGAGGCAATTTTAAGTTTGTCTTTGCTTCCCAGCTCTTCTGTTCCGCTCGCGTCCAAGAAATCGTGATCGCATTCATTGCAATGATAATAATCCGCTATGCCGTCTTTTTTACAGGTAGCCGGCGTGCCGGGGAATTTTACCATTTTGCCTTCGGGGTGCTTGCACCCTCCCTCTCCGAATATCTTGAGAGTGAAGGTTTTTTCCGCAGTCCGAGTGCCTGCGCTTACAACAATCTTAAATGTGTAGTCGCCTGCCATGGTCGGTTTTCCGGAAATGGTGCCGTCCTCAGAAAGCGTAAGTCCTGCAGGAAGTGCTGAACCTTCTGCAATCGACCAGGTTTTTTTGAGATCCGTGGAATCACAAAGCAATGTCTGCGAATAACTTTCGCCGACAGTTCCGTTATCAAGCTTTGCTTCCGTATCAATTTCAAGCGGACCGGCTTCGTTTATTTTCAAGGTATATGTTTTCTTTGTTGTGCCGTTTTCGTTAGTTGCCGAAAGCGTAAAGGTAAGCGTTCCGGCTTCAGTCGGAATGCCGGAGATTTTGTAGCAATACTTATCGGAATAGGAATAATCCGCCTGGCCGGTAAGTCCGTTTGAAAATGTGTATGCCGTATCATCCGTTTCGCTGACAGTCGCCCGGATATTGCCATCTGCCATCGGTGTGCTATCGCTCAAACGGATGGTCACGGTGTACAATGCTCCCACTTTCGCATCGGGAAGGAAATCCACCGAGAAAATCGGTTTTCTGACATCTGCGCCGCAATGCGCGCAGATCCCGCTCTCATCCGGCGTATGTTCATCCGTGATATTGCCGTAAACATTGGAATAGAAAACGGTCTTGTGCGCCTGCTTGTTTGTGTCATCTACATGGCAGCAGTAGTGGGCGTCCTCATAAACGCGCCTTGTACCATTTATCGTGGGGTAGGTTTCGGGAATTTTGCCTTCCTCGGCAGGCGTGGCGATATTCTGCCGCCAGCCCCTTGCGTTATAGGAACCCATTTTGTATGCTGCCTCGCCGGTGGCAAAGAATTCGGTTGTTACGCCGCCGGAATTCGTGGCATTCACGCCGTCTCGGAAAACAGCGCCGCCCGACGGGAAAACCGTTTCGTCATTGTAACAATTTTTCACGGTGTGAGGCTCGGATTCGTCAACGCTTGACACAAGCGCGAACACCCTACTGGTAACCGTGCCGTCGCCCTCGTACGGCAAAGCCGTAACCGCACCTGCGTTAAAGCAGCCTTCCATGGTAAAGCCGCCATTTGCCATGTATGTGACGACGCCCGAAGCAAATGTCACTCCGGCAACCTTACCGAAGTTTGCGCAATACCGCACCTGCGTATTTTGCGAACCCCGGTAAATCACGCCGCCGGCATAGTACCCCTCCATGTAACCGTAGTTGACGCAAGATTCGACCGTGCCGCCGCAGCCGGCAGCGGTGCCGTTGCCGACACCGGAATTGATCGCAATACCGCCTGCATACCCCGTATCTGCATGCGCCTCGGCATAAACGCTGCCGTAATTGGCGCAATAAAGAATATTCCCTTGCTGAGAGGGGTTGCCCATGATGTTACCGACGATACCGCCTGCGCTCTCGCGGCTTACGACCGTGCCGTGGTTTGTGCAGTTTTTGACATCATTATTGGCATAACCGACAATTCCGCCTACAAGACCGCTGTTGGAAAGATTCAGCCTACCGCTTCCCTTGCCGACAACCGTTGCGTAGTTGGTGCAACCTGTGATCTTATCAAATTGGGTCATGCCGACGATAGCGCCCGTTGCGCCGGCAGTATCCGCCTTGTAACCTACGATCAGCGAATGCTCTCCGATGGTGATGTTTTTCACCTCGCCGTAATCGAGCGTACCCGAAATGGTAGAAAAATTGCCGATGACGCCGAAAAGCCCCGTATAGTAGACCGTGTTGTCATTGATATACAAACCGTCTATCGTATGACCGTTTCCGTCAAAATATCCGATATACGGCAAGTTTTTCGTACCGATCGGTGTCCATTTGCGAAGCCCGAGCGCCTCCACCTTTTCGTTCATCTGTTCGATGAGGGGGGTCCGATATGCGTTTAACTGTTCCTCTGTTTTCGTTTCGTCGTTCCACTGCTCCCATGTGCAAAGTCCGTTATAAACAGGGTGGAAATTTCCGAGTTCCGTTTCTTTCATTCCCGAACCCATTTTGCAGGACTTGTCACCCTTTGCCACCGTTACAAGACCGGTTTCGTGGTCATATGCAAATGTCGCACCGGGGTTCAGATTAATATCTGCCGTCAGTTTTGCGCTGAGCGCTGTTCTTGTATTGCCTGCGGCTTTATCCGCCTCTGCCGTAGTTTTTGCAAGCTCGGCAAATGCGAAAAGCTCCTCCGCCGTGCCGATCAGATAGACGCCGCTCTCATCCGGTATCATTTCGGCAAAAACCGACATAGGCGTCGTACCGAGCAGCATGATAAGACTGAGAAGCACACATACAAGCTTCATAAATCTCTTACTCATAACTTTGTGTTCCTTTCAAAAAATAGAATCTTTTAACTTGTTTTCGTTTCCGTCGGGATTTTTCTGCCACACGCGGGGCAAAACGAAGCATCGCTTGATACTATGGCGTGGCAATGAGCACATTGCTTATGCCTTGCTCTGTAAAACTCATGGAATACAAGAGAACAGCCGCATTTTTTGCTCCGCTGCCTGTGAGCTTGATGAGGATCTCCGCGCCTTCCAGCGACATCCTCATGACCTGCTCGGCAGCTTCTCCGGATGTGTTCATCTTTCTGTTTTCTCCTTTTTTTATTGTAATAAAAAATTTTATCGTAATAAAAAAGCCCCGGAATCATCCGAGGCATAAAAAATCAGGGCAACATTTTTGCCGCCCTGACTTTTGCTTATTCGTTTGCCTGTGCAACCACCAACTTCAGACCAAGCGGTTGCATGATCTTCAGCAGGGTATCCAGATTCGGTGTTGTCTGAAACGATTCAATCCGCGCCACCGAGGACTGCGGAATTCCGCACATTGCGGCAAGGTCTCTTTGCGTGATTCCGAGATCATTCCGTTTTTCCACCATCTTGCTGACGATGGCGGCAATGTTCTCCATTTCCTCAATGTCCCGTTTTGCATCCGGATCAACCTTTTTTACATGATCCTTATACGCATCCCATGTTTTCATTTCTTTACAGCCTCCTTTCGGCGTAAATAATCATTGCGTTCTGCTTTCGCCTGTTCAATTTCTCTCTGCGGTGTCTTCTGCGTCTTTTTTCGGAAATGATGAAGCAGGACAAAGGTGTTGTTCTCGTAATAGAAATAGAACACACGATTGTTCCCCGGACGCAGCTCCCAAATGTTTTCCTCTATATGCTTTGTAATATTGTCCGGTTGCCGCGTTCCGTTGTTTTGAAGAAGTTCAATATACAGTGTTATCTGACGATACTGTATTCGTGCGTCCTTATTTGTCGCTGCTTTTTCCCGCAGTTCTTCAAGGAAGTCCCATACATCGGACTCACCGTTTTCCTTCTCGTAAAACTCAATGCTGTACATATTCTTTTCTTCTCCGGGTTGCTTCATTCGTTCCATTCTTATGATAGCACAAATGCTATCAAATGTCAATCCCTTTTTCGCATTTTTTCTTTTCCGCAGGTTTCTTTTTTTCGGCAAATTGCCCGCGCTCGATCTCGTTGACCACCATCTCAATCACCCCGCACCGCTCGGCAATGTCCTCGCACAGCTTCATCTGCCGTCGCAGTTCAGCCATCTGTGCGGTCAGGTCATAAATAATTTTCTTGGTAGGCTGCATAGCGGTGCTGTCGTGCATACGGCGCAGGCGGTTGCGCTGTTTCGCGCGCTCATATGCAAGAGCTTTGAAACGGATTCCGATGTTCTCCGTGAAGTGCCGCAAGTCCTCTGCCGTCACGATGTCATTGGCGGCAAGAAGCTTGGCTTCCTCGCTGTACCGTTTCATTTTTCGTGCGTCCTCCCGCATTGCCGCATACGCCGTCCGGTCAAACGGGCGCACCTCATGCGGGAAGTGCTTTAGGAGATACGCATAGTGGCGGTAAAGCCCCACGATACCCGTTGCGCGCTCCCGTTTTTGGTAAACAAACGCCGCTTGAACCGGGCGCGGTCTGTTTTCGTAATTGCAGCGGCATCGCTCCGTATCTCATCCTCGGAATATCCGTCACCGAGCCGATCAAGGCGAAAGAATTTCTTTCCCTCGTCCGGTCGGATGCGAAGAAAGCTCCCGCGGTATTCCAGAATATATCCCCGGTTCTGAATCTCGATTTGAAACTGCCGGAAACTCGTCGCATATTCAAGCACAGCGTCGATGTCCGTCCGTGCCGCGTCGCGCCGGGAAGTGCCGTCCTTATCACCGAGCCATGCTTTATATTGCTTGGAACCGCGTCCGGGATGTTCGATCACCGACAGTCCGTAATCCTCACAAAGATCGTCCGAAACCTCACGCATTTTGTAGTAGGTTGCTTTCTGGTCGTAATACCGTTTGCCGTCCGTAAACGACACGCTGTTGAGACAGAAGTGGTTATGGATCTTGCCGGTATTCGTATGAGTGGAAACGACAACCTGAAAGCGGTCGCCCCACAGTTGCCTTGCCAGCTTGATGCCGATCTCATGAGCAATGTCGGGCGTGACCTCGCCTGCTTCAAAGGACTGATACCCGTGAAAGCAGACAATGCCGCCGGGCTTCTTCCATGTCTCCTTGGTAGCGCGGAACTGCTCGGCGGCGGAGGCGGGACTATCTGAACAGTTGATACCGGTAACATAAAACTGCTTCTCTGTTTTCATGGCGTTGGCATCATACTCCAATACCCTCTCCACCGTGTGGAACTTTGCAGCTTCCGCATACTGTCCGTTCCATGTCTTTGCCGGATTCGCAACATAGCGAAGGACCTTTCCCACACTGCCTTTGACACTCCAGATCGCCGTGACCGCCATCAGCTCTCCTGTGCAAAGGCGCGTGTAAATTCCCGTTCCATCCGCTGTAAGGAAGCGACCGCTTCACGGAGCATCGGTTCATCCACAAAACCGTGGCTGTGCTGCTTGGCGGCAATCTGATTGATGTTATTCCCGATGCGGTTGAGTTCACGGACGATAGCTCCGTACTCGGCAACGGGAGCTGCCTTGATTGTCAACCCGTTGATGAGGTCGCGCAAGACCTGTTCACGGCTGAGAGAAGTGTACGCGACCATGATATTGAGCCGTTGGTATTCCTGCTCGTTCAGATAGACATGAACACGATACGGGCGTTTTCGGTTCAAAGCATATTGCTCGTATGCCATAGCATCATAGAAGCGGCGGGGGGATTAGGGGGCGCAGCCCCCTCACAAGCGAATTTGGTGTGAGCACCATCGGGTGAGCACCATAATTCAGTGCTTGCTAAGACTTTGCGACGCGCCTGTACCCCTCGCCGCCCAATTCCTCCTTTCAGCGTTCCTCTCGGTAATTTTTCTTCCTGCGCGGTTCTTCCTCGGTCGCTTCAAACTCAACTCCGACAAAGTTATCTGCGTCAAGAATATAGTCGGAATTATGCCAATTGTCCGACGCGATCTGCTCCGCTTCATCGCGGGAATGAGCTTCCACATCCACCGTCATCACGAGCGTTTCGGTGATACGCACCTTATAGTTTTTCTTCATACTCACACCTCAAACTGACTTTCATTCTCGCGTATCAGCTCACGCACACGGGCAAGAATGTCGTCCGCCTCGCAATATTTTCGGAAGCAATCCAAATCGTTCCCGATAAAGTAGCGGTAGGTCATACGCTCTCCCTCGCAGTTCCCGTAAGTGATGCTTCTTGTAACGGCAAAGGTCATATTCCTGAGCAGCCACAGCTCATTTCTGTCGTAAACGAAGCCGAAGTTTTCCGTAGCGTCGTTGGTTCTCTCGGCGATCAGCTTACCGGCGCACGGGAACAGGCTGTTGTGACGGATACCGTAGTCCGCTTCCTCCATCACGACCTCACAGGCGGTGACGGGCGTGTATCTCCAGCACAGAATTGGGTTGAACTTCTTATTCTTCGCCATACTGTCCACCACCGACTGCACATGACTTTTGTCCTTGTCAAAGTAGCAGGTCTTTGCACACAGGCGGTAGAGATTTCTGAAAAACTTCCGCTTCATGCGCTCATCGCGGTTCGGTCTTTTCTTTTCGTAATTCATTCTTTTGTGTCCTTTCGGTTTTCAGATTTTCAAGATGGATGAGGTGCATCAGGTAATCGTTGTAGTCCTTTCCGTACTTCGGCGGAAGGTATCTGACATCATATCTGTCTCCAAGGACCGTGATAAAACCGGCTGCACCTCGTCTGCCGGCGTAATCACTGTCAAGGTGAAGATAGATGGCTTTCGTGTCGGGATACTCACGCAGAAATCGCTCCAGCGAGGCGGGAATCCGGAATTCCTTTTCGTTCTTTCCGGGTAGGTACACACCCGAAAGTGAGAGCATATGAAAGCGCCGAAAGTCCAATCCCCGGCGCTTCATAATCGTTGCAAAAGACATCAGGTCAATGGCACTTTCAAACACACTGACAGAGGCACACGGTGCCCGTGCTTCGGAAAAGAAACAATAGCTCCGGTCACTTCCGTAAGTGTCTTTCTTGGTGGGTGTTCCGTCTGTTGCGCGTTCCGAGCATTGGCGTACATTTCCGTTTTTGTCCTTTCCAAAGAAAAGAGCCGCTCCGGTTTTCACCGATTCGGCTATCTGCTTTTGCTCTATGAAGTTGTCTATGATCTCTCCGTCAATGCCTCTTTCCTGCAAGTAATCCTTTACGGTTTTACAGTCAAAGGTGTATCGCGGGAGAGCCGGCTGCGTGGGCTTCTCATGCTTCGGCGGAGGCGTTATTCGGACGGCTGGCGCTTGATTCATAACGGCTTGCACAGCCGAAACAAAGTCCATACCAAGTCCTTTTACGAGATAATCCAGCGCCGACGCGCCGCCGATCCCACGGCTCCACCAATACCATTTGCCGTGTGAAATTTTGAGACTGTCATGCTCCCTTGTGCAGTATTCCTCCGCACCGCAGCGAACAAGTTCGTTTGGCGCGGTTGCCTGAAAGTAGGAAAGAAGATCGACCTTGCGTGCCTGTTCCACCACATCGGGTGTTACATAACGCGGCATCTTATCTCCCGCCCTGTCTCAGCTTTTCTTTGAAAGCAGCCCGAAGTTTTTCGTTTGCCGTGCAGGAAATCATATCACGGATCGTGTCCATATACGCCATCTCCGTATGCTCCCAACGGTCAAAAATGGCTCCCAATGCGTTGTCGCATTGGAGCAACGCCTGTGCCTGTTTTCCGCTCAGATCGTACTCCTCAAGTGCCAGAACAATGTCCTGTTTCGTTGCATAGGCGTATGCGTGTTCCAGAATTTCTTCGGGCGGCATGGCAAGCAATTCGTTCTCATACGCTTCCATTTCCGCCGAAACTTTTTCGTAAAGTTTTCGGTTCAAGGCTTCTTCATTATCTGTCACCGACATCCCTCGCTTTCTCTTTTTGTACTTCTTCTGCTGTGGAATCTGTGATTTCAAAATCTCCCCAACAGACATTCCCTTCCGCGATTTTTTCCTCCGCCTTAGCTTCCGCTTCTTCTTTCGATTCGGCTTCCACCTCGTAGTATCCGTATTCCAATACGCTGATACGGACACCGTATTTCTTTTTTGTGTTACTCATGTTTTCTCCTTTGTGAAATAGAAAAAGCCACTTAATTTCGCTTGGGAAATTAAGTGGCTGTGCCATAAATATTCAGTTAGACAAACAGGAACTTTCAAATTAGTCTTTGCAAACAACCTTTGAACCTTCACCATCAATTACAATTCCCTGACGGTTGTTAATTGGGGATAGATTCAAATCCGAAAATTCAGTCATTATTTTCTCGGTAACTTTCTTAAATGGTGCTGTAAGATAATGCGGAA
>ERZ779888.2843-NODE-2843-length-13519-cov-3.097816_pt1 | contig 13519 bp, 15 predicted proteins | sample MGYA00511245_ERZ779888 | MGnify/ENA primary metagenome ERZ779888 (study PRJEB29588, sample SAMEA2155255) | human gut metagenome | biome: human gut; feature: human-associated habitat; material: faeces | place: Denmark | collected 2008/2010 ... | reverse complement strand
CCGCTGCCATACTGTTTCCGGTCAGGATTTTCAGGCAGTCCAAAACACTGACAGAATATTTGCCTGCGCAAAGGCATACCAGTATCAGTATTATCAGTATTAAAATAAGAACAATATTTAATATCACCTGTCTGTTCTTTGCTGCCTGTAACATTTCTATCCCCTGTTATAGCTTTGCAAGGTGTCCTGAAAAAGAACACCTTGCATTATCACTGTTTTATTTTATCTTTACAGCTTTAACTGCTGAAAACTTACTGTATGTTTTAGTGTCGGTATTATATGCTTTAACCTTGTAGTAGTAAGTCTTGCCTTTCTTTACAGTCTTATCAGCATATGAAGTCCTGGCTGTAGTTGTTTTCTTTGTGTATTTGCCGTTTTTCTTTACTGCTCTGTAAACTGCCACTGCCGCCTCTGCAGTCAGAAGCAGACTCTCCTGAAGACTGCCTTTCGGTTCGAGGATCACACTCAGGTAGATTCCTGCATCCTGCGGTGAATAAAAACTGCGTCCCCGCCGGCCACGTCCTTCTGTCTGGCATCCCGCCAGCACAAAGCTTCCATGACCGGCTTCTCCGGTAATAGCAGCCGCTTTCGCTGCACGGTTCGTAGAATCCACTTCCTGATAAACTTTGATATAAACCTCCGGAAACGACAAAAAAGGCCGTATTGCTTCAACGGAAAGTCTATCATTCGCTTTCACCAGCATATAGCCTTTATTTGGTTCCGCCTCTATCATGTATCCTTCTTCCCGAAGAGATTTCACAGCTTTCCAGATTGCAGCCCTGGTACAGTGAAGCTCCTCGGCTAACTTTTCTCCTGAAAGGGTCTCACCCTTCTCTTTCTCCAGAATTTCCAAAAGTCTTGATTTAACGGTCATATTCTATTCTTCTCCATAATTCATCAGAGTATTCTTCATAAATGATATATATTCTCTGCGTACATTCTCCGGTGATATGATCACTGCCCCTGTTCCAAGGCTGGCCAGCCAGCCAAAGAATTTCGGACTGACGCTGATGTGCGTCTGCATCGAAAAATGCTTTTCATCCCGGGGAATCAGCATGACATCCTGTCCAAAACGATCCAGAACCACACCAACAAAACGGTTTTCAAATTCCATCCGGACGGGAGTTTCTTTTCCTCCAAACATTCCAAAAGTTCCGGCTGAAAATTTCTCCATATCAAAATTTTGAAAAATGCTCTCTCCATTTCTTTTAGCTTTCTCAATATTCAGATGTTTGATCTTGTCAACACGATAATGTTTGACGATCTCACTTTTCTCGTCCATACCCAGCAAATAATAATTTTCGTTCTTCCAGATTAATTTCCACGGACTTACTCTGTATCTTTCTCCACCGCGTTTCTGTTTCAGATTCTTAGAAAAATCCCATTCATAATACAGGAAACCGATCTGATGGTTCTCCGCAATTGCATCATAAATCCCCTGAATATTCTGATATACTTCATTGTTCGGTGACTTCACTCCCGGTACTGTATAAGTCTGATACTGAAGTTTCCTCGCTTCACTGGCACTGGTCAGACTTTCCAGTTTGCGTAGAAGTTCCCGGGACTGTTTCTGCGTCAGGAATCTGGATGACTGCACTGCGTCCATCAGAATCTTCAATTCCGGAAGTTCAAACTTTCTGTCCGCAAGGAAATATCCCGAAGGACGTCCTCTTCGATTCTCAATCTTCATTCCGAACACCCTCAGTGTCTCTATATCATCGTAGACAGCCTTACGCTCCACACTGATTCCATAACTGTCCATATATTTTATGATCTCAGCTACGGATATCGGATGTTCTCTGTCCGTCTTCTCTTCAAATGCCTTCATCAGATATAAAATTTTGAGTTTCTGATTAAATGATCTCGGCATACATTCTCCCTTATTTATCTGCCAATGCTATGACTACACCTGAATATAATACCATAAAGCCAAGTGCCAGGGCAATCCTGTCTGCAGAATGAAAATCCAGTTTCAAAACCATCGCACCCATGATCATGATCTCTATTGTAACGATCGCCCCTAATACCATCGCCATGATACTGGAAAATTTCCTGCGATTCTTCTTTCCGTGACTTCTCTCTGCCCTGTAAACTCTTCCTTCTGCATTTGCTGTGTTGACCATCGTGGTTTCCTCCCTTTATACCGAACATGTTTTCCGAACATTTGTTTCTTATATTGGGAGTATCTCATATTTAATGTACGATAAAACGGGACGAATCATCCAAAAACAAATATATGTTCGTTTTTATGCAGAAAAATTGATTTTTCTGACATTCCAGTTTCCATTGTCGATTTCCATAAGAGCCATGGTGACTTCTCCGCCAAAACGACTCCTGCCACAGCTTCCCGGATTCAACCACAGCCGTCCATCGATCATTTTTTCAAAATAATGATGACTGTGTCCAAAAATAACAACCTGCGCTGTACCCAGATCCCATGCAACATCTTTTTTATTATGTGTCATAAAGAATTCCGTTCCTTCTATTTTAAATCGCAGTGTAACTGAAAGCTTTTCGGCCCAGTCACGGTCATTATTTCCACGCACGACATAAAGACTGCCAAGATACCGGAGCTGGTCAAGGATTTCCGGCCGGTCAACATCTCCTGCATGTAAAATGCAGTCACATGTCTTAAGTATGCTGATCACTTCCGGTCTCAGCAATCCGTGTGTATCAGATATGATGCCAATTCTTTTTGCCATCTGTTTTCTCCTGTAACATTCCTATCAGAAAATTTCTCAGAATCCTTCAATCCTTCTTTTCTTTCGGAGTGCATAACGTTTTTCCGCACCCTGCCATTCTGCCTTTTCAGCCTCTGTCTCAACGATCAGCCCCGGTACTTCGACTTTGTTGTCGTTTTCATCAAGCGCCACCATAACTTCATATGCACGGTTGATCATCTTGCGCATACCGTCAGAATCTTCCACATATGTATCGATCCGTACTTCCATGGATGTTCTTCCCACGTATGTCATCTTTCCGATCAGGACAACAGTATTTCCAAGATAAGCGCCTGCCTTAAAGTTCAGATTGTCCACGCAGGCTGTTGTGACGATCGTTCCTGCATGGCGGTGAGCCACAATCCCGGCCATTTCATCAATCCACTGCATGAGGACACCACCAAACAGACGTCCATAGCTGTTGATATGCTTATTCATGATCAGATAGGTATTTTCAGTGCGGGAATCTTCCACCCTCTTCATTTTCCGCATTTTATCACTTCCTTCGTTTATTTGAGTCCCTGTTCATGAAAACGTGCCGCCGCTTTTTCGTATTCCGGAAGTGGGACACCATATTCTTTTCCCAGACGGACGATTTCATATACAAGACCATCTATTTCTGATTTTTTGCCCGCATACACATCTCTCTGCATAGAGGTGGTTGCCTCCGGTGCCAGTGGTGCCACAATCTTCAGATTTCGCTCCACAAGATCCTCCTGAAATTCAATTCCCATCGCATGGGACAGCGCTACGATCTCAGTGATCAGAGCTTTAAACATTTCTCTTGCCTCTCCGTCTTTCTGAAAATCTGCTGCTGTCGCATTACAGTAAAGTCCGGCTACTCCGATCGGCGATACGTAAGAGAATTTTACCATAGCATCTCTGCGAATATCTTCAGAGAGAATCACTTCTATATTTTCACATGCCATATCTTTTGCAATTTCACGCATCTTTTCCGTCTCTTCTTCCGGTTTTCTCGCACCGAAGACAACACGGAGAATTTTTCCATGTCGCAGGATCACACCCGGCTCCAGAATATTGGCAGATACGTAGATACATCCATCCGGCACTGTCAGTTCCGGAAATTCTTTCTGAAGTTTTCCTCCTGTCCCATAAATATTGAGGATTGGAAGGACTACTGTATCTTTTCCTGCAAGTTTCCGGATCACCGGAATTGTTTCCGTCATAGAATAACCTTTTACACAGACTAGGATCACATCAGGTGTATCACTGTATTCTTCCACTGTGCATGCTTTTACCGGAATCATTTCTCTTTTATGATCCCACAGGCGTTCCATGCCCAGACCATTTTTTCTGATCGCCTCAAGGTGTTTTCCTCTGGCGATGAGGGTTACATCTTTTCCTGCCTTCGTCAGAAAAAAGCCAAGACTTCCGCCGGTTCCGCCAGCTCCGATGATTGCATATTTCATATCACAGAATTCTCCTTTTCTTAAAGAATCAGCTCCTCATATCCTGAGGAGCCGATTAGATCATTATATATTTTTCGCGCAGATGTCTTCCAGACAGCATCTGTCACAATACGGTTTTGTTCTCGCTGTACACACCTCACGTCCATGGTACACAAGGCGATGGCAGAAATCACTTCCTTCTTCCGGTGGAATGATCTTCCACAGGGCCATTTCCACCTTCTTTGGTTCTTTGATTCCATCCACAAGCCCGATTCGATTACAAAGCCGGATGCAATGCGTATCTGTAACAATTGCCGGTTTGCCAAAAACATCTCCCATGATCAGATTGGCACTCTTGCGTCCTACGCCGGGAAGTTTCAAAAGTGCCTCGAAAGTTGTCGGGATGTTGTCATCATACTGTTCATGAAGGATTCTCATACATGCACTGATGTCCCTGGCTTTGCTTCTGCCAAGTCCACACGGCCGGACGATCTCCTCGATCCTCCGGCTCTGCAGCCGCCAGCGATGCCACATCCGGATACTTCGCATAAAGCTCCTCTACAACTACGTTAACTCTTGCATCTGTACATTGCGCTGCAAGACGGACACTCACAAGCAGTTTCCATGCCTGATCATAATCCAGTGTACAGCCTGCATCCGGATATTCTTTTTTCAGCCGGGCGATCACTTCCAGTGCCAGTTCTTCTTTTGTCATTATTTTCTGCTTCTCCGCTGTCTCTTAGATTGTTCCGAAAATACGGTCACCTGCATCACCGAGTCCCGGGCAGATGTAAGCATTTTCATTCAGTTCACGATCCAGATGTCCTACATAGATCTGCACGTCCGGATGTTCTCTGTGAAGTCGTTCCAGACCTTCCGGTGCTGCGATGACAAACATACATTTAATATTCTTTCCACCATGCTGTTTGATCATTCTGACTGCATCTACCGCAGAACCACCGGTTGCAAGCATCGGGTCTGTCAGCACGATCAGTCTCTGTTCGATCGGATCCGGAAGTTTGCAGTAATATTCATGTGGTTCATGTGTCTCCGGATCTCTGTAAAGGCCGATATGACCGATCTTTGCAGACGGAACCAGCGTTGTGATACCGTTTACCATACCAAGTCCGGCACGAAGTACCGGCACAACTGCCAGCTTCTTTCCGGCGATCATTGGGGATTTACATTTCTCGATCGGAGTTTCAATTTCCACATCCTCCAGTGGAAGATCTCTCAGTGCCTCATATCCCATAAGGACTGCAATTTCTTCGATCAGTTTACGGAACTCATTTGTTCCTGTATTTTTGTTACGAAGCATAGAAATTTTGTGCTGGATCAGCGGATGATCCATAATAAATACGTTTTCCATGTTTTCCTCCATTATCATTCTCTTTAGAATTATATCACTGTCATACAACTATGGTGATTATACCTTATTTCTTTTCCATTGACAACTCCCACCGAAATGATACACTGAATTTAATCCTTTTTAGTAACTTTCATCTGGTCAAGCGGATATTCGCAATTGAAGCAGGGAACTTACTTGATTCGGTTAAATAATTATTCACTATTTTTGAAAGGAGCATTCTTCATGGACAACTGCGAAAAAGAATTTGAATCTGCCGGTCAGGAAGCCAGGCGTCTTGCTATTGCATTAAAACGTTTTACGGAAGTTCAGGATCCTGTATGGAAAGAAAAATATCAGCATTATCTTTCCCTTCGTTTCCGGCCTGCCATAATCGAACTGATCCGTCAGGATGATTTTTTTCGTATTCAGAAACTCTGTCAGTTTGTATCGATCACAGAATCCGCACTCGACACATTTATTGAGGAAGCCGTCCGGCTCCACCGGGAAGAAATTCTTTCCTTCTTTCTGGAATTCCAAAAAGACCACTTTGGCTTTCATGACCATGACTTTACCTTCTGATACAGATAAGGAGTAAGATTATGAAACATCCTATTTCTCCGGATACCTCCGGTCTTTATGAAAAAATATGGAATTTTGTACGTGAACAGCTTTCTGTCAGATATCCCTTTTTTCGTCATCTTCTCTGGAATTTTTCCTTTCAGGAATCCTCAGAAACATCCTCTGCCGGCACAGATGGCAGTGTCATCTATTTCTGCCCGGATTTTCTTATAAAAACGTTTCAGGATGATCCCGATACTCTGGAAAAGCTTTTTTTGCATATGCTGTATCACTGTCTTTTCCTTCATCTGATCCTGGAGATACCTTCTGAAGCTCAGCGATGGGATCAGGCCTGCGACCTTGCTGTATATCGACTGATCCATCATGAGAAAAAAGAATATCGTCCGGCTATACTTTATTCGCAGAATCCTGGGCTGCCGGAAACCTGTGCAATGGATGATCATCAGTTCTGGAAACAGGCTGACCGTAAGAAGCTTCTCGAACAGATGAAAAATCTCTGGAACAACAGTTATGGTACCGGTGGTTTCGGTCTCTACGGTTCTGACGGCAGAGGCGCTTCCCCGGGGAGTCTGCAGGAAGAAATCAGTCTGCGAGAAAAACACCGCTATGATTTTCATCGTTTTCTCAGACATTTTGCCGTTCACCGCGAGGAACTTCATACAGATACAGAAAGTTTTGACTATATTCCTTATCTCTATGGTCTGGAACATTATGGCAATATGCCACTCATTGAACATCTGGAATACCAGGAAGTAAACCGCATGGAAGAACTCGTCATTGCGATCGATACTTCCGGTTCCTGCTCCGCCGCTACAGTCCGGCGTTTTATGGAAGAGACTTATGGGATTCTCAGTGATCACGAAAATTTTTTCCGCAAAATGAACCTTTACATCATTCAGTGTGACAGCTTTATTCAGGACGTTATACATGTTACCTGCGAAGATGACTGGAAAAATTATCTGACACATATCACGATCCACGGTCGTGGCGGCACAGATTTCCGCCCTGTTTTTGCATATGTGCAGGATCTCCGTAACACCGGAGCTCTCCGTAATCTGAAAGGACTTTTGTACTTCACAGACGGAGATGGTATTTATCCCGAAAGACCGACAGATTATCAGACTGCCTTTATTTTTTACCGTGAAAAGGCCCTGCATCAGAAAGTTCCGGTCTGGGCACATAAGTTATATATGGATGAAACATAATCTTGCATCATCTCAGATGCAGAAAGGATACCACATTTTATGAATATCAAAGAAGCAAAACAGGAACTTCTCCAAACCATACAAGTCTATACTCGTAAAGATTCTAATGGCCATTATCTCCTGCCATCTGTCAGACAACGGCCGATTCTCCTGATCGGGCCGCCCGGTATCGGCAAAACAGCGATTATGGAACAGGCCGCCAGAGAATGTGGAATCGGACTGGTTGCTTATACAATTACACATCATACACGCCAGAGTGCTGTCGGTCTCCCTGTCATTGTAAAAAAGAATTTTCAGGGAAAAGAATATTCCGTAACAGAATACACCATGAGCGAGATCATTGCTTCTGTTTATGAAAAGATAGAAGAAACCGGCTGTAAAGAAGGAATCCTTTTTATCGATGAGATCAACTGTGTATCCGAAACGCTGGTTCCCACTATGCTGCAGTTTCTGCAAAATAAAACATTTGGTACCCATCCGGTTCCATCCGGCTGGATCATTGCTGCCGCCGGAAATCCTGTTGAATACAATAAATCTGCCAGAGAATTTGATATTGTCACTCTGGACCGCGTAAAACGAATCGATATTGAACCAGATCTCAATGTATGGAAAGAATATGCATCTGCAAAAGGGCTTCATCCTTCTGTTCTTTCTTACCTGAGTTTAAAAAGAGAACATTTTTACCATATTGAGAATACGGCGGACCGCATCTGTTTCGTCACTGCACGTGGCTGGGAAGATCTTTCTGCAATTTTATACGGATATGAGGATATGCATTTTGCTCCGGATGAAAACCTGATCCGTCAGTATCTGCAGGATGAAGAGATTGCAAGAGATTTTGGTGCTTATTACCAGCTTTACGCAAAATATCGTCAGGATTACCGGATTCCTGAAATTCTCTCCGGATCCCTTGATGAATCCGTTGTAGAGTCACTCTGCACGCTGGCAGCCCATGCCCCAACAGATGAACGTCTTACTGTTGCCGGGCTTCTTCTGGATGGATGGAACACCTTATTTCTGAAATTCCGGGAAGAAGACCAGTTCGCAGTCGCCCTTCAGAGCGTACTCCGTCAGGCCAGAGCCTCACTTCTTGAAGGAAATACGCTTGCTGCTTTTACAGAACAATATCGAACTTCTCAAAAAATCCGCCTGGAAAACCATCTGCTTGACCGCATGGAAACAGACTGCACGGAACGTATTGCCCGAATTCTTGAGCAAAGTCTCTCCCGCACTCAGCAGGAACGTATTTCTGCTCCGGAAGAAGTAATCGCGATCCTGCGTCACGCTCTGGAGGAAAATGTCAAGATCCGACAGGATACTGTAAACCGCACTTCTCTGGCGCTGCATCTTGGCTTTTCTTTTGCTGAGTCGGCTTTTGGTGATGGACCTGAAATTTTGTTTCTGATCTCAGATCTCAGTCATAACGCAAATGCAGTATCTTTCATTAGTCATTTTGGCTGTGAAGAATATTTTCGTTTCAATAAAAAGCTGAAATTTCAGGAAGAACGGCAGAATCTTCTCCAGGAAATTGATTCTGTTATAAGGACAGTCTGACAAAAAAGGAAGGTGGTCTCCCCTCTGAGGAAACCCCTTCCTTAAATTAATCTTTCTTTTAATTACCACTGAAACCGCCCTGCATTTTCCGCTGATATCTTCCATTCTGGTGTTCCAGCATTTCGCGAAACTGCGCTGCATACATACTCAGAGACATTGCCATGCAGACTGCACAGGCTCCAATCAGTACATTAGATGTAGAATATGGAAGTCTCGGTCCTGCCAGCAGGATCAGTACAACTACATAAGTTACTGCTGTATTCAGCTTACCATGCCACTGTGCCTCAATCGTTTCTTTTGTCTCCATCAGTACTTTCCACCCTGCAACTGTCATATAACACTCTTTTATCACAAACAGAATCAGCACAAGCTTCGCCAGTGGATATCTTGGAATCAGATACGCAATCATCACACCCTGCATAGCCTTATCTGCCACCGGATCCAGAATACGTCCGACCTGGCTGATACTGTTAAAGGATCTGGCAATTCTGCCGTCCAGAACATCTGTTGCCGCAGCGGCAAGAATAAGCAGTACAAGTACTGTACGGTACTCTCCTACACCATATCTCTCAAATATTCCAAAGAATACAACTGCCAGACACAGTCGAAGTGTGCTGAGCAGATTCGGAACCGTACAGATCTCTCTGCGTGTAAGTACTTCTGCCAGACGTTCCTTTCTTGCAGGAAGCACTCTGTAAAACAGCTGATAACAAAGAATATTCAGGATCAGTGCAGTCATAACATCTGCCACACTGTGCTGTTTCAGGAACATCGTTGATAAAACGATCGATATTGTAAGTATGATCTGACTTACCGTGAACAATTTATTTTTCCTGCACCGTTCATTTTGATATAAGGCGATACAGCTTGCTGTTGCATTAAATACATGCATGCTTGGGAAAATATTGGTAGGTGTATCAATTTTATACAAAAAACGTATCACACTGATAAACACACCGCCTCCGGTACTGCCAAGATCCGGTCTCAGATGCTGTCCGTTCGGATATACATAAGAGATCAGCAGAAACAGTGTCATACCTACACCCAGAGTTCCGAGATATTGATAATATTCTTTTTTGCTCGGGCAGAATACCGCAAAATAAATCACTGTTCCGATCAGGAAAAAGTACCAGAGTACATATGGAATAATAAAATACGGGCAAAACGGAATCTTATCATCAGCTAATGAATGAATCATATGTATTTTTACATCGCTCTGCTCCATCAGCATAAACGAGATCATATAAAAAATTCCATAAGCAGGTATGATCCACAAATGCTTTGATTGTTTCAGATAATTCAAAATATCCATTCCGGCTCAGCCTGTCTGTTACTGTTCATCGCAAAACTCTGCTGTCATTGGACTTCTGTTTTTTCTGTAGCTTATGATATCTCTATCCTATCAAATAATCAATGCACAAAATGCCGAAAATGGACAGTTTTACAAAAATTTCATAGTTGTTTTATAAATAATTTTAAAAAGGAAGCGTCTTTATGCTACGCTTCCTCTTCTTTTCCGTTCATCATTTCTGCAGACCTGCTGAAATTCTCTTAACTTTTCTTTTGCTTCCGGGCTAAGGTTCTGTGGCACCTGAATTCGGATCGTCACATACTGATCACCATGAACAGATGGATTTTTCATCGAAACGATACCTTTGCCCTTCAGACGGATCTTCCTTCCTGTCTGAGCACCTTCCGGAATACGGCAGATCACATCACCGTACAATGTAGAGACTTTTGCCTCGCCGCCAAAAACAGCTGTTGTGAATGGAATTTCTGTTGTTGTATAGACATCCATACCATTCCGTTCGTATCCTGGCTTTGGCTGAATATTTACTTTCAACAAAAGATCTCCGGCTTCTCCTCCGTTAAATCCAGGATTTCCTTTTCCCTTCAGACGGATGCTCTTGCCATTTTCGATACCTGCCGGAACATGTACCTGCAGTGTCTGGGAACCGCTTCCTGACGGATCCGAAAGACGGATCATTTTATCGCATCCAAATGCAGCATCTTCAAAGCTGATACTTACTTCAGACCTGAGGTCACTGCCTTTTTCCTGGGTATGCCCTCCAAATCCGCTTCCTCCGAAACCACTGTGAAAGCCCTGTCCGCCAAATCCACTGCTCTGACGACTGTATCCACTGTTTTTCTGACCATGGAACATATTTCCAAAGATATCTCCGAAAATATCTCCCATATCACCCATATTACTATTTTCAAAATGATACTCATGATAACCATTGCCGCCCTGACCAAAGTCAAATCCTCCAAAGCCTCCATGAAAACCGCCTCCGGCCCCATTCTGTCCACCGGCTCCATATGGATTTCCACTGCCCTCTTCAAATGCAGCAAAACCATACTGATCGTATAATTTCTTCTTTTCTGTATCACTTAATACATTGTAAGCTTCTGTAACTTCTTTAAATTTCTGTTCTGCCTGTTTATCACCAGGATTCATATCCGGATGATATTTTTTTGCAAGTTTTCTGTATGCACGTTTGATCGCCTTGGCATCGGCATCTCTTCCGACTCCAAGGACTTCATAATAATCTCTCTTAGCCATAATGCCACCTCCGGTTCACATTGCTAAAAAGGAGATGCAGTTATTTTCACCGCATCCCCTGTCCATCTCTTTTGTTCTATATGTAATATAACACGCATACATACTATTGTCAAGAGTTCCTCAAATATTTTAAAAATAATCTGATATATACGGAGTCTGCTGCTCGATCGCATCCTCAAGCATATCAATCGTCCACTCTGCTGCCTGAATACGTCCAATCTTTGCAAGATATTCCGGACGTTTGTAGCCCATCAGCATAGTGGTCATTGTCTGAATATTGATCGTATCTTCGCATGGCTCCATGATCCGCATAACCTGTCCATGACCATCCCTTGAGATTATCAGATGGAAATTTCCCTGATTACATTCCATGATCGGATCGACCAGGCGGAATTTCCATTCCCGGTCAAGTACACTTGGTTTAAACGGATATTTCTCAATGAAAGAAACAAAATCAACGATTCTACCCATATAATATGGAGAAATCACTTCTTTGATACTCGCATCTTCCAGAAGGAATGCCAGCGGTTCATCTGTATATGTATCGCCTTCTACCTGATTGATCATGGAAAAATGAGCTGCCACAAAGTTCCAGAGACCTGTCCTTGCCTCCTCATTATTAAAGATCATATCTTTAATATGAAATACTTCTTTGGCGATCCAGTAGATCACATAACCATCCGGCTCATTTTTTTCATTATAATATACTGCTGCCATGATATCATCAGAATCCCACAACCAGTACTCATTCCATGCCAGATCATCACGAAGGATCGCACCATGTGTTCTCATAGCATAACGCTTGTAGGTTTCTTTCAGCTCTTCTCCCTCCGTATCCACACGGCGGACATCCCCCGGAACCTGATGATTCTTCGGGAGCTGATAATCCTTGATTTCATAGGAAATCTTATCAGAAATGATTTCCCAGCCTTTGCGTCTGTAATACGGTATGGAATAAGGGTAAAGATAACAGATATCCTGTCCACGCTCTTTCATATTCTTGAGTGCCTGTTCCAGAAGCTTGTGCATCAGCCCCATGTTGGAATATTCCGGGTAGGTTCCTACACCGGTAAGACCGCCCATCGCATAAGTCTGCCCAAAGATCCGTACATGCATCGGATAAACTGCCACCTGAGAAACCAGGGTATCATTATCAAACCATCCTATAACATCTGCCTTTTCCATGGTAGGAAATTTGGCACGGATAATTTCTCTCTCCTGCCATCCAATGGAACTCAGCTCCTGCTCAGTTACCTGAAATACATAACGAAGAAGTGCATTATACTGCTCCATGTATTCACTGCCTACGGGTTTCATTTTGAGATTCTTTTTGTTATTCATGTCTTCTTTCCCTTTTGTCTGATGCCGGCTGCTTCTATTACATTTAATACCCACAAGTCCCACCCCTCAGTTGAAGGGTGGGACTTCATACTGCATATATGAAGTGCTCCAAGCTACACTTCAGATTTAAAATCAAAATTCCGGTTCAATTAAACCGTATGTGTTTCCTTTACGTTTGTATACTACATTGACCTGTTCAGTCTCTGCATTAAAGAATACGAAAAAGTTATGTCCCAGGAGTTCCATCTGTACGCATGCATCTTCCGGATACATAGGTTTGATTCCAAATTTCTTGGTACGGATGATCTTAACCTCTTCATCTTCTTCATAATCCTTATCCAGATACTCTTTCTGGAAGTTTGCAGCTGCCTGCTGTTTATCAACGATTTTATTTTTGTATTTACGAAGCTGACGTTCGATGACTTCTTCAACCAGGTCAATGGATACATACATATCATTGCTTACCTGTTCGGATCTGATGATATTTCCTTTCATCGGGATCGTTACTTCGATTTTCTGTCTTTCTTTTTCGACACTTAAAGTTACTACCACTTCTGTGTCAGGAGTAAAATACCGTTCCAGTTTGCCGAGTTTATCCTCTACTGCGGTCTTGAGTCCCTGGGAAACTGTGATGTTCTTTCCACTAATAATAAATTTCATAGTCCCATCCCCTTTGCTGTTTATTTTGGATGATATTTTTATAAACAACTGTTTTGTTGTCTATGCGTTCATTATAACACACTCCAACGAATTTTAACACAACTTTACAAAATTTTTATAAAAATTCTGATAAAAATTTC
>ERZ779888.2842-NODE-2842-length-13523-cov-11.625408_pt1 | contig 13523 bp, 17 predicted proteins | sample MGYA00511245_ERZ779888 | MGnify/ENA primary metagenome ERZ779888 (study PRJEB29588, sample SAMEA2155255) | human gut metagenome | biome: human gut; feature: human-associated habitat; material: faeces | place: Denmark | collected 2008/2010 ... | reverse complement strand
AAGATCATTTTATAAAAGATGGTTTTAAAGATTGTATCATTTTAAATGATGATAAAAAATCTATAGAAAAAACTCTAAATAAATATATTTAATAAAATAGAACACTTACTTGGAGACTATCAAGAATAAAGATACGATTGGATAATAAACGATATAAAACAAGTAAAACCAATAAAAGCTAAAGGACAACTTTGCATCTGAAATTATAAAAATTAGCAAAAACACTTGCAAAAATCATATATTTATAGTATATTATTGATGTTCCATTTCTTGGATAAATGAAAATCCTTATTTATCTAGGTTCTGGTGAAAATATATAAGGAGGTAAATAAAATGGCTTTAAGTGTAGAAAAGAAACAAGAAATCATTAAAAACTTCGCAAGAGGTGAAAAAGATACAGGTTCTGCTGAAGTACAAATAGCAATCTTAACTGAAGAAATTAAAAACTTAACAGAACACTTAAAAGAACACAAACACGATTACCATTCTAGAAGAGGTCTTTTAAAGAAAGTAGGACAAAGAAGAAGTTTACTTAACTACTTAAAAAATAAAGACGTTACTAGATATCGTGAAGTTGTTAAAAAATTAGGATTAAGAAAGTAGGCACTATTTTTTAGTGTCTTTTATTTTAGGAGGAATATATGAAAAAAACATTCGAATACGACTTTCGCGGTCGTAAGATAATAGTAGAAGTAGGACAATTAGCAAAACAAGCAGCATCATCTTGCTTAGTAAGATATGGAGATACAGTAGTATTAACCGCGGTAACAAATGGAAAAGAACCAACCACTGGAGACTTCTTTCCACTTATGGTATTATATCAAGAAAAACAATACTCAGTAGGTAAAATACCAGGTGGTTTCATAAAAAGAGAAGGAAGACCAACAGAAAATGCAACCCTTGCTGCTCGTCTAATCGATAGACCAATTAGACCACTATTTAAAGAAGGATTCAAAAATGAAGTACAAGTAATAAATACGGTACTATCAGTAGACACAGCAAACTCACCAGAAATGACAGCATTATTTGGATCAAGTCTAGCACTAACAATAAGTGATTTACCATTTCTAGGACCAATCGCCTCAGTAGTGGTGGGAAGAGTAGACGGAAACTTTATAATAAATCCAACACCAGAACAACAAGAATTAAGCGATATCTATCTTACAGTCGCAGGTACAAAAGATGCAATCAATATGGTTGAATCATCAGCAAAAGAAGTATCTGAAGAAGACATGCTTGATGCATTAATGTATGGACATGAAGCAATCAAAGAATTAATAGCATTCGAAGAACAAATAAAAGAAGAAATTGGAAAACCTAAAAAAGACTATCCAATCATTAAAATAGATGATGAAATAAACTCAAAAGTAAGAGACATGATTACTGTTAAAATGCTAAATGCAATTCAAATTGAAGAAAAACTAGCACGTCAAGATAAAATAGACGAATTAAAAGAAGAAGTACGTGAAAAATTTAAAGAACTATATAAAGATGATGAAAACCTAAACGATATTATAAAACAAGTAAACGAAGTACTCGAAGCAATCGAATACGAAGAAATAAGAAGACTAATAACAGAAGAAAAAATTAGACCAGACGGAAGAAAAGTAGATGAAATTAGACCATTATCATCTGAGGTAGATATCTTACCACGTACACATGGTTCAGCACTATTCACAAGAGGACAAACACAAGTACTTAGTATTACAACACTAGGTTCAATAAGTGAATATCAAATACTAGATGGACTATCAGACGAAGAAGGAAAAAGATTCATGCATCACTATAACTTCCCACAATTCAGTGTCGGAGAAACAGGAAGATATGGTGCTCCAGGAAGAAGAGAAATAGGACACGGTGCCCTTGGAGAAAAAGCTCTATCACAAGTTCTTCCATCCGAAGAAGAATTCCCATACACAATAAGAGTAGTATCCGAAGTATTAGAATCAAACGGTTCATCATCACAAGCTTCAATATGTGCAGGATGCATGTCACTAATGGCCGCAGGTGTACCAATAAAAGACATGGTCGCAGGAATAGCCATGGGATTAATAACAAATAACGATAAGTATACAATCCTAACCGATATTCAAGGAGCAGAAGACCACTTCGGAGACATGGACTTCAAAGTCGCAGGAACTAAAAAAGGTATATGTGCTTTACAAATGGATATCAAAATACAAGGAATTACAAAACAAATACTACAAGAAGCATTACAACAAGCTAAAAAAGCAAGATTTGAAATCCTAGAAAACATGAAAACAGCAATAAGTGAACCAAGAAAAGAATTATCGCCATATGCACCAAAAATAAAACAAATGAAAATAAAAGAATCCCAAATAAAAGATGTAATTGGACGTGGTGGGGATGTAATCACAAAAATTATTCAAGACTCAAGTAACGTAATAAGCGTTAATGATAAAAATGCCATTAAAATAGACATCGAAGACGATGGAAGAATAATTCTATACCACAGCGATTACGCTGTAATAGACAAAGCAATAAAAATGATCGAAGACATAACAAGAGAAGTCGAAGAAGGACAAATATACACTGCTAAAGTAGTAAAAGTTGAACCATTCGGATGCTTCGTTGAAATATGGCCAGGTTGCGAAGGACTAGTACACATCTCTAAACTATCAAAAGAAAGAGTAGAAAAAGTTGAAGACGTAGTAAAAGTTGGAGACGAAATAGTAGTAAAAGCAATCGGAACAGACAATAAAGGAAGATTAAACTTCTCAAGAAAAGATGCAATGTAATCTTTTCTTTTTTTGTAAACAAAATGTAAACAAACGTAAAAAACACATGTAAAATATACATTTTTTTCATTTTTATTAAGGAATCTCATAATAATATGCGTTCAATATATACGAGAGGTGATAAAATGAAAAAAATTTTCATAACAATATTGCTTGTTTTAATACCACTAAATGTACAAGCAATAAATAATCAAAAAACATTTAGTGAAACAAAACTGTGTAAATACTATAAAGAAACCAAAGTATTTACAAACTACACAATCGAAGGAGAAAACCCCAAAGAATATCCATTCAAAAGCAATGAACAAATTATAAAAAAATATGAAACAGAAATAAAACCAGAAGAAAAACCAAATAGAATAATACAAGAAGAAACATATAATAACTATAATCCAATAAAAAAAATAAATAGAATAGTAACAAGATACGATATGGTTGGACTAGTCTATGAATTAGAAATATATGAAAAAGATCAAAAACTAGACTATACACTATCATCAAGCAATGATAGCCAATATAAACATATAAATGACAATCAACTAAATCTATATGATAAAATAAATCTCAATTTTATAGATATCAATCTATCCCACGAAGTAGATCCATTAGATATAACTATAAAAATATACTTACGTAGATATTTTAATACTTTAGACATTTATACATACTTATTTTCAAAAGAATACACAAAAAAATTTAACGTTATAGAAATAAAAAAAGAATATGATTACATAAATAATATTAAAAAGATAACATTCGAAGATGATTACGAAGTAAGACCATATGAGATAAAAATAACACAAGAAGACATAAAAACATATAAATATAGCGATGAAATAATAACAACACAAGAAGAATTAGAAACACCACTATATAACAAACTACCAAGTACTACAAAATATAAATATCAAGATACACTATTTAAATACTACAAAATAGAAAAAGAATACCAAGAAGGATACCATAAAACACTCGATGGGTACATAAAAGATGAAACAAAATGTATTAATTCGTTCTCAGAACAAAAAAATAATATATTTGAAAAAATACCAGTAACAAAAAAGTTGCAAGCAAGTATCAAAGTAGACGCCAAAGAAGAAAAAACAGATACAAATACAAAAGAAATAACCAATACTAGTAATCTATTAGTATACAAAAAACAAATAAATACTAAAAAAGAAAATAATTTGTCGTACAAAGAATCAAAGAAAAAAACAAAAACCAACAAAATATTATACATACTCCCTGTTATAATCTTAAGCATAATATTCCTATTAGGATATTTACTATATAACTTATTAAAGGAGAGATAAAATGTATAACATTGATATGGAATTTGTAAAAGGCATATTCATCATAAGACTAAGTGGAATATTCAACAAAAATGCTTGCAACCAATTAGAACAAGATCTAGATCAATTAATAATAAAAAATGGTATAAAATATTTACTAATTAACCTAGAAAGCATTAAAAAAATAGATGCAAAAGCAATAGAAATAATCTTTGATAACTATATGAAACTGTTAAAAAGAAATGGAAAACTAATAATATGTGGAATAAATAATCTATTTGAAAACAATAACATAATAACAAACAATCTATTACAAATAAAAGAAGAACAAGAAGTATTTGATTATGTAACACTATGATAGATTTAAATGAATTAATAATACAAAATGAACCACTAATTTATTCCATTATAAATAGATACAAAGAATATTTTGACATTGAAGACCTGTATCAAACCGCCGCAATTGGACTAATAAATGCCTATAAAAATTATAAAAATGATAAACAAACCAAATTCTCATCATATGCCTATTTCTACATGAAAGGAGAAGTAAAAAAATATATAAGAGAAAGCAATACACTAAAAATAAGTAAAGAATTAATAAAACTAAACACATGCATAACAAAAGCTAAAGAAATTCTATATCAAAAACTAAATAGAGAACCAACTGACTTTGAATTATCACTATTCTTAGAAATAGATGAAAGTCAAATAACAAATGCTAAACTAGCTACTGTCTTAGTAGAATCTCTAGATAACGACATTGATGATGATTTATACAACAAAATAGGATACATTCAAAAAGAATACGAAGGAGAAATACTAGATCTAAAAACAGAAATAAATAATCTGAAAGAACTAGAAAAACAAATAATAATATCAAGATACGAAGAAGGTTTAACTCAACAAGAAGTATCAAAATTATTAGGAATAAATCAGACCAAAGTATCAAGAGAAGAGAAACAAATATTACAAAAATTAAGAGATAGGTTGACATAACCTATTTTTTGTATGAAAAAAAATAAAAAAACCATAATAAAAATGGTGATAAAATGAAACAAGAAAACTATGACAAAATAGTAAAAACAAATCTACCAGATGAAAATAAACTGTCCAATGCCTTAATAGCTTTCTCAGTTGGAGGACTAATCGGAGCATTCGGGAATTTCCTAATAGAAATATATTCATATCTATTTGAAATATCAAGAAACGACTCAGCAGTATTTATGATTATAACCCTCATCTTTATTGCATGCCTCTTAACAGCTATCGGAGTATTTGATACATTTGTAAAAACGGGAAGAATGGGTCTTATAATACCAATAACAGGATTTGCACACTCTATGCAAAGTGCGATACTAGACTATAAAAACGAAGGTCTAATCTATGGATTCGGTTCCAATCTTTTTAAATTAGCGGGCTCAGTAATCCTATATGGAGTAGTATCATCATACTTCTTTGCTCTTATAAGATTCCTACTAGGAGTCGCCCTATGACATTTGAATTTAATAACGTATACATAAAAAACACCTCAACAATATCAGGACCAATCGAAGCAAAAGGACCACTAAATAAATACTTTGATAAGACTTATAAAGACTTTTATATAAATAGTAAATCATTAGAAAAATCAGAAGTAAACCTTCAAAAAGAAAGCATAGAAACTCTAATAGATAAAGAAAATATTACAAAAGAAAAAATAGATATCTTAATATCTGGAGACTTACAAAATCAAATAACAGCATCATCATATGCAGCAAAAGACTATGAAATACCATTCATCGGAGTCTATAGTGCCTGTGCAACATCAACACAGTCAATAATACTTGCATCAACTATCATAGAAAGCAAAAAAGCAAAAAACATTATATGTACAACAAGTTCAAATAACCTAGTATCAGAAAAGCAATTTAGAAATCCAGTAGAATATGGTGCACCAAGTCCTAAAACAAAAACATTCACATCAACCGGAGGAGCATCAATACTATTAACAAATGAAAAAACAAATATAAAAATAACATCAGGTACAATAGGAAAAATAATAGATCTAAACCAAAATGATCCAAACCATATGGGAGCAGTCATGGCACCAGCTGCCGCAGATACAATATATAATCATTTAAAAAACAACAATGAAAAAGTAAGCGATTATGATCTAATCCTAACCGGAGACCTAGGAATATATGGAAAAAAGATACTAAAAGAATACATGGACCAAAAATATAAGATAAAACTAGGGGAGAACTACAATGACTGTGGAACAATGCTATATGACATAAAAAACCAAAAAGAAATAACCGCTGGGGGATCAGGACCAGTCTGTAGTGCCTTAGTAATCTATGGATACATATACAACGAAATGAAAAATAAAAATCTAAAAAAAGTTTTATTCGTAGCAACCGGTGCACTATTTTCACCAACGTTCATATATCAAAAACAAAACATTCTATCAATTGCTCATGCAATAACTATGGAGGTGGTAAAATGAGTTATATAACATCATTCCTATTCGTAGGAATACTATCTCTAATAGCACAATTAATATTAGATAAAACCAAACTATCCGCAGGACACATTACCAGCATGTTCGTAGTAATAGGCTCATTCCTAGACACATTTAGTATATATGATAAAATAATACAACATGTTGGAGGAGGGGCACTAGTACCAATAACAAGCTTTGGTCATTTACTAATCCATGGCGCACTAGAAAGAACCAATCAATCCGGTGCAACAGGTATCTTAATGGGAATGTTTGACCTTACTGCAACAGGAATAACAAGCGCAATAATCTTTAGTTTTGTATTTGCACTTATATTTAAACCAAGAAACTAAAAATAACGCAAGTTATTTTTTCTTTGTAATAACAAGAAAATATGATATAATTATACATGTTAAAGGTGATTATATGGAGTATAATTTTAAAATAAACGATTTCGAAGGACCACTTGATTTACTATTACACTTAATAAAAGAACAAGATATGGATATTATGAACATTGAAATAGTAAAATTAACAGACCAATATTTAGACTTCATAGATAATATGAAAGAAAAAAATCTAAACATTGCATCAGAATATCTAATACTTGCATCAGAATTAATGTACATCAAATCGAAAAGTCTCCTTCCAAATATAAAAGATGAAGAAGAACAAGAAGAACTAACAGAACTAAAAGAAAACTTAATAAATAGATTATTAGAATATGAGCAATATAAAAAAATAACCCAAGACTTCAAAGAACTCGAAGAACAAAGACATGAATTCTATACTAAGTCTCCATCTAATCTAAAAGAATATATTGATCCCAAACAACAACTATCTGATGATATAACACTCGAAGACTTATTAAAAGCATTTCAAAACTACTTAAAAAGACAACAAATAAAAAAACCAATTACTACCAAAATAACAACAAAAGAAATATCAATCGAAGAAAGAACAAAATCTATAAAAAATATCTTAAAAACAAAAAGAAAAGTAGAATTCTTTGATCTATTCGAAGATATATCAAAACCATATGTAGTAGTAACATTTCTTTCAATCTTAGAAATGGCAAAAAATAATGAACTAAAAATAACACAAGAAAATAACTTTGATAAAATATACTGTGAGGTGGCATAATGAAATCAGTACTTGAAGGACTACTATTTATAACCGGAGATGAAGGATTAACAATTAAAGAGATAAGCGAAGTCCTAGAAATAGAACAAGATGATGCACTTGAACTAATAAACGAACTAAAACAAGACTACTCAAATGAAGAAAGAGGAATAATGATCCAAGACTTTGCAGGAAAATATAAACTAACTACAAAAAAAGAACATAAAACCTACTATGAAAAACTATCAGAACTATCAAGCAATAAAACACTTTCACAATCAGCGCTTGAAACACTAGCAATAATAGCATATAACCAACCTATAACTCGTTTAGAAATAGATGAATTAAGAGGAATTCAATCAAGTCAAATGATTAGAAACCTAATATCAAGAGACTTAGTAAAAGAAGTAGGAAGAAAAGATGCAGTAGGAAAACCAAGACTATATGCCGTAACAGATGAGTTTTTAGACTATTTTGGATTAACATCATTAAATGAACTTCCTACAATAGAAGTAGAAGAATCAGATGACGTTGAACTATATAATTCAAAATACAAAGAAGAGGAAGAAATAGAACAACTATAATTTTCTACTTTTTAGTGAACAAAATATTAAAATATGTGATATAATAAATGTATCTTGAAAAAAGAAATAGAACAATTTAGTTCTTTATGCCTGCGTGGCGGAATTGGTAGACGCGCTGGACTCAAAATCCAGTGGTAGCAATATCGTGTGGGTTCGAGTCCCACCGCAGGCACCATTAAAGAATCTGGTTGAACTTTGGTTCAATTAACAAATAAATATCAATTCTAGAAATGGAATTGATTTTTTTATTGTATTAATAAGAAAAAGATGATTTGGAGCGATAGAATTTGACAAATACGGAATTATATGTTAAAATATGAACCATTCGAAAGGGGAATATTAACATGATAAGTAAAGAAGAAATTGATTTATTTGCCATCTCTACGATTAAAGATTGTGCATTGGAAATATTTAATAGAAGTAATTTATTACAATATGAATCAGTTTGTCAACAAATAGATAGATGTGATTTGCCAGAACAAGACAAAGAAATTCTTAAAAATACAAATTATGTTTTATTATTAATAAAAACACAAATGTTACAAAATGCAGATCATAGTTGTAGTATTGAGATAAATTCAAATGGGACTTTCTTATGTGATACAAAAATAGGTGAAACCTTTGATAGCAATTTATTATGCCAATTATGCGTTGAAAATGAAATTGATGTTGCTACTAGTCAAAAAGCTGGTTCTATAGAATTGCATTTTTATATAGATGAAAAAAAGAGAACAAGAAAATAATGAGATAAACCATTTTTTAATTAATATTAGTTAAATTTATGGTATATTATATATGGAACTGATATTTATTAGTAGTTCTTTTAGATATAAGTGTTCAAAATAGGCTCTTGTATCGCACCATTGGCGAATCTGTTCGAGCTATTCGAACTTTGATATATAGAATCAATCAGAAATGATTGATCTTTTCTTTTTATGAAAAAGTCAACCTAAAAGAAAGGTTGGTGTATATGATTAAAATTATTAAGGAAGAAATAGAAATTGAAGAATCATTAGAATCAAGATTAAAGATCATATGTGATTTTTGTAATACTACTCCAACAATAATAAACGGAAGTATTAGAAGAGTAGAACATACAAATCTTACTTATATTGAACCACACAGAATAATTATTAATGATAACTTATATCTTGCTTTTAATTACTCAAATGAAATATATATTAATAATTTAGGTAAGAAGATAAAACTATCTGAACTTGAAAACTATATAAAACAAGCATAGGTCTTGACTTTTAAAATAAAAACTATTATTATAAATAATCAATAAATGACAAGCAGTATCCGTCTTTTATTAGAAAGCGAGGTACATCTATGGTCAAATACATAATTCATTTAAATAAAATTAATAATAGAAATATAAGAGGAGTCAAGAGTATTACTTGTTAATGCTTTTGTCTCCTCTTTTTTCGTAGAAAAAGGAGTGATAAAGTTATGAATGAAGAAAAGAAAATTGCAGGACTATATATACGTGTATTAACGGAAGATCAGGCACGAGAAGGATTTAGTTTACCAGAACAAGAAAAGCGTTTAAGGACTATGATGAGTTAAAAAAGAATTATAATAAACAAAGACAAAAAATAAATAAACTTAATAATCAGACAAAGGACTTAAATACAAAATCAGAAGAAATAAAAGATATTATTAATAATTTAAAAAATGAGAATTCTATATTAAAAGAAAAGAATAAAACTCTTCAAAATGAACTAAATAATCTAAAAGAATTATTTGAAAAAATTAAAAATAAAATTAACAATCTATATCACTTCTTTGTAGATAAAATGTGGGGTAATAAAGAAAAACGTGATAAATATTATCCAGTTGTTTATGAATTATATGGTAAGAATATTTTAGAAGAAGAACAAATAAGAGGTATATTAGGAACTAAAAATAGATTTGCAGAAATAGATAGAGATTCTAAATCAAAAGACGATGATTTTGAATTATAAAAAAAGAGGAATAATATCCTCATAGTTAAATATATGATTATTCCTTAACATATCCAATGTTACTAGGTTTGCTTGGATCAAATGTTAAGTTGCAAATACTAGCAACAAGACCATAAATTCCAAAAGTAACAATTGTAAGGAAAAAATATGCTGCAGTTCTACTTCTATATCCTTCAGGTTTTAAATTAGTATGATTAATAATTATACTACCAATCCATCCTAAAAAGAATGTTAACAAAAATCTTACTACATTATTATTGTCTTTTTCCATATTACACTTACTCCTTTCAATTATAATTATACAATAAATTTTTATAAAAGTCTTTAATTAATGACAATTTTATGATAATATTTATATAGATTGATTCATATGAATCGTTATTGCCGAAAAAAGTTGTAGACCTCTACGTCGTCGGCACCAGATTGATTGATAACTCGAACTTTTTATAGTTCGAGTTTTGATATATCTAAATTTATAATAAAATATTCATATAGATAAATTGAATTGAATCAATTTAGAAAACACACTTGCATAATGACTTAACCATTATGCAAATATATTGAAATATGGAGGAAATTTATGAACGAAAAAATGTATTATTATTTATTAGAAAATAAACTATTAACGCATGGGATTGGAAATGTTAGTGACCAGGAAACATATTTTAAATTTGAATCAATAATCAAAAATGGTGGTCTAATGTCATTACAAAAATTAAAAGAATTAGGAATAAATGTATCTGGAAAAGTTAGTGGATTAAGAGATACACCTGAAAGTAGAATATCTTTTTTTAATCCATCCACCCCACAAATTAAAAAGAGATTATTATCAGAACACTTTTATTATTTTCTACCATTTAATCCTAACGTAATATTTTTTATAATTGATGGAACAAATATTGATTTACAACAACATTCTGATATTTCTTTTGAAATAACTACAGAAAGTGGGTTTGTTTCTATTGATAATTTTAAAGGAATAATAGCTCCAAGCGAATGCATTGAATATATAAATAGTATTCAGAATAAGTATGGAATTTGTTTACCAATATATGATTTTGATTTTAATATGATGAATGATATAAATGATAGTTTTAATAAATATAAATAATCAGAAGTTGTTCTACTTCTTCCTTTAGGGCACCATAGGAAAATTAGTCGAACTAATCGACTTTATATATGAAAGGTTAATCCTCGGTTAACCTTTCATATATGTTTTGAAAGAAGCTGATTAGTTATGCAAATAATAAAGGAAAAACTAGTATATATGAAACTGGTTTAATACGAAAATCTTCATATATTGCAATGGTTTTTAAAAAGAATAATAAAGAATAATATTGAAACACTAGATGAATTATTTAGATTAGACCCATTGCCATATGTAATTTGCATTAAATATAAAATTGTGCTATAATTTGTTCATCGGCAATGACTAGGAATAGTAATTTTATAATTTATTTTAGAGAGTTATCGGTTGGTGAAAGATAATATAAATTAAAAATGAAAGACACCTATGAGCTACTTGTTTGAAATTAATAGTAGAATAAGTCGGATGTAAACCGTTATCTCATTGAGTGATTATATATTTAATTTCTGTTTACATATATAATAAATTGGGTGGTACCGCGGATTATAACAGTTATTCGTCCCTTTGTGGATAATGTAACTGTTTTTTATTATATATTGAATAGGAGGAAGAAAAATGAAAAAAATATATTTTAAAAATTTAAATGAATATTTTGGACAAGAAATAACTATTGAAGGTTTTGTCGATAATATTCGTGATTTACAATATGTTCAATTTTTAATTGTTAGAGACACTACAGGTAAGGTTCAAGTAACAATTGAAAAAAACGAAAATAATAGTAAATTAAATGAAATTGTTTCTAATTTAGCAATTGAAAGCACGGTTAAAATTATTGGAACATTATTTAAAAATGAGAAAGTTAAACTTAATGGAATGGAGCTAATACCAAACGATATATTTGTAACTAGTAAATGTTTGGAGGAATTACCTTTAAACTATAAAGATAGCAAGTCCGCACTATTGGATACTAGATTAAATTATAGATTTTTAGATTTAAGAAGTGAAAAAAATATTCTTATGTTTAAAGTTCAAACTTGTATGATTAATGCTATGAGAGAATTTGTTATAAAAAATAATTTTACAGAGATCCACACTCCTAAAATTATTAGTGTAGCAAGTGAATCTGGCGCAGAAGTTTTTGAAGTAAAATACTTTGATAGAAAAGCATATTTAGCACAAAGTCCTCAATTTTATAAACAAATGGCTATGTGTAGTGGTTTTGAAAAGGTATTTGAAATTGCACCAGCATTCAGAGCAGAAAACTCTAATTCATATAGACACACTACAGACTTTACATCATTCGATATTGAGATGAGTTATATCGAATCTTTAGAAGAACTTATGGATTTTGAAGAAGATTTATTTATTGCGGGGTTATCCGCAGTTAAAGAAAAATATGGGGAACAAATCAAAGAATTATTTAATGTAGATGTTATTATTCCTACTAAACCATTCCCAAGAATTAAGTTAGAAGAATTATATAAGGAATTAGAAAAAGAATATGATTTTAAAATGAATTATGAAGATGTTGGAGATATGAATGCAGAATCAGAGAGATTAGCATCTAAGTATGTTATGGAAAAATATGGGCATGAGTTTGTATTTATAACAGACTTTAGTGCTAAAAAAAGAGCGTTCTATCATAAGAGAGAAAAAGGTATTCCACAAGGGGCTGACCTTATTTGGAAAGGCTGTGAAACAACTACTTTAGCATTAAGAGAACATAACTATGAAACTTTATGTGAACAAGCTAAAGAAAAGGGATTAGGAGAAGATGTTAAGTTTTATCTTGAATTCTTTAAATATGGTTGTCCCCCTCATGGAGGATTTGATCTTGGAGTAGATAGAATAACTATGCTATTATTAGAAACAGGTTCTTTAAAAGAAACAATGTTTATATTTAGAGGTCCTAGTAGAATAGAACCATAAAATTAAGGGGACAAAATCCTCTTTTTGTGTTATAATTGTATTAGTTGATAGTTATTACTAACTATTTCTTTTGCTCTAGAAGTTGTTCTACTTCTTCCATTAGAGTACCAGTTTAAAAATAAACTCGGACTTTTAAAGTTTTGAGAGTAATAAATTACTAACAGAAATGTTAGTTTTTTTGCTGTTTAAAAGAAAATGAAAAATTATATGTTAGCAATAGAAATAAAAATAGTAATTTATTAAAATTAATGATATAATTTAATAAACAAGGAGGTTACAAATGAAAAATTTAAATAGTGAA
>ERZ779888.2841-NODE-2841-length-13527-cov-4.398308_pt1 | contig 13527 bp, 14 predicted proteins | sample MGYA00511245_ERZ779888 | MGnify/ENA primary metagenome ERZ779888 (study PRJEB29588, sample SAMEA2155255) | human gut metagenome | biome: human gut; feature: human-associated habitat; material: faeces | place: Denmark | collected 2008/2010 ... | reverse complement strand
TAAAGAAAAAAAACTAGAAATTAAATTTCTAATTTTTTTAATCATTTTCAAATTGTGAATTATATATACTTGCATAGAAACCATTTTTCTTAAGTAGTTCCTTATGCTTACCCACTTCTACAATATTACCGTCATTCATAACTATTATTAAATCAGCATTTTTTATAGTAGATAACCTATGTGCTATTATAAAACTAGTTCTATTCTCCATAAGTTTATCCATAGCCTTTTGAATTAAAATCTCTGTCCTTGTATCAACATTAGAAGTAGCCTCATCTAAAATTAGAATTTTAGGATCTTTTAAAATAACTCTAGCAATCGTAAGCAACTGTTTTTGCCCTGCTGAAATATTATTAGTTTCTTCATCTATTTGCATATCATAACCAAGTGGATTAGTTTTAATAAAATGATCAATATATGAAGCCTTACCAACATTTTCTATCTCTTTCATGCTAGCATCTAATTTACCATAACTAATATTTTCTTTAACAGTACCATTAAACAACCAAGTATCTTGTAAAACCATACCAAATACACTTCTTAAACTATCCTTTTTAAACTTTCTAATATCTATTCCATCTAATTTTATAACCCCATCATTAACATCATAAAAACGCATTAATAACTTAACTATTGTAGTCTTTCCCGCACCAGTTGGACCAACAATAGCCACTTTTTGACCTTTTTTAATCGTAGCATTAAAATTATGAATAATGATCTTATCCTTATTATAACCAAATGATACATTATCAAACTCTATATTACCAACAATATTCTTACTTACCTCTTTCGTTCCATCTACTTCTTCTGTAACATCCAAAAATTCAAATACCCTCTCACTTGAAGCAACCATAGATTGAATTAAACTAAATATTTGAGCAATACTCATAATTGGAGTATTAAAGTTTCTCACATATTGTGAAAACGATAGAATATAACCTATTTCTAATTTACCCCTAGTAGTCAAATAACCTCCTATAATAGCCACGATTACATAACCTAAGTTCCCTAAAAAATTCATAACAGGATGAATTAAACCAGATAAAAATTGACCTTTCCAAGTCGCATTATATAAAGTATCATTTAAATCTTCAAACTTTTTTAATTCTTGCTCTTCGCCATTATAAGATTTAACTATAGAATGTCCCGAATATACTTCTTCCACATGAGAGTTAATATGCCCAATATATTCTTGAGTTTGATTAAAGTATTTTTGACCCTTAGAAACACTAAACATAAGTAATAATATTCCTATTGGTAATATCAAAATAGAAACCCCAGTTAATAAAGGACTAATACTAATCATCATAATAATAATACCTATAAGCATTACAAATGATGATATTATTTGAGTTAAACTTTGATTTAAATTCTCCCCAATTGTATCAATATCATTAGTAATTCTTGATAAAATATCCCCCGTTTTCTTAGATTCAAAAAACCTAAGAGGTATCTTATTCATTTTAGCTATTACTTTCTTCCTTAATTCATAAGTATAGTTATTAGAAATATAAGCCATAATAAAACTTTGCAAATAAGTAAATATTGCACTAACTAAATAAATTACTACCAAAATAATTAAGATATGTAATATTTTATCAAAGTTAATACCCACACCTGTTTGAAATCTTGAAACCACTCCAGTAGCAATTTCTGTCATAATTTTACCAAGTATTTTAGGTGATACTACCGAAAATATAGCACTTATTATAGAAAATATTATAACAATAACAATACCTATTCTATATTTTTTTAAAGTAGTAACAAGTCTTACAATAGTACCCTTAAAATCATTTATCTTATCATTCGTATTCTTACTTGGTCTCATGCTAACTCCTCCTTTGATAATTGGGAAGTGGCTATTTCTTTATATACCTTACATTTTTTCATAAGTTCCTTATGAGTACCAATTCCTACTACCTTACCATTTTCTAAAACTACTATTTTATCAGCATGCATAATAGTACTAATTCTCTGAGCCACGATTAAAGTAGTAACATTGCCTAACTTTTCTTTAATATTCTTTCTTAACTTAGCATCAGTCTTAAAATCTAAAGCAGAAAAACTATCATCAAATATATATACTTTAGGTTTCTTAGCAATAGCCCTCGCAATAGATAACCTTTGTTTTTGCCCTCCACTTACATTAGTACCTCCTTGAGCTATTTTATAATTGTATCCTTCTTCTTTACTATTAATAAACTCATCTGCTAAAGCAATATTTGAAGCAAAAACCATTTGTTTATCACTAATACTACTATTCCCATATTTAATATTTGATTTTACTGTACCAGAAAAAAGTACCCCCTTTTGAGCTATATAACCAATATTATCTCTTAAATCATGCAGTTTTATATCCTTTATATCTACTCCATCTAATTTTATTTCACCACTTGTAACATCATATAATCTTGGTAATAAATTAACTAAAGTACTCTTACCACTTCCAGTAGAACCTATAATAGCCGTAGTCTTTCCTACTTCTGCTGTAAAATTAATATTACTTAATACTTCTTCCTTAGCATTAGGATATTTAAATGAAACATTCTTAAATTCGATCAATCCCTCTACTTCTTTAATATCTTTTGCATTCTCACTATCTTTAATTGAAACATTATAATTCAATAATTCACTTATCCTTTTTATTGATACCATAGCTCTTGGTATCATAATAGATACCATTGATAACATAATAAATGAAGCAATTATTTGTATCGCATATTGAATTAAAGCAAAGACATCACCAAAATTAATAACACCAATATCAATTTTCTTAGCACCTTCCCATAATATCAATAAAGTAACACCATTCATAACTAAACTTATCATTGGATTAATCAAAGACATCAAACGCTCTACAAAAAGATTTGTTTTTTCTAAATCACTATTTACCTTATCAAACCTTTTCTCTTCATGTTTTTGATTACTAAATGCTCTTATAACTGGAATACCTGTAACTATCTCCCTTGTTGTTAAATTCAATTTATCTATTAATTTTTGAACTACTTCAAACTTAGGTAAAGCAATAAACAATAAAGTTAACATCAAACTAATAATACACACAATACCTAAACCAATTATCCAAGTTAATGAAGCATTACTATTTAACACTTTTAAAATAGCCCCAATACCCATAATTGGAGCATAAACAACAACTCTCAAAAACATAATTACAAGCATTTGCACACGATTTATATCATTAGTCGTTCTCGTAATCAGAGAAGAAGTCCCAAACTTTTTCATATCTACAGTTGAAAAAGTTAATATCTTACTAAAAACACTACTCCTTAACTCTTTAGCATATTTAGATGCTATCCTAGAACTAAGGTAACTTACCCCAATTGAAGCAGCCATACATAGTAATGTAATCAATATCATAATAAGACCAGTCCTAAAAATATAATTGCTTTGTATCTTACCAGTATCAACTCCTACTACCTTATATTCACTCTCAATATAATTTAAAATCGATGTTGTCTTTAAAGTCATATCTATTTTCTTATTTTGATTCAAATAATTAAAAATAGCATCCCCCATAACATTAGATATATCTTCCTTATTATTATAAAGATATATATTCTCATTATCAATAATAGGATATTTCTCCTTATAAGTTAAATATTCTTTTTTACTAATATTAGCAAGTGATATAAGATTATAACTATCTAATACCTTTTTCTCATCTTTTTCATTAACATTAACTAATATCTTACTCATTTCTTGTTCTCTTAACACCATAGGAAACATAGATTCAATACCCTTATTACCAATACCAATATTAATAATATTAGAAGTATAACTAGGTAAATTTAACTCACAAATAGCTTGAACAATCAAAAGTAAAACAGTTAAAAATAAGCATAAAATCATCTTTTTAAGTGGCCTAAAAACCTTCATATAATCACCATCCTTTTTATTTAATGAATAAGTTTTTTATATTCTTATTAGGTATCATTACCCTAACATCATGAATAATACTTATATTATATATCTTTCTATTATCCACTAACTCTTCCCCATCAACACACCAATTTTTCTTAGGTTTTTTATTAAACTTAATAGTTAAATTATTTGTCTTATGAAAATACATCCCTGCGACATTGTTAATACCATTTGTTTTTAAATTAATAAACGCCTTAATTATATCCTTCTTCTTAGTTAACGTACAAAACAATACCTCAAACCTATCATCATCTAATTTAATATTCTTATAAAAATTATTAAAACCTGCTATTCTATTAGCATTAGATATCATAAAAAACGAATATTTTCCTTGATATGTTTCTCCGTCAATAGTATATGTTAATTCATAGTCATTTGTTTTATCAAAAAAAGATTTTATCCCATTATAAAGATATGCTAAATAACCCCATTTCCTCTTTTGACTACTTGTGGTTAAATAAGATACATCTAAAAACTTACCAAAACCTGCTACATAAACAAATGGCCTATCATTAACAGTACATATATCCATATTCTTTACAGAACCTTCTAGTAAAGATTTTAAATTACTGATAATATTCTTAGAATATCCAAACATTGCCCCAATATCATTAGTAGTACCTAAAGGAATATGAGCTAAAAGTAAAGGCTTCTTTCTTTTTAAATTACCCGTTACTATTTCATTAAAAGTTCCATCCCCACCTAAAGATATAACCAAATCAGTATTATCATTAATATCATCTATTATCTTAAAAGCATGATACTTATACTCAGTATAAATAAAATCAGCATCATAACCATAACCATTTAATACTTTAATAAAATCAGGAATAAAATTATCATGCATATTTTTACCACTATGAGGATTGTAAATAACAACACATTTTTTCATATAACCACCAAAATTATTTTACTAAAATTTCCAAAAAAAGTCTATATATTAAAGTAATTATGTGAAGAAAAATAGACTAATTATAGTCTATTCTAAAATAGCTTTTATTCTTCTAACACCGGCACTAGAAGCTTCTTCCTTAATTATCTTAAAATGTCCTAGTTCACTCGTATTATTAACATGAGGCCCACCACATAATTCTTTCGACACATCACCTATTGTATATACTGTTACAATATCACCATATTTTTCAATAAACATAGCCTCAGCCCCATTAGCAATAGCATCCTCTTTCTTTTCTTCTATCTTAATTACAGGAATAGATGCTTTAATATATGAATTAACTAAATCCTCAGTTTTCTTTAATTCCTCACTAGTCATCTTACTATCATGACTAAAATCAAATCTCATTCTTTCCGCAGTAATATTACTACCTCTTTGATGAACATGAGATCCTAATACCTCTTTCAAAGCCGCGTTTAATAAATGCGTCGCGGTATGATATTTTATCTCCGCATCTCCCGTTGAAGCAAGCCCACCTTTAAACTTTTGAGCTGACCCCAACCTTGATTTCTCTTGATGCTCACTAAACTTCTTATCAAAACCAACCTTATCAACAGTAATACCTAATTCACTAGCAAGTTCAATAGTAAGTTCAATAGGAAAACCATATGTATCATATAATTTAAAAGCATTAGTAGCATCTATTTCATTACCATTCAAGTTCTTTATAATTTTCTCAAACTCTTTCAAACCACGCTCTAAAGTCTTAGAAAATTTCTTCTTCTCACTAGATAAAGTATCTAAAATATGTTCCTCATTCCTATCTAATTCATGATAAGTACTCTTATATTTATCAATAAACATCTTAGCAATTACTCGTTCAAAATCCGTATTTACATCAATATTTATTCTCTTAGCATGTCTTATTGCTCTTCTTATTAATCTCCTCAAAACATATCCTTGATCAGTATTAGAAGGCATAATATTAGAATCATCACCAATAATCATAACTGATGCTCTTATATGATCCGCAATAATTCTCATGCTTTTAGCACTTTCCTCATCCTTATAACTTAAACCAGATATCACTTCAATATAAGTAATAACATCTTTAAAAATTGATGTTTGATAATTATCATCAACTCCCTCAAGAATTGCTGTTACTCTTTCTACTCCCATACCAGTATCAACATTTCTATTTTGCAAAGGAACAAAAGTCTTTTCATCAACATGATTATATTGCATAAAAACATTATTCCATATTTCTACCCATCTCTTATCATTTGGATCAAACACTTCTGGAGTCTCTTCCTCACTTCTAAAATAAAATATCTCCGTATCAGGTCCACATGGTCCTAGCATTTCAATATTAGGCCACCAATTATCCTCTTCTTTTAAATAAGCAATTCTTTTTTCACTGATACCATGACTCAACCAATAATTAGCACTTTCCATATCTTTTTCTACAATATCATTACCTTTAAATACCGTAATAGCCAATTTATCATGAGGAATATTTAACCATTCAGTCAAAAACTCATAACTCCATGCAATTGATTCTTTCTTAAAATAATCACCTAAACTCCAATTACCTAACATTTCAAAAAATGTATGGTGATAAGTATCTCCAACTGAATCCAAATCATTAGTCCTAAAACATTTTTGAACATCTACCAGTCTTACTCCATCAGGATGTCTTTGCCCTTTTAAATAAGGAATAAGTGGTTGCATACCTGCTGTTATAAACAAACAAGTAGGATCATTTTCTGGTATTACTGGAGCACTTGGTATTACCTTATGCCCTTTACTCTTGAAAAATTCTAAATATTTTTCTTTAATTTCCATATTATATTCTCTCCTTTTCTATATCATTTAATATTTCTTTTAATCTTATCTCATAATCTTTTAAAGTACCATTATTACTAATAAAATAATCAGCAAATGATATTGGTCCACCTTTAGCTAAATTTTCTATCTCTGCAATATCTCTCTTATTAGCCTCATCACTAGTAAGTGGCCTTATTTCCCTTTTTTCTAATCTTTCATACCTAATTTTCTTATCACAAATAATAGCAACTAAAGTAAGATTATCTAAATTATCAAGTAATATCTTATATTCATCCCATGAATATAATCCATCCAAAACAACATTCTTATCCATCGATAATTCTTTTATCTTAGGAAGTAATATCTTTGCATATGCTCCCATACCAAGTTCACTTCTTAGTTTTTCGCGCATCATTTTCTCATTTTCAGGATTTATCTCCAACCCATTTTCTTTTAACTTATCTAACGTAACTCCACCAAAATAAACCTTTTCATAACCCAAATCTTCTAAAAAAGCCGAAGCCACACTTTTACCACTTCCACACATACCCACAATAGCTATAATATTTTTTTTCATAAGTTCCTCCTAAATTAAAAAAGATAGTACCTAAGGAGTGTCAATAACACGGTACCATCCTTTTATTTCTTAATTTCTATAACGGTAATTACCGATTCTTCTTTAAAGAATTGCTCATAGGTAGCATATTAATAATAGTTTATTCTTTTCCACCAAACAAGAACTCTCTTTCAAACATTTTATTAATAATTCCTAATCATTGCTTTTTTTCACACATATTTATATTACCACATATTAAAAATATGTCAATTGTTTTTTTACTCTTTTACTACGTCGTTTTAGTTCCATAGATAATTATATTAAACATAGTTAACATCCCCATTATCATTTACTTTTTTTGTGTATTTACACACTTTTAGTAAATAGACTTTTTTTATCTAGCATATCAATATTCCATTATACAAATCTTATTCACCCACACTATTTGACAAAGAACCTTTTATATTCCTAATCATTTCTACCTTTTCTTTTGTCTCCGTACTTAAATAACTACCTATTACTAACATATCTACCAAAGATCTTAATTTATATATATTATCTTGATTTATACCACCATCAACTGAGATAATAATATTTTTATTTAATTTTCTTAACTCATTTATTTTATCAATTGCGATAGGGATAAACTTTTGTCCACCTTTACCAGGCTCAACACTCATTATAAGGACAAGTTCAATCTTATCTAAATATGGTAATAATTCTTTAACACTCGTATTTGGTTTAATACTTATTCCACATTTAATTCCATAACTATGAATCATATCAATCATTTCGTTAACTTTATCAGTTGCTTCTAAATGAAAAGTAATAAATTCTGTATTAAGCATTGCAAAATTTCTTACATACTTTTCTGGCTTCTCACACATTAAATGAACATCTAAAGGTTTACTTATTCCACTAACAAACTTATAGATATCTTTAAAAGTATAATTCTTAGTTGGAACAAACTTTCCATCCATTATATCAACATGAATATAGTCAGCACTTGTATAATTTATTTCTTCAATTGTTTTCTTTTCATCATTATATTTATTTTTTATAAATGATACGCTTACTTTCAACCTCATCCACCATCTTTACATAATTATCATATCTTGATTTTAAAATAATTCCATCATTAACTTTTTCTTTAACAACACATTTATTTTCCTTCAAATGATTACAATCACTAAAATAACAGTCATTACCAAATTCAATAAAAGTATTTTTTATATCTTTTTTGATTTCTTTAATAAATCCATCCATGGAGTTTTTAAATTCTTTTCCTTGACCTGCTGGTAATGATACCGCTATTGGTTCATTTGGATTTTGAAAATTATATATATAACACCAGTCATTTGGAACTTTCTTTTTACTAGAAATACTATCTAAATAATTTTTGGTATACATTGTTTTTCCAACTCCACTTGGTCCTTCAATATATAAGTTATATCCTTTTACATCTACACTAATTCCAAATTCTAGTGCTTTTATTCCTCTTTCTTGCCCTATACCATCATTTATTGGTTCTAGTTCTTTTGTTGTTTCGAATTTAAACATTTTCTGGTCACATACCATTTTTAAGTCTCTATAACTTAACTCATTTTTTTCTTTCACTTTTTTCTCCTCCGTACATTTTTATTTTGTCCTACTTTATCTCTTTTATTTTATATTAGTTGTTCTTTTTTGTAAAGTTTTTTTGTGTATTTTTTTGTTGAATTTTTTGGAAAATAATCAAAAGAAAAAGCTGTAATAAACAATAGTTTATTACAACTTTAAAATACTATTCAGCTTTATTTTCTGTAGTTTCTTCTGCTACTGGAGCTTCAGCAACTTCTTCAACAACTTCAGCTGGTGCTTCTGCTAAATCTTCTTTAATAGTAATTTCTCTATTTTCGATTCTAGCTCCAACCATTTCTTTAGTTTTAGAAGCTTTACCTGTTCTCTCTCTTAAGTAGTATAATTTAGCTCTTCTAGCTTTACCAACTCTAACTACTTCTACTTTTTCTACTAATGGTGAATGGATTAAAAATGTTTTTTCAACACCTACACCATAAGAAATCTTTCTTACTGTGAATGTTTCGTTAACTCCTCCACCTTGTTTTTTAATTACAATTCCTTCAAATACTTGGATTCTTTCTTTGTTTCCTTCTTTAATTTTAACATGTACTCTTACTGTATTACCAACTTTGATTTCTGGTATTTTATTTTTTAATTGTTCATGTTCTATTGATTTTATTATATCCATCGTATTTACCTCCTTCTTTTCCTATGCAAGCGGTGCCCTGAATTGAAAGTAAGCACATTGCACTATATTTTTATTTTTCTAAAAGGTCTGGTCTTTTTAATTTTGTATTTTCTAAAGACTTTTCCTCTCTCCATTTTTTTATGTTTTCATGATGACCTGATAATAATATTTCTGGCACCTTTACTCCCTCAAATGTCTCTGGTCTAGTATATTGTGGATATTCTAGTAATCCTTGTGAAAATGATTCTTCATTTGTTGAACTTTCACTAAGCACTCCTTCTACATATCTACTTACACTATCTATCAACACCATCGCTGGAAGTTCACCACCAGTTAACACATAGTCTCCGATTGATATTTCTTCATCAACTATTTTATCAATTACCCTCTGGTCAATTCCTTCATAATGTCCGCAAAGTAAAATTAAATGTTTTTCTTTGCTAAGTTCTTCAACTTTCTTTTGGTCTAACTTTTTCCCTTGTGGTGTTAAGTAAATTACTTTAGCATTTTCGTTTTGCACAGATTTATATGCATCATAAACTATATCTGCTCTCATAACCATACCAGCTCCACCACCATATGGAGTATCATCTACTTTTTTATGTTTGTCTTTTGAAAAGTCTCTAATATTTATTAAATTGATTTGTATTAGATTTTTTTCTTCTGCTCTTCCTAATATGCTTTGCTTTATTGCTTGAAACATTTCAGGAAAAAGTGTTAAAACATCAAATTTCATTTTTCCTCCATTAAATTAAACCTGGTAATAAATGAACTATAATTTTGTCATCTAATTTGACTTCTTTTATTACATCTTTTATTCCTGGTAATAAAACTTGTTTTCCTAATTCATTTTTTACTACATATATGTCATTACTTCCGGTATTATAGATATCATCAACTTTTCCAAGCAAAACACCTTCATCAGTATATACATCTAATCCAATTAAATCTGCAATAAAATATGTTCCTTCTTCTAGAGGAATTGCATCCTCTCTATCTATTTCTAGATAAGAATTTCTTAATTTTTCTGCATCTTCTGGATTTTCTATACCTTTTAGTTTTAGCAATACCATATTTTTATGATATCTTGCACCTTCTACTTGATAAAGTCTTTCTTCTTTTTTGGATTTAACATATACTTCTTTCAAATCATCAAATCTATTAATATCATCTGTAAAAGGTGTAACTTTTACTTCGCCTTTTATTCCAAATGTATTTACAATTTGACCGATTTCAAATCTTTTTTGCATGTTTGTACCATTCCTTTCATGGTATCTTGCATTGCATTCTATCCCATAAATTCAACTGTAACTTTTTTATCTTTTCTATTTGCTATAGCTCTCATTACTGTTCTGATAGATTGTGCAATTTTTCCTTGTCTTCCAATGATTTTTCCCATATCTTCTTCAGCAGCTTTTACTTCAAAAGTTATAGTTTTTTCATTTTCAACTTCTTTAATTTCAACAGCCTCTGGGTTGTCTACTAAATTTTTAATTATTGTTTCCAATATTTCTTTCATGTTTGCCTCCCACTAAGCATTTTTTACTAATGCTTTAACTGTATCAGTTGGTTGAGCACCATTTTTGATCCATTGTTCATATTTTTCTTTGTCTAAAACTATTGTTGATGGTTTTGTCATTGGATCATATGTTCCAATTTGTTCGATGATTTTCCCATCTCTTGGAGATTTTGAATCAGCTACTACTATGTGATAGAAAGGAGCTTTTTTCTTTCCTTCTCTTTGTAATCTTACTTTTACCATTATAATTCACCTCCTAATAATATTGCTATATATAAATTTAAAAATTTAATAACTTTGTTTATTGAATCTAAAATTTAAAGTTCTTTAAATCATTTGGATTCATGTTTTCAATATTTTTCATCATCTTTTTCATTCCACCTTTGTTTGACTTCATTTGTTTCATCATTTTTTGTGTCATTTCAAAAGATTTCATAAACTTATTTACATCTTGTACTGTTGTTCCACTACCTTTTGCAATACGCATTCTTCTGCTTCCATTTAATAATTTTGTGTTTCTTTTTTCTTGTGGTGTCATTGAGCAGATAATTGCTTCTACTTTATCAAATTCTTTGTCATCAATGTTTAAGTCTTTAATTTTATTCATTCCAGGTAACATTTTTAAGATTGATGATAATGAACCCATTTTTTTAACTTGTCTTATTTGAGCTAAGTAATCATCTAAGTCTAACTCGTCTTTACGAAGTTGCTTTTCTAATTTTTCTGCATCTTCTTGTGATATTGCTTCTTCTGCTTTTTCTATTATAGATAGCACATCTCCCATTCCAAGTATTCTTGATGTCATTCTTTCCGGATTGAATACTTCTATATCACTTAGTTTTTCACCAGTTGCTGCGAATTTTATCGGTTTTCCAGTTACTTTCTTTACTGAAAGTGCTGCACCACCACGTGTATCACCATCTAATTTTGTTAATACTACTCCATCAATTCCAACCGCTTCGTTGAAGCTTTGTGCAATGTTTACTGCATCTTGACCTGTCATTGAATCTACTACTAATAAAATTTCATGTGGTCTTACACTTGTTTTTACATTTTTTAATTCTTGCATTAATTCATCATCTATGTGTAATCTACCTGCTGTATCTAATATTACTACATCATTTAATTTTGATATTGCTGTTTCTATTCCTTGTTTTGCAATTCTTACAACATCTTTTGTTGTTTCATTACTATATACAGGAATATTTAATTGTGCACCTACTACTTGCAATTGTTTTATTGCTGCTGGTCTGTACACATCACATGCAACTAACAATGGCTTTTTTCCTTGCTTTCTTAATAGATTTGCAAGCTTACCAGCTGTTGTTGTTTTTCCTGAACCTTGAAGACCTACTAGCATTATTACTGTTGGTGGATTTGATGTAAAATTGATTTTACTTTCTGTTCCTCCTAGTAATTCTACCATTTCGTCTTTTACTATTTTTATTACTTGTTGTCCAGGTGTTAATGATTTCATAACATCTTGGCCTAATGCCTTTTCTTGTATGCTACTTATAAATTCTTTTACAATCTTGTAATTTACATCTGCTTCAAGTAGGGCAAGTTTAACTTCTCTAAGCATTTCTTTTAAGTCTGATTCTGTTATTCTTGCTTTTCCTCTAATTTTTCTTGTTATTTCTTGTAGTCTTGATGATAATCCTTCAAATGCCATACTTTCCTCCTATCTTTTGTTTAGACTAAACAATTCAATTCTTTTTTTACTTCTTCTAATATATTTGTTACTTTTTTGTCTGATGAGTCTTTTTGAATTTTGTTCAAGTTTAACAATATATTTTGTATTTGCTTTTCTTGATTAATTGTCTTTTTCATAAACAATAGCTTTTCTTCGTATTCGAAAAGTTTTTTCTCTCCTTTCTTGATGATGTCCCTTACCGCTTGTCTTGTAATATTTTCATTTTCTGCAATTTCTGATAAAGATAAATCTTGATTATAGTAGTAGTCTATTATTTTATATTGCTTTTCAGTTAATAGATTTCCGTAGATTTGCCATAACATGCTTATTTCTACCTTTTTTTCCATTCTACTACCTTCTTTCTTACGTAGTTGCTTATTTCTTTTTATTTTAAAACAAAATAAAAAGGTGTAATGCTAATATACTTTACACCTTTTTCATGAATTTGTCAAGTCTTTTAAGAAATTTTTATGTAATTTATATAGATATTCCTAAGAAACTTAACACAAAATAACAAATATAATAAATTGCCATTACTTTAGCAAATGTTTTTATTGCTTGCTCATTTTCTTTTTCATTAAACATTTCTTTAACAACAAAGAACATTAATACTGTAGAAATAACCCCCAAAAATCCTTTTAATGGATTTATTATATAATACATTCCTGAGCTTATCATTGTTAATAAACTTAAAACTGCAGATATTATTAATGGAACTTTTACTAATGCTACTGCACTTATTGCTGTTGGCATTGTTGTTTTGCTTTCTTTGTCTTTATTTAACATATAAATAATTGCTGCTGGTACTAATACTTTGGCAACTGGGCCTAAAACATTTTTTATCACT
>ERZ779888.2837-NODE-2837-length-13537-cov-5.894749_pt1 | contig 13537 bp, 13 predicted proteins | sample MGYA00511245_ERZ779888 | MGnify/ENA primary metagenome ERZ779888 (study PRJEB29588, sample SAMEA2155255) | human gut metagenome | biome: human gut; feature: human-associated habitat; material: faeces | place: Denmark | collected 2008/2010 ... | reverse complement strand
TTATAGTCTTTTGAATATATTACTTGGCTTATTACATAGTCCTTAAAATAAGTGTTTTTAACTTGCGAAACATAGTAAAGTTCTCCATTTATTCTATAAAGTTCCCCACTTTGTTTTACAAAAAATAGACTATCTACCCATTCAGTAACCGTGTATTCTGTGTTTCCAGATCTTATAAGTTTTCCATAAATGTTATTTCCAAATTTTACACTATCAACAACGGTGTCAGTTTGATTGTTAAATTGATTGTGTTGTGGAACTCTATCATATTTGGAGTTTAGTAAATATTTCCTTAAATCTGGTCTTGTTTGGTCGCTTCTTACGGTGTCCTTTGTTCTATAAACAATATGGAAAACAAAATCATTTACTTTGATGTTTTTCCAGTAGCCTTGGTCTATACCAAAAACTCTTCCAATTATTCTTTTAATTGAATAATCATTTTCTGGGTCGCCAGCATTTACTGTTGGAAGTTGATAATTAAATCCTTGAACTTTATTATCTCCAAGAACATAATAGATAGCAAATCCTTTGCTTGTTGTAAAATCTGTAATTGCAACTTTATTTTCAACTATTGGCAATAATTGATATATATTTTCTTCAAAAACAAAGCCGCTTGGACTTTCTCCGTGAGTTCCATTTCCACTTAAATTTCTAATATCTCCAACATTTATGCCATAGGAATTTTCATTGATGCATTTAATATCTAAATCAACAAGTTCAATGATTGGTTTACTAACTATAATTTCTGCAACATCATTATACACTAAATAATCTTCACTTGAAGATTTTGGAGCAACCCATTCATCAATAATTCCCCCAAGTTGAACCATATTAGTAATATAAGAAGAGCAAGCGGCAATATAGTTTTCAATACTTTTGCTATTGAAAATGCTTATTTTATGTGAATTAAGTGAATAATTTGTAATGTCATCTGGAACTTGTCCTAATTTTTTCCAAGTTGTAACAAATCTATCATCACTTCCAAATCTAACTTTTGGAATAGAATGGATGTATTTCCCTATTTCAATTTGCAATTCCCACCAATTTTTTTGATTATAAAAGTTTTCAATAACCGTTGTATTGTTTAAATTTTGCTTATCTTCTGGGGAAAGATAAAATGATTGTGGAGTTTCAAGAATATTAGTTCCTTGGACTTTCTTTACATTTTGTGAATTTATTTGTGCCTTTTGATAAAGATTATATGCTGTTTCTGTTGGTGCAGGTTTTAACCAAATCCTTACATCAGTTCCTTCAAGATATGTTACAAATGATATTTGTGCCAGAGGCCAAGAATTTGTTATTGAATGGCTCGAATGTCTACCAATAAATACTATGAAAAACCCATCAATACGGGCACTACTTTCATAATTTATTTCTCCTGTGTCTGCATTAAAAGAACCTACATTGTCTTTAAAATTTACTGGTCTAATTGAAATTGTATATGAACAATTTGCCTTGCAATCAAATTCTATAAATCTATTTTTGGGTTCTGTGTCAAATTTTGCATAATATTTATAATGTGGATGTGGAGCATATGAAGGTTTTGGAAAAGATGGAAGATATGATGGTGCTGTTAATGAGTTTACCGCTGAACCTTTTGGCAAATCTCTCCCACCACCGGCTTGAGTATCTTGAGTATTAAGGAAATCTTTAAAGTAATCATTTACCCAAGTATTTTCTTCTGCATTACTACTTGTAGGGTTAGTTTGCATTGTTAATATCGTTTCCGTCTTGTTTGTTGCTAAATTAGTTTCTGTTACAATAATACTAACAGAACAATATCCCATTTTTGAAAATGTTTTTGACTTAAATACGCCTTGCTGAACTTCGAGCATAGGAACTGGCAATTTTACTTTTTTTATTCCAGTATCTTGTGGAACCTCTTGATAATAATCAAAATTTCTCCAATCATTTTCACTTACATTGTATTCACTTCCATTTTCAAACCAATTTGGAAATCTCCAATAAAATCTTCTACCTATATGACCACCACCACTTGTTATATCGTTATACCATCCAGAGAAATTATTACTTGGTGTCCATTCTACATTTTGTATTCCAACTTGTGCTTTTGCATTAGGGTCAATAGATGTTTTTCCATCCAAAGTTACCTCTTTTAATTTATAAGAAACAGCAATATTATCAACTAATCTATGTTGTGCAACAACACTTGCTTCATTAAATGTAATATTGTGGTCAAAATAAGCATTATCACTTAATATTGGCTGTGAAACAAGGTCTTGTGCAACACAAAGATGCCAGTCTTTCCATAATTGAAGAACTTTATTCCCTTCTCCATCATCGACTTCTTCCCATTTTTCATATATAAATTTTGTTGATGGTGCAAATTCTTCTTGAAATGGCAATCCTGTCAAAGTAAGTTCAACTTCATCAAGAGTTTCATCCAAGGTGTCTTTATCACTATCAGCCAGCATTATATACTGAGAGAAATCTTCTCCCCTATAAGAATTGCTTTCTTGTGAACTATCATATTTATAAAGTTTCGTAACAATCATCTTAATCTCCCTGTGGTTAGATTTATTTGTGCTCTTGCTCTTTTATATTCAATGGCATTATTTTGTTTAAACACTTTAAAATCATATTCTCTTTGTCTTTCAGCATACTTAACTCCAAGTGATGTGCCAGTAAAAATCGCCGCCATTGCCATACCCATTACCATTCCAATAGGGCCTCCCCAAGAACCATAAAGAGCACCCATAGCGACAGATGCTGCAACATTTGAAACATCTTGAACAATCTCAACTTTTCTTGAAACTTGTTCTTGGAACGCTTGGTCGCCATTTCTTGCTTCAAGTCCTTGAACAACATAATTTAACCAAAGACCAGCAACTTGTTTTGTTGTTGCTAAAAAATGTGTAGCATTTGTTTTAATAATTCTTTGTTTTCTATTATTGTTCGACGTTCCAAATATTTTTGAGTAAGAACCATTGTCATTGTCTTGTGAGCCTTGTGAACTTATGTTTTCTGCGTCTGTGTCCTTTGCTCCAACAATAGAAGAAGAAAGACCACTATCTTTCTTAACAATAACCTCTATTCTTTGTGTTCCTTTTTGATAAAGCATATCTATCTCCTTATGGTTTTTGGATTTTTCCCCATCCTTTTAATGTTATACTTGAAATGTTAAAATCTCCATTGGTTACAACTTTTTGCATATTGTCAACCATATCTTTAAATACATAAGTGTGTCCATTGCTTGTAATTTTAATAAATATTGGGATATTTACATCTTTATAGGTTGTAAGTTTTCCATCAATTCTATGTGCCCCACAACTCCAAAACAAATCATTAAATTTGAGTGTCAAATCTTTATTGAAATCGTAAAATGATAAAGTTTTTACGGTTGATAATGATGATGCACAATAACCTGTCAAATCTGGTCTATTTGCGGTTGGAACTGGATTTGAAGATATAACTGCTTGCCAAGTGCTTTTTGTTATTGGCATTGTAAGATATTTTGTTTCTCCCACAATTTCCCCATTCTCATCATATTCATCATCTCCATCTAATGATATTTCAACTTTTGTGTCATTATAGGAAAGAGCTTCTGCAAGATAGTTAATCCTAATAGCAGTGCTTACAATGATAACCTCTCCATATTGTAACATTTCTGGTTCACTATCATACATAAGTTTGCCCATTAAAATATATGCGTTTATTATATTCCCATAAGAATTTTGTATTTCTTGTGGAACTCCCATAAATTTGTTTCTTATTTTAGTTATATAATAATCCAAGTTTTTGATTTTGTTTGTTTGCATAACAAATGTTATTTTGGCTGTAATTTCTGCACTATCAATATCTTGGCTTGGAGTTACACTTTCATCAATCACTTCTACAAGAGCATAGGATTGGTTCATAGCAAAATTTAAACTTTCAACCCAAGCATCAAAATTGCTGATTGCATCTTGTTTGCCTTGACTTTCAACTAATTTATTTCTCCAACTATAAAATTTTACATTCAAATATTCAGCAAGGTCGCCTTGTGTTTGAGTGCCATCTTCTTCATCAATCAATAAGATTGGTTCACTATTTTCATTTTGATATTTAATAGCACCATTAGATGCCTTTGAAGCAGACATATTTCCATTAAATATGTCATCAACAATGTTTTTTACATCTTCTGCTGTGAAAATTGTTCTACTCATTAAAAATCTCCAACTTTATATTTCCATCTTAATTGTCTTTGTTCATAAGACATTCCACTGGATGTGGTTATACTTTCGGCATTAAATTTCTTTTTTGTTTCTGGAAAATCATCCCCATATACAATGTTTTCCATAATATCTGTCATAAGTGCTTGTAATTGCCTTTTAGACATCCCTTCAATTTGTGCCATTGATTGTGCTCTTAAATAGAGTTTGGGTGTTACACCATTTGTTCTCCTAAACTTTTCGCCTTCTTTTAATGCACTTCTAATAATACCTCCATTATTTACCGTCCATTTCATAAGGACTTCACTTGATTTCAAGGCATTATATACAGCATCATAAGCTTCATCATAATCTCCAACAAGATTTCCACCTATTGTCATTATATCTCCACTCCTATGCTCTTGATATGGTTTATAATAACCCCTTGCCGCCCTACCAGCAGTGTCAAATACAAGTCTATTGATTGTTTTTGGACTTGTTCTAACTGAAATTTTACCATCTTCTCTTTCTCTTTCTTTATAATTTATGAGTGGCAGTTTCCCAGCAAGTTTTTTATTATTAAAAATATCTGTAAGTGTAAAGTTTTGAGAAAATCTATTTGCCATAATTACTCCTATAAGATATTGTTTAATGTGCAAAAGTAAATATTAAATGGTTTAGGCATCCTTTTTTGTGATATTTCTGGGCTTTCAACAGAATACAAGTGTTTATCAACAACAACCAAATCTTCATCATCAATCCTTGGTTCATCAGCAAATGTCCTAATATTCATTGCTCTCATTGGAGTAATCAATCCCTTTATTGGCTGTGTTTCTGTGCTTTCAATAGTTCCCTTTATCATAAAGTCAAAACTGCCTACATAATAATATTTGTTTGTTTGGTATTTTGCAACATTATTAAATGTAGCACTTAAAAGAATTATTCCACTTTCGCTTGGGTTTGATGTGCTTTCCCATTTAGTGCCATTATATTTGAAATAATTGCCTTGATAAAGTAAAATTGTAGCATCGGTTTCAACTTGGGTTATTTTGCTTGTAATTGGAACGTCTTGAACTTGTGTAAATGTTAAAGTTGATGCATCAAAAATCCAATTTTTATTATCACTCATTGTCTTATATATGCTTTCTAAATTGGCACTTTTTTCAATCCCAACAAATCTTCTATAAAGTAAAGCCCTATTATTTTTTGTTGTGCTTTTTGGTTTTAAATACATATAGGCCTCCTACCATTCATTTCCTTGTGGAATAAAAGAGTATCTACCATAGTAGTTTAATCCAAGTTGTTTAAGTTTAAGAATTGCATTTGGGTGCATATCACGGTCTTGCCTACGAACAACATCTGCACTCATATTTTGCATTGTATCAAGGTCAACACCACTAATGGTTGACAAATCTCCATTTGCAAGTAAATACTCCCCTTCAAGAAACATTGCTTCAAGAAATTCTTGTCTGTATTCATAAGGACTATAACCACGCAAACCCCTTTTGGCAATCATATAGTCTAATTGTCTTTTATCACTTTTTGAGTGGCTGTAAATATAACCATACACTTTTGTTCTTAAATATTCCAAGAAATGTTTTACTTTGTCTGGTGCATTTCCATCAATTTCAAGTTCAAGGTTATGCCCTCTTTCTTCAAAATATTTACTTGTTAATTGATATTGATGTTTCATTCCATTATAAGTTGCATCATCATCATTGAATGGAAATTTTATTTCACTCTCATCCAATAATTCTAATTGTTCTTTTGTATAGGTTGGTGCTTTATAAAATTGCATATCTATTCTCCTTTATTGTTTTTCTTCATAAATGGTTCACTATAACTCTCAAAAGTTTCTCTTTGTCCACTTTCTTGTTGTTCTCTTCTTTGAACATTTGCTTGTCTTGTTTGTTCAATATATTGGCTTCTATGAAAATCTGTTCCTTCTCTTGCTTGGCGCATACCAGTTTCTTCATTTCTCATTGTTTTACCAAGACCACTGCCACCAACAAATCTTCCCCTTGCATCTTTTTCTGCTTTTGCTCCAACTTCTTTTCCAGTATATGCTCTTGTTGGTTCAATTCCTTTACTTTGCAATTCTTGTTTAAGTTCTTGACCAGTTTTGCTTGTTTCTTTGGCAGTGCTTTGCACAATACCAGTTGTGCCAAAGATTTTTCCACTTTTATAATGTTTTACACTTGGATGGATATAATCGCCAGTTCTTACATTGTCATTTACAACATAAGTATATTGACCAGTATCCCCATTTGTTCCATAAGTTACTTGTGCTAATTTCGCCATTATTTTCTCCTTTATTTAACAGGTAGTTATGTGTAACACCACTCTCCACCTACAAAAAATGGCAAGAGAAATTTCTCTCGCCATTTTATTTTAATCGTGAAAGAATTTCATATTTTTGTTCTTTCATTCTATTATGCTACATAACTTTCAAGGTTAGTTAGAGGTTCCATCATTGAAAATACCCTCTGCAAAAACCTCTTTGCCAGTAACAACCTTACCATCAATAGGTGTAAATTTAATCTTTTGACCAATAGATGTAATGTTTGCAGTTGTCCATTCTCCATTGATAATCATTTTGATTGTCTTACCATTGAGAACTTCAACACCAACTTTCATCTTTGGAAGAATATAAACACCACCAAAGTATGGATTTGGATTTGCTTCGATTGAAGGACCAACAATTCCACGAACCGTGCCAGCACCATATACGATGAAAGCATCAATTTGGTGCAACAATGTAAGAACTTCTGCATTTTCAACAACATTTTTTGGAACTCCAAGAGCAACTTCAACAAATGTTCTTGTTACAGAGTTGATAAGGAACATATCAACACCATCATACATACCAGCAACACCAGTAGCAGAGTTAATTCTTTTTCCTTCGCTATCAGTGAATGGGTTAATGAAACCATTTGCCAAAATTCTTGTAGAAACATCACTTGCATTTTGTTGATATTGTCTTTTCATAAGTCTGTCAAATTTTGGTGTAATAAATGCTTGTCTTTCTTCCATAGGAATGTGCATTGCGCCAATTTCAAGACAGCCATCAGTCAAAGAACTATTTGCGGCAATGAACGCATCTGGTGCAGAACCATCAGCGTTTGCGGCAACTGCTGGGTCATAACTGAATACAGCATTTGCAAGTTCATCTGCTGTTGGATTTTCAATATCAGCAAAGTTATCACGGAAGAAAGCTTCAATTTGCTTTGCAAAAGTGATAATGTTGATGCTCATACCAGCAGTTTTAACAAGTTGAGCCATAATGATTTTCTTCAAGTTTACAGGGTTTGCATAATCTTGTGCAGATGTAATTGTAACCCCTTCATCATAAATCAAATCAACTGGGATTGTATAGTGCACTGATTGTGGTGCATTTCTAAATCCACCTTCATTTTGTTGGTTGTGCCAAGTTCCATTGTTTGTTGCTCCAAGTTGTCTAAATCTTGGTGCATAAGGCAATACTCTCATAACATCAATAAGAGTAACGCTTTCAACATCCTTGGTTTTTGTGTAAGTGTCTGTAACACCTTTTCCATTTATGTGTTGAATTTCTGGGAACAAGTTATCGTAAACCAACAACGAACTTGCGTGTTCAACATCATATCCGTTTAATGTAACGAAAGACATTTCTAATTTTTCTCCTTTTTGAAATTTTGAGTTTTAAGTTCTCCAACTACATAAAGTTTTTAGAGTATTCTTCAAATGATTGGTGTGGAACTTTGTCAGTTGCAGTTTCAACACCCTTTCTTTGATAATTACCAAAGTCTGGCTCTTCATACTTTTTCTGCAAATCTCCAACCTTATTCTTCAAATCCTCATTCTCTTTGACAATGGCATCATATTTGGCTGTAAAAGCGGCAAGTTTGTCTGCCAACTCTTCTTTTGTTACCAAATCATCAACTCTCACAGCATTTCCACTTTCTTCCACATTTGAAACTTGTGGTTGTTGTGGCTCTACTGGTGGCATTTCTCCATTGTCATTGACTGATGGTTCTTCTCCACCATTTCCAGTTTCATCAACTGGATTTTCATCTGTCAAAGGCTCATTTGAACTTTCATCTGCATTTTCTTGTGGATTTGGTTCATTGTCCTTTGGGGATGCTGTATCAGTTTTGGTTGTGTCATCAACCTTTTCATTGCCATTCTTGTTATCAACCTTACTTTCGTCTATGCTTTCATCAGCAACATTGTCAGTATCAACTGCATCATCACTTTCAAGCATCTTGCGAAACTCATTCTTTTCTTCCGGGCTTAAACCTTTGATGGCTTTTAAAAGTAATTTTTTGAACATTTCAATCTCCTTTGCTATTACTTTTATGAAAAATAAGCATTTTTAGGCTACTCAACTTTGTTTTTTACCCTTGCTTATTTATATTATACACAAAATTTTTGTTTTTTTCCAAATTTTTTGAAAAAGTATGCAAAATTTTGGATTTTTTTCCATTTTTAGAAAAAGTTTTGATTATTTTTTGTTCCAAGATTGCATTGTTGCTTGTTGATAAGCCAAAGCATCTGCTCTTGTTTTTTCCAAGTAATCAATTTCTTCTTTTTGCTCTTCTTGGCTTAAATTCTTATAAGTTGTCTTAACAAATAATCTTGGCGACATATTTCCAGCAGACAAAACATCACTATTGGTTTTGATTTTTTCATTAAATGGGCTTTGGTCCTCTGCTTTCAATATAATCTCAACAGCATCTTTGTTGTAGAAATACATAATTTCTTTGAGCATTTCATTGATTTCTGGTGCGTTGAGATTTATTTGCCCACTCAACCAAGTGTCTGTTTTGGTTCTTTCTCCAATGATTTCTGTCGCTGTTCTTGCTCCTGCACCTTCACTTAAAAATGATGCAACTGAACTTGCAGATATATTGAGTTTGAAAGCAATGTCTTTGTAAATGTTCTCTTTTTGTGTCTTAATATCTTCTCCACGAAGCAAGAATTGGATTGGAGTAACTTTATCATTATCTCCATTTACACTGGCAACCTTTTGATAAAATCTTTCGTTTAATGCCCTTCCTTCATAGGCTGGGTCATCTTTATTCCACATTTCTTCTGGGATAAGTGCTCTTGCTCTTGCAAGGTCAACTTCATTTTTTTCAAAATATTTCATTTGGTCATATTGGAAATTTTCTGTGAAAAGTATATCTCCAATAGGTTGCCCAAATGGTGTATTTGGAATTTGTGGAATATCATCAGTAAATTTCATCAAGTAACATCCAAGTGAATTTGGGAATGGCAAATATTGTTCTTTGCCAATCATAATGTCTGGATAATTCTCTTTAATATATTTTTGAACCGTCTTTGGCAGTTCTTCCCAGTTTACTTTATGTGAATATTGTTGTTGTCTGCTTGCTACTTCTGTTTGAAGATTTCCAGTAACAGCATACACACTTGAACAAATGCAAGGTTTTCCTTCTTCATTAAAATATCTTTCTTCACAAATTCCAAAGTGTGTTTTTGTTCCACTTGAATTTGTGTTGTGAACGGCATCAAAGTATATTTTTGCACTTACAACTTTTCCACTTGCATCAATATCAACAAAAAATGTGTCAATTCTGTGTGCAGTAACAAACAACTCTTTGCTTTTTCTATTGACTTTCAAAAGTGATGTTCCACCAGCAACAGCAAACTTATATCCTTTCTTCAAGGCTTTAAAGAATTTTGTCTTTTTTGCCCACTTGGTTATAAAATCATAGTTTGCTCTTTCGCCAGTAAAGTCAATTCCTTGTGCAAAAAGCATATTTGCAAGCCCATTGGCAATACTTTGCAACATTCTTTGTGGCACAAGCCCACTTTTTACATTGTGGAAACCATTTATCCATCCATCATAACAAGATAGACATCTGTTTAAATATGTGGCATAGAATTGATAGTAATACTCTGGTGCTAACAAGTAAAAGACATTATTTACATAAAAATCAAAGAAATCTCCAAGGGTATTCCCATCAAATCCAACCGTGTTTATATCAAATACTTGTTGGCTCATACTCTACTCCTTTTTTGGCATTTGAACAATATTATCAGTTGCTTTTACTTGATTTTTCTTTTCTTGTTCTTTTGCCAATCTTTTTTTCTCTCTATCCAAATTCTTTTTTGTTTGAGCAAAAAATTCTACAATTTTATCATTTGAACAAATTGAGATTATGTCCAAGAAACTATCGACAGAATTGCTTAAATGTTTGAGTTCTGCAAGGACTTCACAAAAACAATTCAAAATTGCTCTATTGAGAGTTTTTTCATTCTTCACAGCATCCAAAACACCTTTGCTTTGTGCAATTTTTAAAATATCTGCATCAATTTCTTCTGTTCCAACATCATATTTTTTTTCTTCAACATTTGTTTCTTGCTTTATTTGTTCTTTATTTTCCATTTTCTTCTTCTCCTTTTTCTTCTTCAACCATTCCTTCTTCAAGCATAATATTTCTAAACAAGTTGTTAGCCATATTAAATTTGCCTTCCAAATCCAAGATTGTTTTTGCGATTTCAACCATAACATTAAATGTTGCAATCTTCACAGCTTCATTTTCAGTCTTTCCAGATTTGTCAAAACCAATCTTTTTTAAATATTCTTCTTCTGTAAGATTGCTGTGTCTTGAAAATGTTTCAGCCACAATCAAATTCATTAAATTATTATGGCTCTCTGCACTCCTTTGTTGTGGAGTTTTTGCAGGAATTTTTTGCTTTTGTTTTTGCTTTGTGAATTTTCTTCTTTCTTCTCTATTCATTTTGTTCTCCTTTACATATTTGCAAATTGCATTACTTCTTTGACTTTTGATTTATCGTTGAATTGTTTTATTCTCAATGGGAATGACAAGTTATAGCAGTTGCTGTAATAAGGCACAAGCCCATATTCCAAAGCATCCACAAGGTCATTCTTTATTTTGTCATCAAGTTTGTGAACTGCATTATATCTTTGCTTTTCAATTTCACTTGCAAGCCTATGGACATTTACTCTCCCATCATATTGTTTAGGTCCTTCATTCAATATTGTGAGAACTCCATAAGCAAATGCATTTTTTATAATGCCCAAGTTTATGTCTTTCTTTTTCATTGTAAAAGCCTTGATTTCAATTTTTTTCCAAAGTTCTTTATTGAGTGATGTCTTTTTTGTGTGTCTTAATTGTGCAATAAATGGAGATGCCGCACCATCCACACTCAAATATACTGGAACTGAATTTGCTACAAGCCCATATCTATTGTCAAGAAATTTCATAAATTGGTCTAACAATTCACATTGTTCTGTTGGTGCAAGAGTTCTGTTAGTTTCTTCTGGGTCATTATATAAAACTTCAAGTGTTTGACAAGTTCCATCATCAAGAACTGCAACTGGAACAGCCGCAAAAGTATCATTAGCAGTTGCGTGGTCAACACCAACAAATATCATTGTGATATAATGTTCTTCAAGTTGATAATTCCTTTTGTAATGCTTTGCTCTTGAAAATTGTGGAAACACAACATCACTTGTGTTGGCATTTATATCCCCCAAGAATACTCTTCTAAATTCAGTTTCATTGATTTTCTTAAAGTTCTCAATGTAATTCCTTGTTTGCTGGTTTAACAATCCCCAAATATGATAACAATTTGCATAGATATAGCACCATTCCGGGTCTGCTTGTTTATCTCGAACATAATCAACGAACCAATGTCCAACCGTTTCATTGTTTCCTACAATTACAAGTTTTGCATCCTTGTCTAATTGTCTAATGAATGTGATAACTGATTGTTCAACGACATTGGCATCCCTATTCTTTTGGGCCTCTTCGTAAAGCACCAATGATAATTTGTGCCCAGTTGTAATACCCCTTGACCTTTGACCACCTTTACTATCAGTAATAGGGTATAAATAAGTGCCACCTTCTTGCCCACGTCTTATAATTTTGTCCTTGGATTTTGGGATGCACCATTCACTTGCTGGGCTATCACTTACATCAAATCCAGAGTTTTTAAGGAACTTTTCAATTTCATTGATAATACTATCTTTGATTTCAGTTGCAGTGGCTTGAAGAATTACAATATCTCTATCCTTGTATTTGTTTATACAAATCCACCAAATTGCCACAAGAATTGTTGTTTTTCCACTAATACGACCACTGGAAAGCAAAAAGTATCTATAATTGTCATAAAAAATCTCTTTATATACATCTGGAATAAGCAAGTTGTTTGCTGAAAGTCCATTGTCATTGATTTCTTTGACTTGTTTCTCTTCTTGTTGTAGTTGTTTTTCTTCTTTATTTTTCTTTTTTTGCTCTTGTTTAAAAGCTTCTTCTTGCTGTTTTACCGTCCAATCCATATTGCCACCTACTCATTTACAGCATCAACCACAACATTTTTAGCCCTTGGTCTGCCCCTTGGCTTTTTATCTTCATCTTTTGGTTCAACTATTACAACTTCCCCATCAAGTTCTTCTTCTTTTTCAGTAAAGTCAAATTGAACTTTGTTAGATGTATCTTCAATAGCATCTTTTTTGCTGGCATCAACAATATTTATTGTAATATCCCCAGTTTCAATCTTGCCAATATCAAACACTTCATTAAGCCCAAGCAATCTATCCAATTCCTTTCTTGCTTTCATTCTTGTTTCAATGTCATTGATTTCTTCAACCTTGGTGGACTTATTGCCAACTTTATCCGTGTATGTTGTTTTCTTTACGGTCTTTATTTTTCCATCAACAATATCTCGAAAGAATTTTATGCGCTTAATTGTTTCAGCATCTGCATTTTCAACAACTTCCAAAGCATTTTCGGCGTTCTCAACATTTGCAAGTGCATCAATTTGCTTTCCAATCTCACTATCTGCCTTGTAAATATCATTTGCCCTTTTAACTTTAAGCCTCGTTTCAATCAAGTCCTTTATGCCCGGTGTCTTGTTTTCGAGTGTAAATGCGTTGACGCCAACATTCTTGCTATCACAATATCCAGCCTTTCTATAACTATCACTTTTGTTGAAACCTTGCGACCTATAATCCACATAGGCTCTCTGCCTTGGCCTCAAACTCTCATATAATTTTTGTTGCTCATTTGTATAACAAGCAATCTTTTTTGGTTTTAACCCAACTTTCGCCATAGTTGAACACTACCCCTTTTATTTAATTCTTTGTTATTATTATGCACAAAAAAATAAATTTTGTCCACCATTTTCTCTAATTTCCTAAAAATTCTGACTTTTTTGCCACCACTTTTTTGCCAATTTTTGCCACAACATTTTCAAGTTTAGGTTAAACACCCCAAAAATTTCAATTCTTTGCCACCTTTTTTGCCCTTTAACCGTTTTCTTGATTTCTTATTCCACCCACATCAACTTTTGCCTTTCTTGACCCCTTAAAACTTGTCATAAATTTTTGCCACCATAATTCGCCTATATTTATT
>ERZ779888.2831-NODE-2831-length-13574-cov-6.398846_pt1 | contig 13574 bp, 6 predicted proteins | sample MGYA00511245_ERZ779888 | MGnify/ENA primary metagenome ERZ779888 (study PRJEB29588, sample SAMEA2155255) | human gut metagenome | biome: human gut; feature: human-associated habitat; material: faeces | place: Denmark | collected 2008/2010 ... | reverse complement strand
AGAGGTCCTGCAGCAACGACGCTGCGGGACCTCTTTTTATGCCCGGATGCGACGGAAAACTCCGACAGCTGGAGTGCGGGTACTCTTTTCTTTTTTCTTTGTACCGGATAAGTCGGCTTCAGGCATGTGCCCGCCAGGCTGAGTTTTCTTTTGCGTGAGAATTCCTGTAACCAGGGTACAGCCTGGGGGATTCTTGCTCGGGCATAGATTCTAGTCAGCCGGGACTGGAAGAAACAGGGTTTTGTCCGTGCCCGATTGAACAATCTGATAGAATTTGTTTCTTGGAATCTTTTTTGTGCCTGCTTGTGGCGGAACGTACCGGTGGCTGGAGTGCGGACAAGTCGGCTTTAGGCGTGCGCTCGCTAGCATGACTTTTCATTTGGGTGAGAATTCCTGTAACCAGGGTACAGCCTGGGGGATTCTTGGTCGGGCATAAATTCTAGCCAGTCTGGACAGGAAGAAACAGGGTTTTGTCCGTGCCCGATTGAACAATTTGGGAGGATGCATGTTTCTGGTAGGGAGATAAAAGATTATTGAATATTTTTTTCTACTTTTGAACAACATATAATTCTTATTGATTATGGATACAATCATTCCTTATGCACTCTTGTGTTTTACTTCGTTCTTTACACTGACGAATCCGTTGGGAACGATGCCTGTATTTCTGACGATGACAAACGGCCTAGATGAGAAGGAGCGTCGTCACATCGTAAAAAGAGCGACAATTATTTCTTTCATTATTCTGATTGCATTTACCTTCTGTGGACAATTCCTGTTTAAATTCTTTGGAATATCTACGAATGGTTTCCGTATTGCGGCGGGTATCATTATCCTGAAAATCGGTTATGATATGCTTCAGGCACGTTATACCAATACGAAACTGAAAGATGAAGAAATAAAGACTTATGCGGATGATATATCCATTACACCGTTGTCTATTCCGATGTTGTGTGGTCCTGGTGCTATTGCCAATGGTATTATTTTGATGGATGATGCGACTACATGGGAGCTGAAGACCACACTGGTCGCAGTGATTGCTGTGGTATACGTTCTAACCTATATTATTTTGCGCTTATCGACTCGTTTGGTTGATGTAATAGGGGAAACTGGTAATAATGTGATGATGCGTCTGATGGGCCTTATTTTGATGGTTATCGCGGTGGAATGTTTTGTAGGTGGTATGAAACCTATTCTTATCGATATCATTCAGTCCAGTCATTAAACGTAGAGTCGTTTGTTCTGATATAAATATTAATCAGAAAGCTGTTCAAAATTCATTTTTAGATAGGTTACTAAAATCTGAAGTTTGAATATTATTCTTAAAGGTAAAAAAGGAAGAGTCGTATCATTACTCAAAAATGGAGTTTGATACGACTCTTCTTTTTTTATGGACAGTCACCGTTTGCGACTTTTCGAAGTAGCGTTTTCTGTACGGGAACTATGATGTTTATGTCTTTTTAGGACCTAGTACATTTATTTCTTCCAGAATTGGAGAGTTCCAGCCTTAACCAGATCGTTGTGGTTTATACGATAGCCACACTTCTTGTCACCCATCTTGACTGTTTCTATGTACTCTGAGTCACTTTCCGGATTCATCGTTTCGATGACCAACTGATCTTTTCCATAATATTTAGGATCGAGCTTGATAGTGATCTTGTCGAATGTCGGAGTAGTAAGCGTATATTCAGGTACTCCCGGACAGTCAGGATAGAATCCCATCATGCTGAAGATAGCCCATGTTGACATGGTTCCGGTGTCGTCATTTCCCGGTATTCCGTTCGGCTGAGTTGTGAAATACTTGGCTAGTAATTCTTTTACCAGTTTCTGTGTACGCCATTCTTCCCCTTTGAAGTAACTGAACAAGTAAGGATAAGCGATATCAGGTTCATTGGCCGGATCATAATAACCTTTGTCGAATACCATTTGTAATTTGTCGACAAATGCTTTCTTTCCACCCATCAGTTTGGCAAGTCCTGCAATATCGTGAGGTACATAGAAGGTATAATTCCATGCATTTCCTTCGTGGAATCCCGGACTTGGTTCGAAGTTTTCACCTTGTTTCGGATCGAATGGAGAATAGAATTTACCGTCGGGCAGAATCGGACGAAGCGTACCAAATTCCTTGCAGTAATAGTTCTTGTATCCCATAGAACGTTTATAGAACAACTTGGCATCCTCTTTCTTGCCTAAGGCTTTGGCAAGCGTATAAAGTGAGTAGTCAGCGATATAATATTCCAGTGCATGTGATACCGAATTATCGTATTGCTCTCTCAAGGGGACGTAGCCCAGATTCATGTAATCATCGTTGTCCGGACGCATTAAATTGTCCTTACCCGGCAAGGTTGCTGATTTGTACATCGCTTCATAAGCCAGGTTGATATCGAAATCGCGCAATCCTTTCATCCATGTATCTACAATGACAGGAAGACTCGGGTCACCTTCCATTGTCAATGTTTCGCGTCCATAGAGTTCCCATTTCGGCAACCATCCGTGTTCGCGATACATATCCAGCATTGTATTGACCATATCCATCTGTCGTTCGGGATATACTAGTGTCATCAACTGATGCAGGTTACGGTAAGTATCCCATAAAGAAAATACCGTATAACGATTTCCTTTTGTTGTCAGAATCTTGTCACCTTCCATCTGCGGATATTCTCCGTTTACGTCCTGCAAGGTATTGGGATGAATCAACGCATGATAGAGCCCCGTATAGAATACCGTTTTCTGGTCCTTACTTCCACCTTCTACCATGATTCTTCCCAGATCATCGTTCCAGCGCTGGCGAGCCTCCTGCTGGATAGCAGCAAAGTGTCTTCCAGACTGTTCCTTGTCGAGATTTTCTCTGGCATTCTTTATGCTGACAAACGATACTCCCATGGCAACTTCAATCTGTTCCCCTTCTTCTGTATCGAAAGAGAACCAGGCACCGATGTCATCACCTGCGATATCTTTGTTATATTGTGTATACAATTTGTATTTTCCCTGATCCTTGTCCCATTCAGCCTCTACGCCAGACATCGGACGCTGTTTTTTCCAGTAGCCGGTAGCTTTAGGTGTTTTATTGACACGCATTACAAAATATATCGGGAAGACAGCCTGCGGGTTATAGCAGAATGTTCCCAGCAGTTTCATTCCTTCCACTTCACAATCGCTTACGCGGCGCATAAACGCTCCTGTTTCGTTGGTCAATCCTTCTCCTAAGTTCAGGAGGATATTGCTTTCTCCCTTGGGAAATGTAAAGCGTGATAACCCCGTGCGTGGTGTGGCAGTCGCCTCGGCCAAGATATTATATTTAGTCAGTGAGATGGTATAATATCCCGGAGTAGCATTTTCTTTCTCATATTTACTTCCGTAGTTGTGATAGTCGACATCCAGTTTTCCGGTAGTAGGCATCAGCAGTAGAGAACCTAGTTCCGGACATCCTACTCCACTAAGGTTCACATGTGCGAAACCCGTAAAGAAACTGTTGGTATAATCATAAGGAGTAGACCACCAGCGTGCGTCTTTGTCGTATTTGTTGTCTTCCGATCCCATTACATTGAATGGAACGACCGACATCATGCCGTTAGGACAGATAGCGCCCGGGTTACAGGTTCCGAAGTTTGTCGTTCCGATAAATGGATTCACATAGTCGGCCGGTTCCTGTGCATGCAATGTTCCTAAGGCAAAAAAGCTAGCCATGCAGATTAACAGTTGTTTCATAAGAATGATATTAGATAAATAAAAACAGAAAAAGGCTGTACCCATAACTCCAGCAAGTTATTCGATACAGCCCAAAAGGTTACTTTATGTAGGAATACCTATGAAAAAATTTCAAGGGCATCAGATAATCGAAGTACGTTTTACATAATCGATAATCTCAGAAACATATCCGAAAGCCATACCTACTACTGTATCAGCAGCACCGTAATATACGGCAACGCGTTCTCCGTCCTGCAAAGCAGCGCACGGGAATACTACATTGGGCACATCTCCCTGCAATTCATACGGTGCGGCAGGGCCCAGGATATAATCACGGGTGCGGTACAATACTTTTTCCGGATTATCCTTGTCGAGGATAGCGGCACCCATTGAATAACGGAATCCGTTGCAAGTAGTAATTACTCCGTGATAGAACATCAACCATCCAGCTTCGGTCAGGAAAGGAACAGAACCCGCTCCGATTTTTGTACACTGCCATGCACTTTCGGGGAACGGAGTTACTTTCATTACACAACGATGTTCACCCCAGTATTTCATATCAGGGCTGTAGCTGATATAAATATCACCGAAAGGAGTATGACCGTTGTCGCTCGGACGGCTCAGCATTGCATATTTGCCGTTGATTTTCTGCGGGAACAAAACGCCGTTACGATTGAAAGGCAAGAATGCATTTTCGCACTGATAAAATTCCTTGAAATCGAATGTATAGCCGATACCGATTGTTGGTCCGTGATAACCATTACACCAGGTAATCCAGTAACGGTCTTCAATCCAGGTCACACGAGGGTCATATTTATATTCCGATTCAATCATTTCCGTATTTCCAGCTTTAAACTGAATCGGTTCATGATTGATTTCCCAATTGATACCATCTTTGCTGAAGCCCGCAAAAATATTCATCTGCACTGCCTTGTTGTCGCAGCGGAAAACTCCTGCGAATCCGTCTTTGAACGGAACGACAGCACTATTGAAGATACTGTTTGATGAGGGAATCTGATAACGTCCGATTACGGGGTTTTTTGAGTAACGCCACATCACATCTGTACATCCTGCCGGGCGATCTTCCCACGGCATGTTAAATTTCTCTGCCATATTCTTTATATTATTTGGTTGTTAATTTATTCTCTTTCTCCTTCCATCAGGGTACCATCCTGTTTGTATTTGAATGGTACAAAATAAGTAATCAGGAATGCCGGTATGGTTGCAATCAGCACAAAGATAAAGAACGGTTCATATCCTCCCGGCTTATTGAACCATTCACCCAATGTTTCGCATACCCAGCCGCTGAGCATACCCGGAATCATTACTCCCAAGTTCATGATACCTGAAGCAAAAGCATAATGCGCCATCTGGTGCTTTCCTGGAGCTACCTGCTGCATCATAAACAATGTCAGGCCCACGAAGCCAAAACCGTAGCCGAAGTACTCCAGTACGATACCACTGCAAATAAGCAGTCCGTTTTCTGGCTGGAACGTTGCAAACAACGCATATACTACAAAGGGTAAGTTGAATATGCAGCACAACGAGAACAACGTTTTTCTCAGCCCCCGTGCCGATATATAATATCCGGCCAGCAAGGAACCTAAAACGAATGCTGCTGCGCCATATGTTCCGTAATAAAGTCCGATTTCCTTTTCACTCAATCCGAGTCCACCGCTTTCTCTTGTCGCTTTCAGGAACAGAGGGACAATTTTCATGACAAATCCTTCTGCAAACCGGTAAAGAATGATGAAAAAGATGTAATATACGATATGACTTTTCTTGAAAAAGGCAATCAGTACGTTCGACAATTCTTTCATTACCTGTCCGGCTGTACGCTGTTCTCCCTGTTTCTTGGCTCCGCCTGAAGGCAACATAAACAAGTGATAGATACCCAATACAACCATGATGACACACAAGATGGTCATGATAATCATCCACGCCTTCTGGTTGGCTGCGAATAGCGCATCTCCTTCAGCACCTGCTCCTCCATATTTTTCAATCAGATAGCCAGCCAGATATACCAGACCACCCGTAGCAATAATCTTGGCAATATTATAAAAAGCGCCCTGCCATCCGATATATTTCGCCTGATCATCGTTCGACAATTCGCTCATGTATACGCCATCGCATGCGATGTCGTGAGTAGCACCACTAAAGGCGATGACAGCCAACAAGGCAATGGCGATGCTGAAGAAATGAGGTAAATTCAATGAAAATGCTACCAGGCCAAATGTGATTCCTGTTATGAGCTGTGTAGCAACCACAAAAAACTTTTTGGTCTTGAATAATTCAAGAAACGGACTCCATAAAGGCTTTATTGTCCACGGAAGTAAAATCAGTGAAGTCCAGAAAGTAATCAATTTATCTTCTACTCCCAGTCCTTTGAACATCAGTACCGTGACCATATTCAGTACCACGAAAGGTAAGCCCATGGCAAAATAGGCAGCTGGAACCCATGTAATCGGACTTTTTGCTTTTTTCGGATGATTGTTTTGTCCCATAGTATTGTTTATCAGTTAATTCTTTTTATCTAAATAACAGTTTGTATTCAGAGAATACGCAACTTTAAATTAGGGTTTTAATATATTTTAGAGTTTAGCATATTCTTCAGCTCCAATCTTGTCTGCATTTCCTCTTGTGGGAGAGTTGTTGTCATCGTTTTGCTCTTGAATATTAAAATTTATGCAAAACGGACAGAGAGTTTTTAAAAGAATATTCTTTAATCTATTTAATTACCTGCAAATATACAATTTTCTCTTGAATAGAAGTCTGAAATGAACGAAGTAAGTTCTGTATATATCTAAAAAAAAGTGGTAAAATAAAAGCAGGTTACTTTCCTTTCATATCTTCAATGATTCCTAGGAGGTAGCCTGCTTTCATCGGGACTCGTCAAACAGTCCTTTTATGATTTATTGTTTTACTTCTTTACTGAATGAATACGGTGCATCTTCGGGTGCGATACCTCTGTTCATGTTGGGTTTGTCGTCCATGACATAATCGATGGTACCACCATTCTGCAAGATAGCGTGTGTAATGTAATTCTTGGTATATTCCTGACCGTTTACCTTCATGTCCTGAATATAGTAATTGGTGTCACTGTTCTGAGAAGCATTGATGACGATGCTCTTGCCATTTTCAAAATGGATGGTGGCTTTCTTAAACAGTGGAGCGCCCAATACATACTGGTCGGTTCCCGGACATACCGGATAGAATCCCAAAGCAGAGAATACATACCATGCAGAAGTCTGTCCGTTGTCTTCATCGCCACAATAACCGTCGGGAGTAGGAGTATACATGCGATCCATGACCTGACGCAGCCAGTACTGTGCTTTCCATGGCTGTTTGGCATAATTGTACAGGTAAATCATGTGCTGGATAGGCTGGTTGCCGTGCGCATAATTACCCATGTTCATGACCGTCATTTCACGGATTTCGTGAATCGGGAAGCCGTAGTAGCTGTCGTCGAATACAGGCGGAACAGAGAATACTGAATCCAACATAGAAACAAATACCTTGTCGCCGCCCATCAGGTCAATCAGTCCCTGAGGATCGTGGAATACCGACCATGAATAATGCCAGCTGTTGCCTTCAGTAAACGCATCACCCCATTTCAGCGGAGAGAACGGTGTCATGAACTTGCCATCCTTGTTCTTGCCGCGCATCAGCAGCGTTTCCTTGTCGAACAAGTTCTTGTAGTTCATGGCACGTTTGGCAAACAGGTTTACTTCCTTCTTCGGACGCTTCAAATCCTTTGCCAGTTTATAGATACACCAGTCGTCGTAAGCATATTCCAGTGTACGGGCCGCGTTCTCATTAATCTTAACATCGTAAGGCACATAACCCAGTTTGTTGTAATATTCATATCCCAGACGGCCGGTAGAAGACACTTCCGGATGCACGTTTTCAGTTCCATGAATCAAACCTTTATAAAGCGTTTCCAGATCATCCACCTTTACACCCTTGAAATAAGCATCCACCAAAATGGAAGCCGAGTTGTTTCCGATCATACAACCACGGTGTCCCGGGCTTGCCCATTCGGGGAAGAAGCCGCTTTCCTTATATGTATTGATCAGTCCTTCCTGGATTTCCTTGTTGACCGACGGATAGATCAGGTTCAGCAACGGGAACAGACAGCGGAACGTATCCCAGAAACCTGTATCGGTATACATATATCCCGGAACCACTTCCCCGTTGTAAGGGCTGTAATGAACAATCTGTCCCTGCGCGTCTATTTCGTAGAACTTACGCGGGAAAAGCAATGAGCGGTACAGACAAGAATAGAAGGTACGGTACTGATCCAGATTTCCGCCTTCCACTTCTACCTTACCCAATACATTGTTCCATGCTTCCTTACCTTTTTCCACCAGCGTATTGAAGTCGTCGTTGCCCAGTTCCTTCAGGTTCAATAATGCCTGTTCCGGACTGATAAACGAAGAAGCCACACGAGCATGTACGATTTCCCCTTTCTTTGTAGCAAAGCCGATGATAGCTCCTGCATGATCCGCCTGCTGTTCCGTGCCGTTCTCTTTTACGATACTGTCGGCAACGGTAGCCTGATACGTGAACGGTTTGTTGAATTCGATTACGAAATAATTCTTGAAGTTAGCCGGAACACCACCGCTGTTCTTGGTAGAGTAACCGATGATACGGTTGTTTGCCGCATCAATCTTGACATACGAACCCTTGTCGAAAGCATCCACCACTACGTAGGAATGTTCATTCTCCGGGAAAGTAAAGCGGAACATGGCAGCCCGTTCTGTCGGAGTCAGCTCGGTCACGATATCGTATTCTGCCAGATACACCTTATAATAATAGGCTTTTACCGTTTCACCCTTGTGCGCAAACCAGCTTGCACGCTTGTCTTCGTTGAATTCCGGCTTATTCACCATCGGCATGATAGAGAACTGACCATAGTCGTTTATCCACGGGCTGGGCTGGTGCGTCTGCTTGAATCCGCGGATTTTCGTTGCCGTATACTGATACATCCAGCCGTCGCCCATCTTTCCAGTCTGCGGGCTCCAGAAGTTCATACCCCACGGACGTGCGATAGCCGGATACGTATTACCCGTAGACAGTTCGAATGTAGACTGAGTACCCATCAGTGGGTTCACATAATCAGCATAATTAGTCGCTTTGGCAAGGCAGAAAAAGCCTGCCAGTAAAATAAGTAATGATAATTTTTTCATGGCTTATTTATGATTTTATTGTTTTACTCCCCATTTTGTAGGTTGGTTGGTTAAGGTTATTTCCAGTGTTCCTCCAGCAGCTATATCCTTATGCTCGATAAACGGAACATTCAGTTCCTTACCGTTCAGCGTAGCCGACTGGATATACTTGTTGTCTTTGGAATTATTCTTTGTCAGGATAGTAAACGTCTTGTTATCCCCCGGCAAGTTGATTGTCACCTTGTCGAAGAACGGGCGTCCGATAGAATAAACCGGCTTACCCGGACAAACTTGATAAAATCCCATCGCGTTCAGGATATACCACGCCGACATCTGTCCACAGTCTTCATTGCCCGACAGTCCGTCGGGGGCATCACGATACTGCTCCTTCAGTACGCGGTCAATCAGTTCCTGCGTTTTCCACGGTTGGTTTACATAATTATACATGTGTATAATGTGATGGCTTGGTTCATTTCCATGCGCATACTGTCCGATCAGTCCACTGATATCAGCCGAAACATTTTCTCCTTCCAGGCTGGAATCCGTAGTAAAGAGCGAGTCAAGTTTACCGATGAAGCCCTGTTCTCCTCCCATCAGTTTCACCAGCCCCTCAATATCGTGTGGAGTGAACCATGTCCACTGCCAGGCATTCCCTTCGCAATAATCATCGTAACGATGGTTGGAAGCCTTTGGATTGAACGGGCTGCGCCATTCTCCTTTTGAGTCGACTCCGCGCATAAAGCGTGTAGATGGATCGAAATATCGTTCATAAGCTTTGGCAAACTGTGCGTATTTTTTCTGATTCAGGGAGTCTCCTGTCGCTTCGGCAAGGACAGAAATGCAATAATCATCGTAAGCATATTCCAGAGCCTTGGCAACTGATTCGTTCTCGCGATCGCATGGAATATACCCTAACGTATTCTTATAATACTTGGCCATCGGCATCAGGTGCGGCAATACCAGCGCCGGACATTTAATGCCCGTCGTATCGTATTCCGCAGTACGCAAGCACGCCTTGTAAGCCTCCTGCAAGTCGAAATCAGCATATCCTTTGGTATAAGCGTCGGAGATAAGCGAAGCCGCATGATACCCGATCATTGTTCCCGTATAGTTCGAAGCCAGATCCCACATCGGGAAGATACCTCCCTCCTGATGCTTTTTCAGCAGCGAGCGGATAAAGTCATTGTTCAGCTGCGGTTCGATAATAGACAAGAGCGGGTGCAATGCGCGGAACGTATCCCATAGAGAGAATACTGTGTAAATCGGACGGTCTGCATTTCCCTGATGTACCTTCCGGTCCATCCCCCAGTAACGTCCGTCCACGTCGGTAAACAGATTCGGACTGATAGCCGTATGATACATAGCCGTATAGAAAATGGTGCGGTCGGTATCGCTGGAAGTTGAAACATCTATTTTAGAAAGATAGTCATTCCATGCCTGACGAGCATCGGAACGCACCTTCTCGAAATCCCATGCCGGAATTTCGGCATCTAGATTTTTCTTTGCACCTTCCGTATCGACAGCCGAGATACCCATCTTTACCATGACCTGCTCATCTTTTTTCGTCTTGAAACTGAGCAAAACCTTACAGCGGGGCTGCATCTTGCCGTTCTGGTCGGTCAGCGTATCCCTTACAATCTGATATGTAAAAGGTTTGGAGAACTTGGCATAAAAACTGATCTGCTGGTCGAATGCCCAGTATTCAGTCAGCTTATATCCTTTGATTTCCGTATCACTGACTACATCCACCTTCATATCCATGTTTGTCTGATGCTGGATAGAGTAATCCATGTCGAGAATAAATCCAGCCTCGTCGCTTGCCGGGAACGTATACCGATGCAAAGCCGCCCGCTTGGTAGCAGTCAGTTCCGCCTTCACCTTATACCGGTCCAGAAAGACCGAGTAATATCCCGGTTCGGCAGTTTCGTTCTGATGTGAGAATTCCGACGCATACGGCAGTGTCTGGCTGGCATAGTCCTGAGGATTGTATGTCTGCTTGCCTACTGTCGGCATCAGTAAGATATCCCCGTAATCGGCACATCCGGTGCCACTTACGTGTGTATGCGAGAATCCGTTAATGGTAGAATCTGCATAATAATATCCCGAGGAAGCATCCCAGCCGTCGATACGGGTATCCGGGCTCGGCTGAATCATTCCATTAGGTACTACGGCTCCGGGGAATGTATGTCCGTGTCCTCCCGTTCCGATAAATGGATTCACATATGCGGCATAGTCTTTTTCTACGCTTTTCGAGGTACATGACACTACTGCCATTGTCATTCCTACAGCACATGCTATCGCACAGATTTTGATTTTCATGGTGTGAAATTATAAGTTAGATAATTAGGATCTTTTCTTTATTTTCTTTCAGGGTAATAAATACATAGAGACTTTATTAAGAATAAATAAATGATGGAAAATCAATTATTTAAACCATATATATCCCGGTTTATTCCCCATTTCCAGTTCAAATGTATCGCCTTCCATGATTTGCTGATGAGTTATATAACTCTTGTCGTATGGCTGTCCGTTGAGCTTCACTGACTGGATATAACAATTCTCACGGCTGGCATTCCGGGCAATGACCGTGAATGTCTTTCCGTTGTTCAGGTGTAACTGTATCTTCTGAAATTTCGGGCTGCCTATTTCGTACCTGCCCGATACCGGATTGACCGGATAGAATCCCATGGCACTAAAAACATACCATGCCGACATCTGTCCACAATCCTCGTTGCCGCAGAGTCCTGCCGGAGTATTGGTATACAGTTCATGAGTAATCTGGCTGATGTATTTCTGTCCTTTCCACGGCTGTCCTGCCGCATTGTACAAGTAAGCTACATGATGGCTCGGTTCGTTACCGTGTGCATATTGTCCGATCATTCCCGTGCTGAAAATAGGAAGTTCGTCCTTGTCGGTAGGATGAAACGTAAACATGCTGTCCAGTTTCTGGGCAAAGCGTTCTTTGCTGCCGGTCAGTTCAATCAGTCCGTTCACATCATGTTGTACCGACCAGAAATACTGCCATCCGTTGCTTTCGCAGATATGCGGAGTATATTCGTCAGCCTTGAAATTCTCGATGAAGTTACCCTTCATGTCACGTGGCTGCATGAACGAAGTCGCCGGATTATACACATTCTTATAATTCTGAGAGCGTGCATAGAACTGTTTGGCAATATCTTCCTTACCCATCTTCTTTGCCATTTCGGCTATGCAGTAGTCGTCGAAAGCATATTCCAGCGTTTTAGAAAGCGACCAGTTCTCATTATTATACTGGTCGTGCAGGTCGTAAGGAATATATCCTTTTTCCTTGTATACTCCTATGCCACGATACTCGTCGATGTTGGCTGTTGCCACACAAGCAGCCAGTGCTTTCTCTGCATCGAAGTCGCCGATACCTTTCAGGTAAGCATCCACAATCACCGGTACGGCATGGTAACCGATCATCATGTCCGTTTCGCTTCCATAGAAATTCCATACCGGCAGGCGTCCGTTCTGTTCATAAAATGCCAGGAACGACTTGATCATATCGTTGGTACGTTCAGGCTGTGTGTAAGTAAACAGCGGATGTGCTGCGCGGTATGTATCCCATAAAGAGAACGTACTGTAGTTCGTCCATCCGTCGGCATGATGCACCTGCTTGTCGGGCCCATAATAAGAGCCGTCCACATCACTGTATATTATAGGAGCCAGCATACTGTGATACAAAGCCGTGTAGAATACCGTCTTTTCATCCTTGTCAGGCGTATCTATCTGTATTTTGGTAAGCTCCTTGTTCCACATAGCCTTAGCCTTTTCCAGGTACGTGTCGAAGTTATTGTCGGGAGCTTCAGCCTGCAAGTTCTTGGCTGCCCCCTCCATGCTTACCCCCGAAATGGCAGTTGCCAGCGTAATCTGTTCATTTTCGTCTGTAGTATAATCGAAACGTGCGACGACCCCTGTTCCGATACGCTTTCCATCCTTTTCGATGGCAGTAGAATCGATTGTCATCCGGGTAAACGGACGTGAGAAACGGGTGCAGAAATAAATCTTCTGTCCGCGAGCCCAGCCGTCGGAGAAACGATATCCCCGCACGGTTACCGAGTCGACCGCTTCGATATGAGAATCTTGCGTCGCATCCCAGTTCATGGCTTTGGCAAGGTTAAGGAAAATAGCCGATTCAGCTTTCGGGAATGTATAACGCTGGATGCCGCAACGTTCGGTAGCCGTCAGTTCCACGTTGATATTATAATCATCCAGCTTTACCTGATAATATCCGGCATAAGCACTTTCGTTGGTATGTGAAAATTTGGAATATATACCCAGCGGAGCTTCGGCCTCCTTGTATGGAATCGTAACCGGCATAAACGAGACATCGTAAAGATCGCCTGCACCCGTACCCGAAAGGTGTGTATGGCTGAATCCGGCAATTGTGCTGTCCGGATAAAAATAACCGGCAATGCGATCCCATCCGGGCAATCCGTTGTCAGGGCTTAGCTGTACCATTCCAAAGGGAACCTGAGCTCCCGGATAAGTGTTTCCTGTAAAGTCTGTTCCGATAAACGGATTGACGTATTGCGTGTAATCTTCCGTAATACTTGAAGATTGATTCGATGATGTACATGCGGCAAAAGCCAGAGCTGCGTAAAGTGGAATTGTCTTAAATCTCATAATACTAGTTTTGATTTGTAAATATAACGTGAGTTCGATATAAAGATTAAAATTATCAGTTTGAAAATTAGGAAC
>ERZ779888.2829-NODE-2829-length-13579-cov-3.108104_pt1 | contig 13579 bp, 10 predicted proteins | sample MGYA00511245_ERZ779888 | MGnify/ENA primary metagenome ERZ779888 (study PRJEB29588, sample SAMEA2155255) | human gut metagenome | biome: human gut; feature: human-associated habitat; material: faeces | place: Denmark | collected 2008/2010 ... | reverse complement strand
GATCGGAGGCCAGCGAGAGCTGTCCAAGGAGTGCCTCATAAGTCGCATGGCGAGCATCAATATCTGTCAGCGGACATTCCGGTGTCGCCGGTGGCTCAGTTTTTTTCTTAGGTCTGGGCATTTCCCCGCGAACATCCAGACGGGCTATCAAAGCCTCCCGGACCGACTCGCGGGGGATCCCTGTATAATAGGCATATAAGTCGAACACACCTCCGTTGAATCCACATCGCGGGCATCGGAACACATCCTTTTTCAAATTGATGTTGAGATGCCTCTTTTTCTGGTCATCATCGCAACACGGACACTTGATGTAATAAGAGCTCTGCCCGTTTTGCGGATACGGAGCACCAATCAGTCCGATTATATCAATGATATGAAATCGTTCCATCGTTTTCTGTCTTGGGGGAATGATTCTCACCATTCCCCCGATCGTCCTTTCTCATAGATTATGCTGAAGTTTGTCCTACGGCGTAATCGCAGATACACTGCGCTGCAGCCTTGATAGACTCATCTCCGGTATATTTTGTTGCGATCCATGTCAATGCCTTCGGATCAAGGGTGAGAACATCTCCCAATGTTTTTCCGTTAAACTTGGAGATTGGACAAGGCATCTTCAATGCCAGCTCAACCTTTTCCTCTTCCGTCAACTCTCTGACGGGTGGCTCTGTGACAATGTACTCCTCCGTCGCATTCTCAAACTGATTCTGTTCCGGATCTGACACTCCGTTTTCCTCAAACTCATTTGGAGCAAAGGGTTCGAAGTCTTCGCCGGCGATAGCAAACTGTAAACCGAATCCGGCATTGCGGAGCGCAACACCGATGGCCGCCGTCTGCGCCCATTCCCTGGGAGATACCGAAGGTTTATCGGCACAATAACCACGGGAAGCAGTCGCCTCGGCAAGATAGCAATCTGCAGGGTCTTTGTACGACGGATAAATACGGGCCCCAGCCACAAAGCATTCCTTTGCAGGTGTTACCTGCACCGCAATTTTTCCGTCCGGGTGCTTCATGCGAAACCATGCGATCTGTGTCAAAACGGGAAGACGCTTTCTGGTTTCTCCGCTGACCAGGTCATTGAAGTCCACCGCAAATGGAGATGGATCAAACCCCTCCACACGATTGATTTCTTCTATTTTGGCAAGCATCGTCGTTTTTTGATTCGAGTTGTTCGTACTCATTACCTGAGCCTCCTTTATAAACTAATGTAGGTTGCACGGTACTGTGCCCACACGGGCAACACCGTATTGATCGTATTTTCAATGACCTTTTTGTATTGATCCGGGGTTGTCGCCTGAAAGCTACCGAAGCGACGCTGATAGTCCTGCACCACCTTGGTAAACGCCGACAATGCAGTGTCACGCTTTTTCTGCCCGTCCTCGTCGGTCTTAGAGCCGACCTGTCGTTCCGACATCAGAAAGCGGATATATGCATCCACCACTCTATAATGCGTGCAAAGCTGTCGGACATCCGTAGTAACGGGTGCCGAACAGCAGAAATCCCGCATGGTCTCAATTACGCAAATACGATAGTTCAGCTCCTGAAGCATAAATAACTGCTCCGGTCTGTATGCGCCCGCTTCGATTTGCTTCCTGGCTTCTTCTTGTTTTTGAAGATAATACTCAATGAGCTTCATATGACTCCTCCTCTGAATTTCTTTTCCTGCAACCGTTTGGCAAGGCAGGTGCCCCGCCGTTCGGTATCGGTTCTTTTGATTGCAATGCAGAGTGCTTTCCGCTCTCCGACAATAATGACCTTGTGTTTCCCACGGGTAATCGCCGTATAGACCAAAGGACGTGTCAGCATGATATGGTGCGCACACTGCAAATTGATGATCACCGTACTGTACTCCGATCCCTGTGACTTATGTACCGTAGAGACATATCCGAGATCCAGCATATCAAGATCCCCGGCAGCAGGATCGTATTCCTTGATACGACCTTCACCGAAGTCCACATATACGAGACATTCATCTCCGTGGCACCGGATTTGTTTGACATATCCGATATCCCCGTTGCTGACATCTTCATGGTTCTTGATCTGCATCACCTTGTCGCCCACACGGAATTTTTTCGTTCCGTCCGGTGTCTCGGATTTGCCCTCAGCGGCAGGATTCACCTTTTCCCGTAACACCTGATTAAGAGCGTTGACACCGGTTTCAGTTTTTTGCCGGTACGGGGACAGCAAAGCCACATGGTCTACACCGCACCTCCCTATCTCTTCAAGATAGAGCCTTGCAATAATATCTGCCGACTCTGCAATTTCGGGTGAATCAATAAACTGAAAATCCTCCCCATACTCAAGTCCGAGAGTACCATGCCGGATCAGTTTCGCATTTGTTGCAATGCGACTGCCGGCATTCTGGCGGAATACCTTATCGAGACGTACAACCGGAATACATCCGCTGGCTATCATCTCGCTGAGTACTGCACCGGGACCGACAGAAGGCAACTGATCCGCATCACCGATAAGGACAAGCTGTGCACCGTATTTCAGCGCATCAAACAGCCGCCCGGCAAGATACACATCGAGCATTGACACCTCATCCACGAGAATCAGGTCAGCATCAAGGTCAGTTGGCTGACCATAGCTTCCGTCATCTCTTGCTATCAACCCAAGTGCCTTATGCACGGTAGATGCAGGATAACCCGTAGACTGTGCCATCCGCCGTGCCGCACGCCCAGTAGGTGCACAGCAGCAGATCTCCGCATTCGGGTGATTTTTACGGTAGATATCCAGGATGGCTCTTTGAATCAGCGTTTTACCTGTGCCGGGGCCTCCGGTCACGATAGAAAGCCCGCTTGTCAATGCCATTTTGACAGCATCCCGTTGCTCAGGAGCAAGTCGCAGCTTCAGTATGGCTTTTTCTCCATCCAATTCCGCCTCAAGGTCGGCATACTGTCCGCCGTGTGAGGAAATGGACTGCCTGATAATAGCATCCGACAGATGAATCTCCGCCTTGGCTGTTTGTGTACGATAGACATTGCCGTCGTAGTCCACAAGCTTTCCGGTATGCAGCAATCGCATTGCACGGTTTGCCAGCATCTCATCGGTCAGTTCTTCTGTGTTAAGGATCTTCAGGCAAGCCTTGATAAATGCGTGTTTCTCCATACAGAGATGCCCTTTTCCTTCTGCATCGGCAAGCGTATAAAGTAGTCCCTCATCCACACGTTCTGTGGAAAGCTTATCAAAGCCCATGCTCGTGGCGATTCTGTCTGCGGTTGCAAAGCCGATTCCAGCCATTTCGCAGAGCCGATACGGATGCTCCTTGACGATCTCCATTGTTTTGTTTCCATATTCCCGATACAGCTTAACGGCACGATTGGGCGTGATCCCATGCGGAGCGAGAAATGCAACAACATCTCTGGCACCACGATTGGCAAGATAGGAATCCATGATCTTCTGTAATTTAGATTCACTGATCCCCTTGACTCCGAGAAACTTTTCCGGCTCTCGGTCAAGAATATCCAAGGTGTTGTCTCCGAATGTGTCATATATTCTGTCTGCGAGCACTGGACCTATGCCACGGATCTGCCCGGAAGACAGATAGGCGACGATTCCCTGTCGGTTTGGAATAACAACCTCTTCGTAGTTCTCCACCTCAAACTGAATTCCATGCTTGGTGTTTTTTGACCAATGCCCTTGCATATCATACCGGATACCGAGTGCTATGGGCAGGCAATATCCTACCGCTTTGATTTGTCTGACAAGATTTCCGGATGTATCAAGAATTTTCTCACAGGGGCTGTAAACGGCAACCATATAGCCGCCGATATCCGTTGTTTTGGCGCACTGCGGGTAGATTAATTTTTCAAATTGGCATAGCATAGCGGCCTCTCTCCTTTTCTGTGTATTTCATAATTACCTCCGAAAAAATCAGAGCGGAACACGGCTGACCTTGAGTTTTCGGCTTTCCGAGGTTTTTATAAGCTCAGAATAAATCGCCGGATACTTCTTTTTCAGCGCCGTAGTGTCCGCTCTGTTACTGGTTTTGCTGACAAAATCAATCAGGAACCGATCGGTGGTTGTCTCCAAGACACCGTGCTCGTGATCCTTCATGAGTTCTGCTATTCGCACAGAATATGCTTCAATCTCCTTTTCAAGTTTTTTGACTTCTTTTTGATGTTCTTCAATTTCTTCGCCCGCTTTTACGATACGGGTAAGAATTCTCTCCTGGGTTTTCGGAAGTTCCACCGTAGGAAGTGCCGGATTGCTTGATCCGTAAATCCGTGCCAGTGAATCCATCGCCAGTTTTGGAGCGATACCCTGCATTGTCGGCGGTTCATCGTGCTCCAGACTCCATATCCATCGATCCAGCTTCTCAAAGATCAGGTCTTCCTTATCCCTGTCCCGAACAAGGTCGGGCATTGCCATATCCGTATCGGGATTATTTCCCCAGACAGCGGAGAACGCACCGATATTGACATCAGCAACAGCAAGATAAAATCTGAGCTGCAGTTCATAGTAAAGAGGATAGGCTCCGTTTGCCCAATGAGAAGCATTGTGATAAGTACAGGATTTACACTCCAATATTCCCGGCTCGCCGTCAGTAGCTCTGACAAAGCGACGGTCAAAATCGGCAAGTGCGTATGGATGATCTGCGTGCTGATACATATTGGTATCATCGAACACGGTATTTCCCGTTTTGACTGCATAGAAATGAGCTGCGATCGGTTCAAGAAAATGCCCCATCTGAAGCTGGTTTGCATTGGTTGTTAGCAGATCATCTGCTGTATTGAAGATATCGTCAGTACCGCTTGTGCGGATCACGGTGCTTGAACTGCCGTAGGTCAGAGAAAGCTGCTGACCAAGCATATTTGTTGTGCCGACAGCCCATTCTTTAACGGAGGTTACACGCTTGCTTGAATCATATCCGTATTCAATTCTATATTGAGTCAATTCATTTGTAACCGTGGTGATTTTTCCATAATTGTCGTAGTTGTACTCCGCAATTGCATCAACTTTGATTTTACTTGTATCAATGTTGGAATTACTGTCATAAAATGCTCGCCATTCCGTTTGAGATACAGATTGCGTCCCATGGACATGTACAACCTGCCTTAAATAGTTGCTGGATGCCGTACTGATAGATCCTGTTGCAGTTTGTGAGTATCGGAGGATCACAGCCTCATTGGAAGCAGGATTCCACACAATATACGGATTATAGTTATTGTCATATGCAATTCTTAACTGTTCTATTGCAGAGCTATACTTTGGCACTAAGTTCACAGATGTTGGGCGTGGTCCGGATTCAAAGCCAAAAGTAAGTTTATTCCCATTCAGATCAGCAACACTGGACAAATACCACCCGGATACTGTTCCGGACGGCTGCGAACTCAATTTGCTAAACGTTTTAATATTACGATTACTGTCCGTAATCGTACAGACATTTGGAGATACCGTGGTATTTTCAAAAAGCGTCAGCAAAAGGCCGTCTTCATCGGCATAGGTATTTTCTGTTGTTGTCGGTAGAAAATAATGTTCGGTTCCATCACTATCTGCCCATATAAACAAGTATTTTGTAGTGCCATCTTTATCTGTATATGATTTTTTCAGCAAAGTTTCATGAATATTCAGTTTAAATCCTCTGGGCGTGTATGATCCCCAGTATGAGGTCTGAACATTAGAATACGTGTAACTTTTACCCGCAATTGCCGAATTATACACCAGAGTAGGTGTAAAAGGCATCAAGGCATCTGTAGAAGTCAGCGTAGGAATAGCAAATACCAAACTACCGGTAGCATTGTTTACAGAACCGATTCCAGCAAATCCGGCACTTTGACCCGTATATGACCAGTAATCTTCCAACCCTTTCATATCACGGTAAGTAATACACAATTGCGGTCTTTTCGCAACATTAGAATAATTATCAGATCTGAACTGAGCTATACCGGTAAAAGTTGTTCCGGTTGCCGGTGCAAACATTACACCGTAATTCTGCCCTTCATACCATTTTTTCACAATGGATGTGATATTCCAATAATAACCCCAGTAATTATTCAGATAATAACTACCGTAGCCATCCATATCGGAACAGTTAAGTTCCTGAAAATCTGTGAAATCTGCTGCCGGCACACCTTTGGGATTGTCCGCAGCAACGGTCATTGCATATGTTAAATCCGATTGCCAATCTGTCAACACATCATATGCAGCTACATAACCGTTCATAGAACTTGAAGTAAAGCAATCCATCGTAAACTTTGCTTCTGTGATATATGCGGACGCGGGTAGTGACGGTAGTGTCGTCAATTTCCAATATGCCCGCCATGTCGAACTTACGTAAATAGAATCATCCCCCGGTGAACTCCTATTAGGACTGGATGTGGAAATATCCAAATCCACCACAGGCGAAGATACACTTGTATATATAGGTGGATCAATGGTAACGGGAAATACTCTTCCTTCCGCGTTGATCCAATCAGCATCAGCAATTACCGCAAGCCTATAACTTCCATTGCCGCAGTCGGAAAGCTCATAGGAAACCGAATCTGAGGAATGATGATCGGAATCCCACATGACGGGTGCCGGAATCACATAGACTGCCTGAGAAGTGACCTGATCCGAAATCATGATTTCGCCCTTCTCTGTCAATTCCGCAGTCAGATTATTCAAGGACATTTCAAAGGAATAGCGATACTGATCCTGCGCTGCTTTAACGATGATATTTTCCTTGATGTTCAATCCGGCAACAATGTATTCCAAGTCGGTATTTTCCAGAATATCCGCATACCGCACAGACGCATTCACATGGTCCAACGTCGTCATTTTTTCCAGTTTGGTGGCGTCTTCAGCAAATTCAGTCTGATGATTTGTGATCACACCCTTGATTTTTTTATGCGCTCCGATCAAGGAGAGTGTCAATTTTTGATTTCCGTTATGCAACGTAAAAATCTTGTCACTGCCGTTAGTTTTCTTGACAAATTTGATTTTTGCGTTCTTTGTTGAAATCTCATTTCCAGAGGTAGCCAGTGTATTGTCAATATCCTGCCATACTCCGGTTTCATCTAAATAATGGATGTCAGAATCATACTGTGCAATATAAAATGAACCATCCTCCAATTTGAAGGTCTTTGTATTTCCGGTTCGTTCTTCTTTGATCTCAAAAATCTCTTTCTCAAATGGCAATTCTACTTCCGGCTTTTCAAAAAGATTTTGCAAGCCATCAGCAAATACGCTTAACGGTAATGACATCAATACCAAAATGACAGACAAAATGATTGCAAGTGCTTTCATAGAACGGTGTTTTAATGTTTTCATAGTTGTTTCTCCCTTTCAATATCTTTTGAATCTGTTCTTTCGTGACATTGAGAAATACCGCTTATAAAATCATAGTGCATCACCTCCATTTCCAAATCAAGAATATTTTTATTTTGTTGCCCCCCAAATCACGGTTGCGCTATAGGTGGCATTCCAGTTTTCGTCCCACCCCCGCGGTCTGGCAGGAGCTTCACAACGGATCGTCAGCTTTTCGTTGTTGCTCCAGAACACCGAATTTCCCATTACAGTCACGCTCGCCGGAATGTTGATCCCGGTAAGATCGAAGCACTGGTAAAACACCGCATAACCGATTTGTGACAATCCGTCCGGCAGGATCACACGGGACAGTTTCCCGACATAACAAAACGCATAGTCAGCAATCGCAGTCACAGTCTCCGGAACGGTATATTCCGCTGATGGCGCATTGCCGAAATGCCGCACCAACACTTCCATATCCTTACTGAACAGCACATTCCCCACCGCGCAGAAATACGGATTCTGTTCCGAAACCGTCAGCTCCTTCATAGCCGGACATGCTTCATACAGCGGATCGATCGTCTTAACTCCCGCACCAATGTATAGTTTTTCGGTCTCATATCCGCAAAAAGAGTTCAGCACGACAACACTGTCCGGGATCCTCACCTCTTTCAGGGCACTTCCCTGGCTGGGATAGACATCTTTTCCAATGGCAATGATCCCCTCATTGAGCACCAATGTATGAATATAGTACGCTGATTCCGCGCGAAAAGCATAGTCACAGATTTCCAGCGCATCGGTCAGGATCAAAACTTCCAGTCGGGGCTGTTTCGCCCACATGGAGGTGGAAAACAGATACTCCATGGTTCGCGGCTGTTCCCGCACTTCCCCGAGGAACGGGATCGTCAAAGAATTCAGATCCTTACAGCCGATCAGGATCCCCGCCCCGATCTTCTGTACACTTTTCGGGATGGTCAGCTCGGTGACAGCTGTTCCGGCAAAGGCTCTGACTCCGATCTCGGTCGCACCATCCGGGATCGTGATGCCGGTAAGGGCGGTACACCCATCCAGCATACATTCCGGAATAACCGTCAGTCCGGCTGGGATATTGATGCTTGCCAGCGAGCTGCATTCCAGAAACGCATAGCGGTCAATTTCGGTAATGCCGTCCGGCAGGTCAAGCTCGCGCAGTGCGGAGCAATACGAGAATGCGCTGTATCCGATCTTAGTCACGGAAGCCGGAACCGTCACCCGCTCCAGCTTGCGGAAGTTGCAGAACGCATACTGCGGAATCTCGGTCACACCATCCGGGATAACGACCTCGGTGGTATTCGTCACCTCGTCCGAATAATCAATTCCGACCCTGATATCATCTCCGTACTGAAAATAGACCAGGCGGTTTTGCGGAAACAGGTACTCGGTTTGTGTATAGGCAACGGCAAGCTCCTTTTTATCGTCCTCCACAGTAAATTCTTTTTTCGGGAAATACTCCTCCAAGCCAACTACCGTGCTGGTGCCGTTCCCGTTGCTCCTGAAGGTGAGTGCAATGGCAGTATAACCTTCCGGAACCATCGGAGGAACGACCACAGGCGGTGTCGGGATATCCGGTTCCGGCACATCGGTCGTATGCCCTCCCGGTAGCGGAGTGGTTGAGCTTCCGGGAGTCATGGGTCCTTCTGGTGTCTGCCCTTTTTTGAACAGCACAACAAATGACAGCAGCAGTGAGACCGTTATCACTGCAACCGATGCCGCAATCAGAAACGGACGTATCCTTGGCATCGGACTTTGGAACTTCCGCCGTATAGCAGTCGGATCAGATGCTTCCATAAGGTACTGATCAGCAATACCGGATAACGCTGTGTCCAAGCTTTTTTTATTCATAGAGCAATCCCTCCTTCTGTAAATATTTGCGGAGCTTTAACCGTATTTTATGTAAGCGCTGATGAATGCTGTTCTCCGATAACCCGGTCAGTGCCGATATGGACGAAACAGAATCTTCAAAAAAATATCTGCGCACAAAAAGGATCCGGTTCTCTGCATTCAATGTACCGAGGAAGGCATTGATCGCATCCGGGAGCAGGTTGCTTTCCGGGGTCCTATCGGTCGCAGGATCTGCCAGCGTCTGATACAGCTCATCAATCGGTACAGTATTGCTCTGCTTCCGCTTTTCAGCAGTGTTGTACCGGAAGCGGCGGAGTGAGAGATTCCGGATCACCCGGTAGAGATATGCCGGGAGCGATTGCGGGCGTTCCGGCGGAATCGCATTCCACACAGAAAGCAACAAGTCATTGACGCATTCTTCGGCATCCAACCAACTCCCGGTGATGTTTCTGGAAATTTCCATACAGGTACCGCTGTACTTTCTTTGGATTTCTTCCAGCACAGGTTCCGATCGCTTCCATAGCAATTCAATCATTTGATGATCTTCCATAGATGCTTCCTTTCACGGCGCTTACAAGCATATTTCCGCTTGTGTCCCGAAATGATCTCATAGCGTTCGTCCTCTTTCCTGCGGACAATAATGGGGTTCAGAACGCCGTTGTTGCGGATGCTCTCGATCAGTTTTTCCATGTCCTCATCTTCCCGGACTTGGAACGGATGGTCTGGAAAGTCATCCACATATTGCAGGGATACGACACGCACCTTTTCCCGCTTGGGTTCATTGGTATCAGGTTGCTTTTCAATCTCGCTCATACTTCACCTCCGGCTTTTTGCTCTTTCGGGTTCTCTTTCTTCGGTTCGCAATCACAATGACATCCAAACCGTACACATGAATGCAGACCGCATAGCAGATGGCACGGAATACATCAAAGTCTACAACTTCATCATTGGATAAGTCCTCAATGTTGCAGTGATGACCGCCATACTGAATATCCATCGCCGCACAGAATAAGGTATAATCATTTGGATGGATATTCTTCAGGTCCATGCAGTCATACGCATACCCGCCCGTGCAAAGCACATCCTTTGCCCTTTCCCACAGGTCTTGGGAGCAGGAAAGCAAAAAGGTCTGCGCCGTAAAGGAGTTGTCTTTTCTCCTTGATCGGTTCAGACCTTCGTAAAATCTTTTCTTTTGCTCCCGTTCCAGAAAACAGGATTGCAATTCCGCCGCCCGTTCAGATGCAAGTCGCAAACGAAAGCGGAATACACTGTCACGGATATTCTCAAAACAGGCATTCATGACCTCCGCAAAGGAACAAGCATGAGACTGAATGCGTTCCGGCATACAACAACAGGACTGCAAAACACACTTTCCTTTTTTGCAGTACAGACAGTTGCAACATCGGCACATGGTTTTTGTATACGGAAAACCGCTGTCCGGCTCCGTTTGTCGTTTGGTTGCGGACAATATCTCGGATAGAGATAATCCGTCTTTCGTCTTATGGTAGATCATTCTTTCTATATCCTCCTTTATTCTTCGTAAAATCATTTAAGAAAATAAAAAAGCCGACCTTATCTCGTCCACATCGGGACGGTATAAAGTCGGCTCATTCTGCCCTGTATAATAAATGTAATGAATCAAACGCCGTAAGCATCCAGAACTTTCAAAAGAAGTTTATTGATCTCGGTGGTATCTTCTCCATTAGCGATCTGCTTCTGTCGGTAAGCACTCATGGCGCTGATCAGAATGCGGTAATCAAACTCTTTCATTTTAATCTTGTAAACGGTAGTATATTTCTTTTTCATGGGTTTATCCTCCTGTTCTGTCTACATTATATCAGAAAAGAGGCAAACCTGCAAATATGCAAATCCACCATTAAAGTCTCCGAAAGTTCCCTGCAACCGTAGAACTGTTAACAGTAAGCAAACCGTGTTTTCCCGTTTTTTTCTTGATTTTCTCTGATTAACAGTCACACGGTCGAAATTTCAACCGAATGACTTATTTGGCTATTTTAACACTACTATGAAAAATTGAAAACCCTTGAAAACGTAGTGTTTACAAGGGTTTTTTGTGTATGATTGACCAAATGGCTATCTCGAAAAATCCCCATTTTATATGCTTTTCAGCCGCTTGGACCATTATAAGAGTTGTAACTGAGTGTCAGTCCTTTATTTCCCAATGTCCGCTTCTGCTCGCACCGATATATTCAAGCAATCCCTGTTTTTTCAACTTCTTGATATGATACCTGATGCCGTCTTCCGTTATTTCAACCATCCGAGAGATGGATTTCACCGTGATCTTTGGGTTTTCTCTGATGATAGACAAAATCCTGTTCTCTATATCTGAAGTAGTTTTGGCAGTAGTTTTGGTGGTAGTTTTGGTGGTAGTTTTGGTGGTAGTTTTCATTACATCCGGATCATACGGCAAGATCACAGTAATAAAATTGTCAGTGATCCTGAAAACATCTCTTCCGTATACTTCCGTAATCTTATTGATTCCGAAGCCGGATTGCTCGACATATTCCAGATCGCGAAGAATGCGCATCAGCTCGGGGCATCTCGGCTTGCTACAGCCTTCATAAAACTCTTCCAACGACAGTCCCTCCGGCAATCCGCCTGTTGAAATGATTTCAATTCTGTCATCGAAAACATATACGGCAGGAGAAACCTTACTGCTCCAATCATTATGTGCTATGGCATTAAGAAAAGCCTCTCTCAAGCAACGAGCATCAAGTAAACGTTTATCTTTTCGCATTGCGCTGCCGTCCAATACGCTTTTTGTAATGTTTATGACATCAAGACGCGCAATGACTTTGTCAATTGCCATCAGCAAACAAATATAACCATACTCACTTTTTTCAACGAGTTCGCTTTTATTTGTTCCGGCGAAACGAACCACTTTTATGGAAACATCGTTATCATCAGCCAAAAGACCTGCTAAGAGATTATACTTTCCCTCGCGATTTCTTAAATGATAGTTCTTGTCGAAAGTTTTTTCGTTAATATGAAAACCTTTTGCCAAATAGTAGTTCTTTAGCATCGAAAACGAAAGCGCTTGATTATAGTTTTCAATATCAACGATGCTTTCTTTTCCTATTTTCAAAGTTGCGATATATGCTCGTGATATTTCATCCTCCGTCATGCTGCGGCAGGTGGTACCAATCCGCATGAAGCAACCATTGGCACTGCGACCGTATTTCCTGATATAGTAAAGTGCATTTCCTTTTTGCACTTTTATCTCTATCACATTCTTCCCGTCAATGAACTTCGTACCAAGTTCGATCAGGCTTTGCGGATTGGGTAAAATCTGTGTGGTAATAATATCCGCAATGCGTTTCTGCGTTTCATCAAGATTGTTCACCCCGATTACCGTTCCGTCATCTTCAACGCCGATATAGATCGTGCCGTCAAAGCTGTTTAGGAATGCGACGATTTCCTTGGGCAAGGTATCATTCAATATTCTCTTTAATTCAACTTTTTCGGTTTCCTGAAAAATCATCATCGTCCCCCCCTTCTTTGGAAATCTGCATTTTCATTATACCACATTTTTGATGTCGTTTCAACCGTTATATTCGTTATTTTGAAAAAAAGGCCCCATTCTTTTGCTTTTCCGCAAAAAAGAGAACGCCATAGCTGTCAGCATTCTCTTTTCGCTTGTTTTCTAAAGCTCCTCTGTAATGGAGAAGCCGCCCTTCAGGACGATATGAATCGTGTTCTTTTTATTAACCCGGATACACTCAACGAGCGTTCTGATCTGGCTGTCACTGAAGGAGGTCTGCGCCATATCGCAGGTTGTCAATGCCTGCTCCAGTTTTTCAATTTCGAAACGAGTGAAATCATCACTGTGTACCTGCTTGTTGGCAAGTGCCAGTTGCTCACGCAGAACTGCGAGCTCGGAGTTTTTTATATTGATTACCTCAAGATACTTGTTCTTGTCACCCTGCGTGGTGCTGAATCCGATCATTGCCTGATCCATCTCATCGTTGACGCGTTCTATGTTTTTTTGAATCGCATAGGCGTCCAGAATTTTCTCGTTTCCGGTAATCGCATACGACAGATTTGACTTAATCAACTCCAACACTTCATCCCGGCAAGCCGCCGCGTTGCACAACCCTTTACAAATTGCCTGATGGAGCCTGCTCTCTTCTACCGTTATGGAGTCGCGGCAGATTCGCGTTCCGTGTTCGATCCGATTGATACAACGCCAAACGATTTTCTTTTGTCCGCCAACCATCCATGTTTTTCGTCTGTAAGGAGTCCCGCACTCACCGCAGATCAATTTTTCCGACAGCGCATATTTTCCGCTGTACTTTCCCTGTTCGGTGATTGTTTTGGAGGACACCTTTCGCTTACTTGATCGTCGGGCAAGCTCCAATTGCACACGCTGGAAATCATCGCGCGATATGATAGGCACATGCCTTCGTTGCATGATATGCTCTGTCGGCATCTTCTCGGGTAGCGCAAAATA
>ERZ779888.2825-NODE-2825-length-13591-cov-12.426418_pt1 | contig 13591 bp, 7 predicted proteins | sample MGYA00511245_ERZ779888 | MGnify/ENA primary metagenome ERZ779888 (study PRJEB29588, sample SAMEA2155255) | human gut metagenome | biome: human gut; feature: human-associated habitat; material: faeces | place: Denmark | collected 2008/2010 ... | reverse complement strand
AGAAATATCCGGAACGTCCCTCTTTTTTGTTTTCCATAGTCTGCGCGCTGGCCGCGGCCATCGTCCTGTACATAATCTTATTATTATATGTTATCATTTCACCTTATTATATTATATATACAACTGACTAAGCCGATATCATAACGTATGAAACAGGTAAGCGGTATATAGTTTACAGATAACATCGATTTATAATATCTGTAATATCATATTAAATCCGTTTTATCCTGTATGTCATAAAAAGCATTCGTCATACATAAATGCGGCTGATGTATGGATTTTTGACTATTTAGTTGTATCTTTGCATATCGTGTCGGAGACATTACGGATGTAGGACCGCGTGTCGTTATGGTGCATCCGGATGACGATTAAACATGTGATAAATCTAAAATCATAGAAATATCTGTGAGTCATTTCAGGTTTAAATACAGACTGAGGTGGTTGAGCCGCATATTCTATTGTCGTGGTTTCGGCGTGCAGTCACCGTCGGCATACCGTTTCATACGTTATGTCATAAATGAGCATTACCCGTATTATGCTTACGACGACCTGCGCAAGGAGTTCCCGGAAACCAGTCTTATAGACGAAAAGATATACCGTCTGTATTTCAGAGTTGCCAATTTCATGCAGCCGTGCCGATTCATCAATTACGGCAAACCGGCCGAAATACTCAGCCGTTATGTAAATACCGGATGCCGGTGCACGGAAATCATAAACATTGAGGAGATGTCGGATACCTCATACGGATACTTAACCGACGGGACTGCGCCGCTACTTCTGCGCGTGAACCTTTATGATGGGGCGTACGATCGTCCGTTATCACTCATCGACAATATGCCGGAGAATGCGATAATGATGGTTGACGGAATAAAGCACAACCGCAAGACACGCAATATATGGAGGCAGTTAAGGGACGACACACGTACCGGAGTGACGTTCGATCTTTATTATTGCGGCATAGTGTTCTTCGACAAACGTATAAAACAAAACTACATAGTAAATTTCTAAAATCAGATAATGAAAATATACACACGTACCGGCGACAACGGCACTACCTCTCTGCCGGGCGGCGAACGCACCTCAAAGACAGACGAACGCATAGAATTCTATGGCGTCATGGACGAGCTGAATTCTTATCTCGGACTGCTGTCATCTTTAATGAATGAAGGACAGGACAAAGACTTTGTAGAGGAAACGCAGATTATTCTCTTTCGGATAGGAAGCATATTCGTGGGCTCCTCCGCTGCAAAGGCCGTGTGTGACTCGGATGTTGCCCGACTTGAAAGCGAGATAGACCGCATACAGAGCACGCTGCCACCGTTGCACTCGTTCGTCATTCCGGGCGGAATAACTTCTGCATCCGTATGTCATGTTTGTCGCACGATATGCCGCCGGGCGGAACGGCGCATACTGTCGATGACCGAAAAATATGCCATCGACGACACCGTGCCAGCCTATATGAACAGATTATCCGATTATCTCTTTGTATTAGCGAGAAATTTAAACTTTATTAGCCATAAGAAAGAAAAAATTTTTATTATTTCTTGCAAATAGCATAAAATTTATTATTTTTGTGCTTACATAAGAAAACCTATTATAAAAAGAAAGATTATGTATTGGACACTTGAATTGGCTTCTAAACTTGAGGATGCACCATGGCCAGCAACCAAAGATGAGCTCATAGACTATGCCATGCGTTCCGGCGCACCATTGGAAGTTCTTGAAAACTTGCAGGAAATAGAAGATGAAGGTGATGTGTATGAGAGCATCGAGGATATATGGCCTGATTATCCTACCAAAGAAGATTTTCTCTTCAACGAAGATGAGTATTAAGCGCGAGTGAGATTTAAGAAATCATAGACCGACACAGACAGAACATCCTTGGATGTCATGTCTTGTCGGTTTTTGATGTTTTATAGGCCCATGCCTGTTTTATCGGAAAACTGCTACTAATCTGTCTTCTGACCTTACCGATTTATTCCCATACCATAACGATTCTATGAAAAAACTCCTATATCTTCTCCCATTGTTTTTCGCGATGCTCTGTTGTAAAGGCGGCGACAACAGTCTCGACATGATTATGGGGCGTGCAGACAGTCTTATGGAAATAGACATGGATTCAGCACCTTCAGCGCTTCGTATGCTCGACAGCATGTCTCCTCATGTTTCCTATATGTCCAAATCCCGTCGTATGCGTTACGAACTGCTGCGCGCCAAGGCCATGAACAAATCGAATGTATATTTCCGTAGCGACAGTACCATGAAGGAGGTCGCTGCTTATTATTCCCGTCACGGGACACCAAACGAGAAGATGATGGCTTATTATCTTCTCGGATGTGTATATCGTGATCTCGGCGAGGTACCGGCGGCACTAGAATATTATCAGAAAGCAGTGGCTTGTGCAGATACGACTGCTGGGGACTGCGATTATGGAACATTATGTAGAGTGTATTTACAGGCTGCGATTGTATTACATTCACAAAGACTGATTTATGAGGAGTTGGATATGTGGAGAAAGGCATCATTATATGCTTATAAAGCGAAAGATATTCGTCTTGCCATAAATGCATACGAAAAACAGGATGGTGTTTATTATGCTTTAGGAAATTACGATAAAGTTCTTGATATTTGTGATTCTGCCTATGTTGCATATTCTCTTTATGGGTATAAAAAAGAAGCTGCAAAAACTTTATTTACGACTATTGATATTCATTTTAAATATGGAAATGTGAATGAGGCGAATAAACGTCTTCGTATATATGAAAAAGAATCAAATAATATTTTATCAAATGGAAAGGTAAAACCTGGTTGTGAATTATATTACTATTACAAAGGTCTTTCTTTGTTGGCCAGCAACCGTGTCGATTCTGCCGAACATTATTTCAGAAAGATGCTGACAGGCAGTGTCCGCGATGAGAAAGAAGCAGCCTATCGTGGACTTCTATCTGTATATCGTTCACGCCGTAATTCGGATTCAGTATTCCATTACGCCCGTCTTTATTGCGACGCCAACGACAGTTCTTGGCTCCGCCTCACCTCAAGCGAAGCCCAGCGTGTGCAGTCGCTCTACCGTTACACCCGCAACCGTCAGCAGGCCGAGCTCCGTGAGCGTGAGGTGTCGGAGCTCCGGCTCACGATAGTCTTTCTTTCTGTCATAAGCCTTATAGTTGTTCTCGAATTGTATATGTGGCACCGTCGCCGTTCCTCCCGCATGAAGTCTCTGCTTCTTGAGAAGAACCGTATGTATTCCGAGCTCCTTCATCGTTCCGGTGAGATCTCCCGTGAGCTTTCCGCCGCTTTAGGTGAGAACAGCCGTCTTGCTTCAGAGCTCGAGGCCTCCGGCCGTCGTCTCCGTGCAGAGTTGGACAAGATGCAGGACATGTCCTCCACCGATGCAGACTGGGCATCACTTCAGAAACTCATGGAGTCGGACCTGATAAAGAATCTTCACGACCAGGCCGCCCACGGCCGTAGCGCCGGTCAGAAAGACTGGTCGCGTCTCAACACATATGTGGAAAATCGCTATCCCCGCTTCCTTTCGTTCATCAATAATCTAGGTTCCAGCAGCCTGAGTCAGAACGAGAAAAAGGTAGCCATCCTCATAAAGCTCCATTTCCTGTCTTCCGAGATATCCTGTCTTCTTGACATTTCGCCTCAGAATCTGAGCAATATCCGTCGCCGGCTGAACCTGAAACTGTTCGGCTCGTCCCGCACTTCGGAGCTTGACCGTAACATAAGAGACTGCAAGTCTTGATTATTATGAACCATAACATCTTTTGTTATGTTTTATAATCCGCGTGTAAAGACATAATAATCATATAATTCTGTAAAAGGCTTAATTCACATATTTGTGTAATCTTTGTCGCAAGTTGCTGATAATCAATAATATGATATCGGCAAATAAATTATATTGTGTAATATATCCGATACATTTCTACCGTCTTTTTCTGTATCTGATATTAATTTTGTGAAAGCCCGTTAACGTGTTAATCTACGCATAATGAACAGATAAGTGTATTATGAATAAAGTATATCATATTTCATATAAAAGACGGAAGCTTATTATATCAAAGCAACTGGGTGCTTGGGAAAGACAAGGGTTAACAAATATTAAATCCGTAATTTTCTTGTTTAGAAATCCATGCTTCGTGTGTCTTATAGGTAAAAGTCATCCGTACTGGATAAAAAGTAACTTAAACCGCTAAAAACCGAGACCTATGGACAGACAGATAAAGGCATTGTGCATTGTGAGGGTACTCATAGCTTCATTTCTCTGCATTGTGGAGTTGGTCTGTATTGATATGAAAGATGTATGGAGTATCTGAACTTATATGAATGTATGGAGTGATAAACAACTGTTGATGTGCTGTCAGAGACATTTCTTGATGCAAAAAATAAAGTAATAATTATATAAACCGTAAAAACCTGAATTTATGAGAATGAGAAGAAGTCTTTTGCTGATATTCATGATGGCTGTTGTCTGTTCATCCTTCGGACAGAAAGAGCGAAGCATAAAAATTTATGCCACGATAAAAGATTACATTCTGCGCACAACAATCGAGAATGCGAAGGTGACGCTTCTGTCTCCTGACAGCGTGGTGCTTGACAGTTGCAGAAACAACTACGGATACACTTCGTTGAGAAAATTATACAGTTTCAAAGTCAAGGAAGGAAACTATATCGTCAAGACAGAGAAGGAAGGATATGAAACAACATATACTCCGATAGAGATAAGCAAGATCAGACGGCGCGAGACAAGTAGAGTGCTCTCTACCATATATATGAAACGTCCGAAGGTGCATGCCATAGACGAGGTTGTGGTTACAGCCACGAAAGTGAAGTTCTACAATAAGGGCGACACGCTTGTCTATAACGCCGACGCTTTCCAGCTGGCAGAAGGCTCAATGCTCGATGCCCTGGTTAAGCAGCTGCCCGGTGTGGAGCTGAAATCCGACGGCCGCATATATGTGAACGGCCGCTTTGTGGAGAGTCTTCTTCTCAACGGCAAGGACTTCTTCAAGGGCGACAACACAATCATGCTTGAGAACCTTCCCACTTACGCGGTAAACACGGTGAAGGTTTACGACAAGGCCGGGCGTCTGAGCGAGTTTCTCGACCGCGACATGAACGACAAGCAGCTGGTGATGGATGTCAACCTGAAGAAGCAGTACAACATAGGATGGATGGGCAATATAGACGCCGGCGGAGCCAACCACGACCTGTACATGGCCCGACTGTTTGCCATGCGCTCCACAGACCACTCCCGTGTGTCGTTGTTCGGCAACATGAATAATATCAACGACTTCACCACTCCCAACACCAACGACTGGACTCCTGACAAAATGCCTTACGGACGTCTTACGACAAAGAAGGTCGGTGTGAATGTGAATGTGGACGACCGTGAGGGCCGCTACGAATATACCGGTAACGCAAACTTCACCCATTATGACAATCATGAGGTGCAGAACACATTCCGTACCAATTTCCTTGCCGATGGCGACACCTACGACCGTCAGGTACAGGATGCGAACCTCTGCAACATGTTCTTCAACACAACACACGGTCTTATGCTCACACCTAAGGGTGACGAATCGAGAGTGCAGTATGATATCAATTTTGATGCACACTACAGTCGCTTGCGTCATGACCTCTATAATCTTTCCGCCACCTCAAATGAGACTTGGGACGGCTTTGAGGATTTTAAGAAAATTCTCTCCACGCCAGTGCTCGACGACAACCTTCGTGCCCGCCTTATAAATCGTCAGATAAAAAACCGTTATTATGACGACAAGCGCTGGTCTGCCAATCTAGCCACAAGTATGATGCTGCGCATGCCTCATAACAGTGACTACTTGTATATCAACGTAAACGGTTCGATGTTCGGTTCCGACATGCGTGATTTCACACATCAGCGTATAGACTATTTTTCAGGAACCGGTTCGACTGACTTTATAAACCGTTATAACGATATCACGCCCTCACGTGGTTATAGAATTAAATTCATAGGTAGTTATGGTTTTGTCTTTTCAGAAAATTTAATGATTAATTTCGACTACAACATGAGTGCCGGACGTGACAAGTCCATAAACAAACTCTACCATCTTGAGACTCTCGACGGTTGGGGGCTGGACACTGAGCATCCTATAGGTGCGCTGCCTTCGGTCACAGAGTATCTGCCGACACTCGACGGAAAGAACAGCTACAATTCGGTGGAAAGCGATAACAGTCATTCCATCGGAGTGAATGCAAATATAGAATTGTTGCGTGATGACAAGTTGTCCATGCAGTTAATACCGGGATTGACATTTGATATATTGAACGAGAAACTCGATTATTGTCGCGCCCGTATAGACACAGCTTTCAGTCGCACCACATTGATGTTGAAACCTTTATTGGAATTACATCTCAGGACAAAGGATTTTCAGCAGGGTGGAGCTTTAAAATACAGCATGGACTGCAGCACCCCCAACATGCTCTATTCTCTTAATTTCGTTGACGACTCCGACCCTATGACGACCGTAAACTATGGCAACAGGAATCTGAAGAACAGACGCACCCACACCATCAGTCTCGACTATAACGACAGAAAGCACACCATAAAGATATCCCCGATTGTGACATTCAACATAAGCGAGAACGATGTGGCCATGGGTTATGTGTACGACCGCAGCACGGGTCGCCGCACATACTCCTACTACAATGTGGACGGCAACTGGAATCTTTCCGCCAGATTCAACATGAACGGTCCGCTGGACAAGAAGAAACGTCTGTATTTCAACTCAGCCACGTCGTGGAACTACTACAACAGTGTCGATATGATAGGCGATGATTTGGCATCCGCTCCGGTGAAAAGCACCGTCAAAAGCTCCGTGCTCTCAGAGACTCTCAATCTTGACTATACGCTGGGCAAGCACAGCATAGGCTTCAGAGCCTCGGTGTCATGGTTGAACACAGAGGGCGACCGTGACAATTTTGTACCTATCAACGCATACGACTTCAACTATGGCGTTTACGGTTACCTTCAGCTTCCGTTCGGTTTCAAGCTCGACACCGATCTGACCATGTACAGCCGCCGCGGCTATGAGGACACTTCGATGAACGACGACAACTTCGTGTGGAACGCCCGTCTGACGCGATCTTTGCTGAAAGGCAAGCTCACACTCCGTGCCGACGCCTTCGACATACTCCACCAGTTGAAGAAAGTGGAGAGCAGCATCAACACCCAGGGACGTGTGGAACGCTATTACAACACTCCGCCGCGCTACGTGCTCATACACGCCATATACCGTTTCAACATATTCCCGAAGAAAAAGATGTAGGTTGTAATCCGGCGCGGTCACACCATGAACGGTTGAGTGCGACTGCGCGAAAGATATAAACACAATGCTGTATGTGTCGCATATTCCATGCCCGCATCCCGCTGTGGATGGTATGATATTTCGTGAAAGTGCGGGTTATTGATATGATTAAGTGATTGAAAGGTCCGTCCCTATTAGGGGCGGATTTTTGATTTCGGGCGTATATGGTTGCCGAAATAAGAGATGTGAGTGATATATGATGGCGGAAGCGGATGACGATTGTATGAAAACGTTGCGCCCGTGAGAGGCTGATGGAACGGTATGTGCGTTGCCGATTTTATGTGCAGTTATATTATAGGAGAAGAAAATATTTAGAAAATAAAACTCCTGACCCCGGCATGGAAAAGCTGTTGTGGCGCAAACCGGCTGACAGGTTTGTGTATTCATAGCGGCCTTTACCGCCTTGTATGGGGTTAAAAGAAAAGGGCTGCGCTCCAAACTTCCGTTCAGAACGCAGCCCCGTTGTTATAGGACAAGACTGAAGAATATCAGTCTGTCAGTTCCTTATTTGGCAACTATCAGCTTAGAATTGCCTACAACGTGATTGGTCTCATCGTAAGCCGTGACGATATATACGCCCGGTTCTAAGCCTGATACATTGACCGTTGCCTCTTTTTCCGACTCTAATACACGTGCTCCGTTGATAGAAGATATTACGAAGTGGTCGTAGTTTCCTTCTATGTGTACAAGTGTCTTTGCCGGGTTAGGATAAATGGACAGCTTGTTGGTAGCTTTTACATCCTCTATACCCGAAACCTCACCGAACTTGATTGTTACGATGGCAGATTCGCCGGAATTGTAAACAGCCTTCACACCTGCCTCGTGCTCACCTTCGGCGAGATTCTCAAACAGATAGCTGTTGCCTGATGTATTGCCCACTTTGTTGCCGTCGAGGTAAACCTCATACTCTACTGTCGGAGTGTTGTCCTTTGCCTGTGCGCTCTTCTCCTTGGCCGTCTTCATGCGTGGCAGGCTTCCGATGTATATGTCATCAATCATAAGGATGAATCCGTCGCTTGTCGATACGTTTCTGATGGCTACATGTTTAGCGCTCGCAGGTATGGTGTAAGAGTATTCGTCCCACTGAGATGACGGACCGACATTCTCGGCAAGCCATACGAAGTCGTCCGGTTCTGGGTCTTCAACATCCGTATAGCCCACGCTGAAGTAGTCGGGATAGCCGGCATCTACGGCGTAAGAGCGTGCGTAGAAGCTCAGACTGAAGTCGTGCGCATAGTTGAGCACAGGCGAAATGATCCAGTCGTTGTTCTGCGACTCGGCCGCGAAGCTTGCCAGATATTTAGATCCGCTGTGCGGTTGCAGAGTCTCTACGGTATTGACAGCCGGCGTTGTGGCAGACGGGTTGAACACCATGAACGACATTGCGCCGCCCATACCCGGGAAGTCAGCTCCGGTAAATCCGTATGTTGCCTGCTGGTCAAGATCCCAGTAGTTCCATCCTATCTCACCCGGAGAAGCAATGGCGAAGTCGTCGTGCGACTCGAAATCATCGAACAGCGTGCCGGATGTGTTCCATGTGAACAGTGCCGACGAGTTGTCGCCTTCTACATCCTCTATTGTGAGGTTGAACGGTTCCACGATGATTTCTTTCAGTTCGTATGCCTGGGTTGTATATTCATTGTCTGTGCTGAAATCACCGCTGAAGGTCATGTTTTCATATCCTGACAGCGAGATTGTACCGTCGTACTGGTCTTTCAGCATATCCTCGAACACGGCTGTACCGTCGGCCGAAACCATGGCTGTGGCAGTCTTGCCGTAGGTCTTACCCTTGATGCTTACCGTAGCACCTTCAGCGCTGCCGCTCTTGCTGTTGGTTGTGACAGGAACGGTGATGCGTGTCTTCATGTCGTGAGCGTACAGCGGAGACATGACGCGCTCCGATTCGCTTCCGTCAGGATAAACCGAGCTGACGGCAAAACCGTAAACTCCGCTTCCTACGCCCTCCATGTTGTTCACAAACGTGGTCTCGCCTGTGGTCTCGGCACCGTCGTTAAGCAGTGTCCATGAGTCTTTGTCGTCCTTCTGATCCTCACGGTAGCGCCATACCTTATACTTGCACAGGTCAGGATAGCTGCCTTCTTCGTGTGCGTAGTATGTGCTGTCGTTGTCGGCAAGACGATAACCTTCGGCACGTATCATGAGGTTCTTTCTGTATCCGCTGTCCTCTATGTAGTCGAAGTCGCCGCATGCATAGTCACCGCTGAACACGTGGGTGTGCTCGGCGAACGGGTAGGAGAGGTCTGAACCGGCGTCAACACCTACGCCCAGATATCCGTAATAGCCCAGTGCTACGAGGCAACCGCGCGGAGCATTGACCGGTTCGTCAAATTCGCACGACGACCATTGCTCGTCGGTAGTGGTTGTGAGATCGACGCTCTTCAGTATCTTGTTTGTCGGTTCTCCGTTCTCGTCGAGGTCGAATACGAACACATTGACAGCGTAGTGAGGTCCGCCGGCTGCGGTGAGGAACCATTTTACAGAAGTCAGCTGCATCGGTTCGCGGTAGATGGTACCGATGACGGTGCGGTCAACGGCATTCTCTATGCCGATGTTTGCTGCCACCTTGCCGTCGTCCTTGCGCAGTTCTGCCTTCTTGTCGGCAGTCTGCCATGTTATGGTTACGTTGTTCGAGTCGTCGGCATCTATGCTTACGGCAGACGGAGCATATACAAGATAGTCCATCTTCACGTCGCCCAGAGCAATGGCGTCGTTCTCAACCTTAACATCCTGCACGGCCGATTTATACCACTCTTTGCTGAGGCTCATCGTGTAATGATCGGCAGAGGTAATCACCTTGTCCCAGCTGAATGTTCCGTCTTCGGCTGTCTGTGCGGTGTATTCATGTTCGCCTTCCTTGAGAGTTACCGTTACACCTGCCAACGGTTTATCGTCGGCAGACACTACGCGGCCCGATACCGGATAAGCGTTTATCTTCTCGATGGTCATGTCTTTGGTCACGGCCTGGCCGTTCTCTACGGTCACTGTTTCCTCAACATCGTTGTATCCGTCCTTACTTACCTTTATGGTGTACTCGCCGTCGCGCATATATCCGAAGCTGTAGCAGCCTTCGGCATCGGTCTGGGTCATCACTTTCTCGCTCTCGATGGCCACTGTCGCACCCTCGACAGGTGCTCCGTCGGCGTCTGTTATCTTACCCGAAATCTCTGTTCCGAGGCAATACATCGACAGCGTCACTGCGGCTTTCTGACTATATGCGGCACTTCCATAGTTGGTGAAATCGAACGGAGTGTAGTCGCTTGCGTAGTAGTAGGTGCCGCTTCCGTCGGCAGAATCGTAGTAAGGGAAGTTCACCTGATTGTAGTATCCCTCCGGCATGGCGTGTGTGGTGAGCACTGCCAGGTTCTTGCCTTTGGCAAACTCGAACTTATGCGACAGATCTATTGTTATTTCGTTCTGTCCCTGCGGCAGTGTTACCGTGCCGTCATATACGAGTGTCATTTCCGATTCTGGAATCCATCCGGTCTGATAGTTGGCTGTTGTCAGGTCGGTGTTCGCCATGTATATCTTGATAGGCGTGTCAACGACGTCGTAAGTATGCGAGTTCTTCACGGTGAATGTGAATGCCTCTACGAGTCCTCCGTCACGTCCTATCTCCTCAGGTGTGTAGATGTTGAGCGCCGCACTGTTCTTGTTGTAGAAGTTGAACAGGTTGTTGCGGCTGAACTTAGACGCGTCTATCTTGCCGATGTCGAGCACGTCGGTAGAGCCCAACGGCAGCACCTCAACGGCCAACGGCTCAGAAAGGTTGTCGTTGTCAACCTCGTCTCCGGTGCATACCACTTCGCCGACAACCGATGTCACGGTCTGGTCGGCAGGTGTCCAGTCGAGCGATACTTCTTTCTCGGCTCCGTTCTCCAGTGCTTCCTGAACGCGTTTTGTGGCAAGAATCTTGCCCGAAGCGGCGTCTTTCAGGTTCACGGTATAGTCGGATACCGTCTGGCTTCCCTTGTTGAGCACGGTCACATTGTATGTGTATGTGGAACCTACAACCGGTTTGCGCACACCCTCAAGCGACACGACGCGCATGTTTATGGCAGCCATCTGCTCTATGGCGATGTTGGTCAGATAGAAGAATGAGCTGTTGCCGTCGGAGTAGATGTGGAATCCTATGTTGTAGTATCCTGATTTGTCAACCGTGATGACAAGGCTTTGCTCCTGGTAGGTGTAAGCCGGAGTGAGTGTCTGGTTGAACAGTTCGGTGGTCATCGCTTCGGGAGTCAGACCCTGTCCGAGGCACACCTGCAGCTTGTTGCTCTTCGTTCCTTTGGTCTGGAACGTGAATTTGTATTGTTTGCCGGCTTCGAAATAGAAGTCGTGAGAGATGAGCCAGTCGTCTGCTGCCACCGGAGGATTGTCTATGATACCTCCGTTATACTGCATGGCGCCGCCCGTATATTCCATCATTGACCATGTGCGGCCATTGTTGTCAGCATCGACTATGCTCCACGATTCGACCTGTTCGGTGGTGGTGAAGTCGCACGAGTAAGGCAGTTCGTTCACCGGTCCGAGCACTATTATGTCGCTTGTGGCCGTACCTCCATCACCTGCTTTGGTGACAGGAGTTATCTCGTAGGTGTAGCTCTCAAGGTCGTCTGCCTCGTCGGTGAAGCTCGTCTCCGTAAGCGATTCGTACAGAATCTTGCCGTCGGGCTGGCGTACCACCTTGTAGCGCAGTGTCGAAAGATCTATCCAACCGCCCTGAACGCCTTTTGTAGGAGCGTCCCACGACACTTTCACCTTATTCGATGTTATCTTCTCCATAGTGATGTTGGTCGGAGTGGCAGGCACATCCTCGCCCACAAACAGCTTCATCTTGGTCTCGACACCGTCGCCCACGCCGTTCACAGGAACGACTCTGTAGTCGGCCATGACGCCAGTCTCGCCATCAATCACGTCGGTGACGGACGACGGCTGACCCGGTTTCACGTTCTTAGTGGATAATACCAGTTCGCCGTTGCGATAGATATCCACCCGTTTAAGGTCGGTCAGCTCTCCGCCGCCGAACACTGTTGTCGGGTTGGTCCACGATATTGTGGCGCTGCATGCGCCGTTGGCGTCGGGCACAATCTTAAGGTCGCTCACGGCGTTAGGCGCACCGTCGATGGCAGCCGAGAAAGGTATGTAGAGTCCGGCAATGGCTGCATCCTGTGCCGAACCGAGCGTACCTATCTGCTGTGCGGCTCCTGTGGACACGTCGATGGTGCACAGCAGGCTTTCCTCGTTCACCGTGTTCAAGGTCATGTAAAGTGTCTTGTCTGAATGGTTGAACTCCATCGAGAAGTTTCCCGACGGCCGATAGCCCGTCGCACCTACTATCTCGCAGGTGCCGTCGTTCTTGTTTATCTTGCAGAAATTTCCGCTTCCGTCCACAACGTAGAGCTGTCTGTCATACGAGCAGGCAAGTGTGAAGTAGAAGTTTCCGAGGTCGGCAACCTTTGTCGTGGCTGCTGTCGCAAGGTCTATCTTGTATAGTGCACTTGTCGAAGTGGCCAGACTGCCCACGATGCCGTACATGGTCTTGGTGGAATAGTCGTAGGTCATGTCGGCAAACTTATATGGAAGTCCGGAAAATGAACCGACAACCGACATCTTCTTTGTTTCCATATCGACTGCCATCAGACGGTCGGCGGCACTGGTGGCATAGCTTACCGAAGCAAGATAATACACTCCGTCAACGCACGCGCCGGCGCTGCAATAATTGTAACCCAGGTCGTAAACGGTTTCGAAACTCGAGACATCGGGCATCTGAAACGATACGAGTTTGTTTGTCTCAGCTCCCTGGTCGAACAGCAGAATGTCGTATCCCAGCTGGGGATTGTCTGCTGTCGCGACTTTCTTTTGCGAGAAAACAGTCTGTGGACTCAGGCAACAGAAAAGTGCCCAAAACCACAAACACAAAAGCTTTGTTTTTTCATAAATGTTTGTTTTTTGTTATTATATGTATGGTGTATATTAATTCTGATTTGCGATGGTATAAACTCATATAAGACGATTACGGTATGGGTGGACCGTTCATACGTTTTTGTAATTTATTTATGTCATGTTTCAGTGGGATAATCTAATAAGGTGAATAAGAATCTAATAATGACGAATGTTTCCAAATATCATTCTTTGTATAATGTATTATGTCATTAAGTTAACGTGAGTTCGATATAAGCAAATAAATATTTCACTGAAAATTAGGAACATAG
>ERZ779888.2819-NODE-2819-length-13615-cov-3.025737_pt1 | contig 13615 bp, 7 predicted proteins | sample MGYA00511245_ERZ779888 | MGnify/ENA primary metagenome ERZ779888 (study PRJEB29588, sample SAMEA2155255) | human gut metagenome | biome: human gut; feature: human-associated habitat; material: faeces | place: Denmark | collected 2008/2010 ... | reverse complement strand
CCGAATACACCTAATAACCGTGCTTTTCTGCGCCGCTGGATGCGTGCGATTACCTTGGTTGACGATGCCCAGTCCGAAAAGGAAATTGCCCGTGCCGTAACCACGGCTTTTGACTATCTGCGGCCCGAAGAACGAATTATGAGCAACCTTTACAAAAGTTGTTTTTCACCCACCGGCAACATGCGTCGGGAGTTGTTCAAATGGGTTAATCCGGAACAGTACGGCAATATTTTTAATGCCACCAACGATAGCCTGGATTTGAAGTCCAAACGCTTTATGGCTTTTGACTTTACCCATATTTTTGAAGACGAAACGCTGGCGCCGGCCGTCATCAGTTACATCATGCACCGTATTCAGGGCGAAACCGGCGAGACCGGCGTGCCGTCGCTGATTATGATCGATGAAACCGCGCCGATGCTGAAACATCCGATGTTTCGCGATTACTTTATTATCGGTCTTCAGGAAGGGCGTAAAAAACGCCAGGCGTATCTTTGTGCGTTCCAACAGCCGAACATCGTTGACGAGCTGGGTGTCGGAGATGCCGTCCGCGGCCAGTGCAAGACGATGATTTTCTTCCGTAATACGCAGGCGACGCCGGAATCTTATGCCAAATGGAACCTGACCGACAGCGAGTATGATTTCATCAGCGGCAGGGCGGACCGCGGCTGTCCGTATGCTATTCTGTTAAAACGCCCGGATGCAGGAGAAAACGGTGAGGGTGAGTCAGTCATTCTTGATGTCAACTTAAGCGGTCTCGGACCTTATCTGAAACTTTATAATTCCGGCATTAAAAACGTTTTGCTGGTGGAAAGTCTGGTCAAAGAATTCGGCGAGGACGGATTCGTAACCAAGTATCTGGATGGCATGGGGGCATAATTTTGTTGACAAAAAATAAAAAATATGGTACCATACCACTCAACAAACGTATTATTTGACAGGGAGGGAAATTATGGGGAAATGTAAGCGGCATACAGCTATTATCCTTTGTTGCGCCTCGTTTTTAATAAACAAGCCGGCTTACGCGTTTTGGCCCGTATTGGATTTTGGCGAGATAATTCCGATTGTTTCAAATGTAACAACCTCCCTGGATTCATTGTCCCAGACCAAATCTCAGCTGACTGAATTAAAAAACAGTCTGAAAGCGATTGGCGACAGTATAGATACTATTTCTCAGTTTAGCCAGGATTTACGTAATAATCTGGATGATATTGCGGACATCGCCAATGAAAGCGCTGGAATTGTCAATGATAATCTTGGAACAAACATAGATATTCAAAACGGCGTTACCGATGTTATTGACAAGGTAAATAATGTGCAAAGCGGATTGGTAAACAATGTTGTTGAGCAAACGCAGGGCGCTTTGGATCAGGCTGACGGTATGGCTGATAAAGCAACATCGGGAATTGATACGGCACAAAAGACCGGCAAAGATGCGGAAAATTTGCTGAACAAAGCTCAGGAAAAGACACAGAAGCCGAATACAGATATGGAAAAATCCGGCAGTCAGGGAATATCGGGTTCCTCAGCCCCTGTTTCCTCGCAGCCTGAAGCCGTAGAGGAAGAGGAGGAAGAAGAAGAAATCCCCGATATAAATGACATGGCCGCATTGCGGGAAGAAATAAAGGCAGGTTTTGCTGTGGCCAGAGATGAGAATAAAAAAATGGCAGAACAGCTTAATGATGTTATGGATGCATCAGTCAGCGCCCTGAATAAAACGACTGAAGAAAGCCGTTTGGCTCTGGAAAAATTGGCTCAGGCTGTTAGAGATACTGACCGGTTGGATAAACAGGACAAAGAGGTGCTGGAGAAAAAAATAGGAGAACTGCAGGTTCGGCAGCAGCGGTTGGCGGACAGGATGATTGCCGTGGCAGAGAGCGCAAAAGAAGAATATAATCTGGAGTATCAAAATAAAATTGCCGACGGCATTGATAATTATGAAAAAGTTATAGAGCGCTATTTGCGGGGGGATGCATCACGGGAAGAAGTTATTTCAGCCGGAGAGAAATTAAAAGAGGATGCGGCACTGTTGAATGTTGCTCCCGATAAAGGGATTATAGCAGAATTAAACAAAGAGGCGGAGATTCTGAAATCGGAGTTTGCCGCTATGGCAGCAGAAATCAAAAAAACGGAAAAGAAAGGGAAAGAAACCGTAAATTGAACAAAAGAAACGGAAAATTAAGAGTATATCAATAAAATTTCGCTTAGAATGGATTTGCTCGCAGGCCTATGAACCAAAGATTATTAGGGAGGACACGAAATGAGTAGGAAAACAGTAAACGGAAAAATTGCAGTAATGGCTGTAATCTGCAGCTTTCTTATTGCAGTGCGCCCGGTATATGCGTTCGTGTGGCCTGTAATCGATTTGACAGAAATAGTTTCCTTTACAAACAGCATCAGTACCGGGCTAAACCGGATTACCAACGCCAAAAGTCAGTTGGATAATGTAACCAATACGATTAAAACAATTGGAGATCAGGTTGCTTCGGTTAAAAAATACGCAGCTGATTTAAAAGGGACAATAACCAATATTAAAGACAGCGTAAGCACGATTACCGATAATATTGAAGAAACGACTGATAATGTGTCGGGCATTGTTGATGATGTCAACAAGGAGCTTAACGGCGCCGGTACGGCCGAAAATGAAAATGCGGAAACAACGGTTGACAGCGTAAACGAACAAGTTGATTCGGGAGCTCCTGAAGAAGATGTCCAGACGGTTGTTGATGAAGCCAAAAAAGAATCAGAGACCGTAAAAGAAAATGTTAACAAGACATTTGATGAAGCCGATAAAGCTATCAATGAATCACTCGACACCGCCAATCAGGCGCTGGATATGCTTGTAGACAGCGTCAACGGGTATGATGGGCTGAGTGATGAAGAGCGCGCCGGATTCAAGCAGGAAGCTGGAAATATCAAAAATGATATTGACGGATTAAAGGATACTTCGTCAGACATCATCGCTTCCGCTAAGGCGGACTATAACGAACAGTACAGTGAAAAAGTCGCAGCGGCATTTGACAGCTACAGTCAGGCTGTCAGCGATTATTACGCGGGAAAAACCGACCGCGAAGCTTTAAATCAGGCCGGCGAGGATTTTAAAAACAGCGTAGCTTCCCTTGATGCCGGAATAGACCAGGGCGTTATCGACGGGTTAGTTGCAAATGCGCAGGAAATTGCAGATAAGATTGATGCGCTTGAAGAAAATATGATGAACAGCATCAGCAATTCAGGAGATTATTCAGACGGCAGTGAGCAGATGTCTTTTTTAGGGCCGCAAATGCAAAAAAAGTTTGTACGGTTTGGTAAAGTATATGCTTTCAGCTTTCACTCGGAAAACTTGTCTTTTTTTCTGAAGGGGGTTTATGCCGAAGATGGCGATAAAAGTTTTTTGCTGTCTAAAGAACTGGCATGTGATAATTTGGATGTTGCCGACGTAGAAGAAAATCCCGGAAAATTAAGAACCTGCGTTGTAAAGGCCAAAACTGAAAAAGACCTGTATCCGAATGCATTCAAAGAAGAACTTTATAAGGATTATCAGAAAAACGGCGTTTACAAACACATCATCGAAGATTATAGCATTGCAAATATTGTCAGTTTAAGCAAGGCCAAACAATTTTCTGCGACTTGGGGGAGTTTGGAACCGGACGATGACAGCAATAAAGGGACATTGTATATCTTGCGCAAAACCCTGAAAGATGTTGACAATACGCGTAACGGTTTTGCCTTAATGGGGATGACCGATATTGAATCGCCCAAACTATGGAGCGAAATTCGCCGTATTGACGCATTGAATCGCGCTAAGGCCATGGCTCAGGATTTTGAACGCGGAACGACGCTTTTTTTGGACGGGCGCGATTCCGAGTTTGTCGAGGCGACTAAAAGGAACTGGGGAACAATGCAAAACGATGACTTGGATGCCAATGAAAATAAGGCAGTAAAAGGAAAAGCCGTTTTTTCAAATGTAATCTTGTCAATCTGCGGTCTGCGTGCCAAAGATATTTCCGTTTCGGAAATAAATAAAACCGATACGGCATCTATTGCCCAGAAAGAAAAGAATTTGGCCGACTGTCTGTTTAAATATGCCGAAGCCGCCAGCAAAGGGACGAGCAATGGTTCTGCCATAGGGGCAGATACCGAAGCCGCCAAAAGAGAATGGCGCGATAAACAGACTAAAGCCTATAACGATTCTGCATTTAATAATCTGACACTGGCGGTGGTAAATAACTATAAGTCAAGTTTGGACTATGTTGATCCTAAAAAATTGCCTGATCCGGACAAGGATAAAAACATTGTCAGTATGCAGGATGGATTGAAGGAAAGTACGACAACCAAAGACGACTATGCTGCCGGAGCTCAGATAAACTACTATTCGACACAGCAAATTTTAAGCATAGTAGATGCGGATGCCCAAAATCAGCAGACAGAAATTTTAAAAGATCTGGCAACGTTTGATTATAACTATTTTGGCAAAACCACGGGTGGAGAAGGCTGATGAAAAAGAAACTGTGTATAGCCCTGTTCCTTTCTTTGTTCGTGTATACGAGAGAAGCGTATGCAATTTTTGACATAATGGCAAAAGTGCAGTCGGCGCTGGAATTGTATAAGGATGTAGAAAATAAGGTTCAGCAATATACTAAAAAGCTGCGCGATATAGAAAAGAGGGCGCGGCAGGGGTTTGACTTGGCAAGCAGCTGTTACAAAAACCCGAAACAATGTGATCCGAAAGCTTTGGAGGCTTTTGCCAAAGATTCGGAAAGTTATGTAAAAAGCATGAAGGAGATTAGGGTTATGCCGGGCGCCGAAGAGCTGAAAAAAGGCGATTTGAAGAAAAAAAGCGACAAAAGCTTGGCGCAAACGGTTGAAACCAGCTATATTTACCAGCGCGGCCAGGGGGATGATATTGAAAAGACCAGTAAAAACCGCCGTTTGATTAATGCCGTCGTAGCAGATGATGCGGCGCTTCTGTTTGCCAAGGGCGTTTCGGCACGACAGAGCATACTCGTCGAAGACGGTTCTCTGTATCAGGTTGAATTCAAAAAGAATAATATTGATGAAATTCTAAATGCGCAAAATATCGTAGCTATCGCGACGCAACAGCGTTTGAACCGGATTTTGGAGCTTCGCGCATATATGGCGAGCGCGGGAGCAACGGCTGAACTGACACGTCAAACCAGAGAAGCGGATGAATAGGGGAGGTGCTGGCATGAAAAGACTGTTAATTGCAACCGCATTAATTTTTTCGCTGGCATTCAGGCCTGTCCCGGCAGAGGCATTGATTATTGATGCGCCGACGCTGGCAGCAAAAATCAGCGAATGGGCTGGCAAGCTTGCCGATGCCTCAACGCAGATAACGACGCATGTTTCTCAGGCAAAACAGATGACATCGCAGGGCTTCAATAAGGAAGAACTTTTCGGACTGGCTAAAGAATATGCGACCGAAAACGGTAAAAAACTGGTTCAGGAAAAAATGAAAAAAGTTGTCGAGGGAACCAAAAAGAAAAACAAGGATAAGCTTCAGGCAGAGCAGGATGCTTATATAGAAGGGCGTAATCTGTATTATGACGAAAAAATCGGCATCGTTGAAGAAAGTATAAAAGAAACCAGAAGTTTGCAGACGTCAAAAGAAAGCGAGCGCGATCAGAAAAGGGCGGAAGTCCAGCAAAAGAAAGCCAAATATGAAAGCGTTAAACATATTCCCGGTGAGGCTGAAAAAGCGCAGGATGAATATATGACAGCCCAGATGGAATATGATGCGCTGGTTGCGGCGTGTACAGAACTGGATACTTTGGCTATAACGCTGGAGTCCCAGCGCGATACGCTGGAAAATGAAAAAGCCAAAGTCGGAACTTCGGAAGACCCGCAGTATGTATCGTATCAAACCCGTCTGAAAGAATTGGATGCTGATAAAGAAGACGAGACTTTTGTCAGCAAAGTGGCGGATGAGGAAGATATTGAATGGAGCATGAAGAGCAATCCGGATATCGTCAATCAATTTACGCCGACGGAAGAAGACTATAAAAAATTTATTGAACGTTATTTTTATGATCCGGAAGAGTTGGACAGCGCGTTGGGCGATGAAGGGCGCATTATGCACCAGACAAAAATTGATGCCGTTGCGCGCGAACGGAAGTACTTGCTGACCAATACGGCGGCGCATCTTTTGCAGGTAACGGCAACGCTGCGGCGTGAGATTCCGGTGCGAACCGAAGTAATTGACGAAATGTTCAAGAACACGCCCAAAGCTACCGGCGAGTTGGAGGCAATTTCGTCTTATTCGGCAACCAGAATAGAAAATATGAAGGCTCTGCTGATGTATGCCAAACTGCAAAGCGCCCGCTTGCAGTATATGGCGGCAAGAGAACTGCTGAATCTGAACGGTGTAAAAACGCCGAACGGAACCTATAAGGATTTTGATTTGGAAAAATATATTCTGACTAAGGAATATGTTGATAAGATTGTAAAAGAGGCTGATACGGCAAACAATGCCGTAACCGCGGTGGAAGAAAATTACAAAGTTAACGGGGAGGACTACCAATGGTTAAAAAATTAAGATTGCTGCAATGCCTGCTCCTGAGTGTCGTCATCTTGGGTGCAGAGGTAAAAAAGGCAGATGCATTCTTTTTATTGCCGCCGATGCCTTGGGACATTGAAGTCGATATCCCCGGCAATGCCAATAAGGTGGTGTCCAATCTGAAGGCTTATTATCGCCAGCTTCAGACGATTAAGTCCGAGCTGAACAGCCAAAAGCTTGAAGTTCTTAAAAAAGGACAGATTTTTAAAGATTTTTCAAAATTTGTTAAAATCAGCGAAGGCGGTAAAAATAAAACCCCGGGCAAGGGAAAATTACAAAACAATGCCGAATTGGGCATCAGCAAAGGCGGCCTTGATGAAGAAGAAAATTTCAATGCTTTCCATACGTTGTTTTTCACCTATCCTCCCGAAAGCGACTATCCGGACAATTATCCGGCGGTGAAGACGGCATATAAACACAAGGCGATTGAATATAAGCAGGATGTAATAATGGAAACCTATCTGACCGGAAGGGTAACGGAAGATTATCTGGGGTTGGTAGAAAAGACCATAGAGCGGTTGGATAATTGCCAGAAAGGACTGTATACTAAGGAAGAAATGGCCGAACACTGCGTCTTTTTCGGTTTGCAGATGGCTTATATCGAGCCGGAAAAGGCCGAACCCGAAGGTGATCCGGAAAATAGTGAAAACCCCGGTCAGTACGGCGAAATTATGAACGCCTATATCGTAACGACGGTATATGACCGCCTGATGCGTATGGTAGAAGACTTGACGGCGGCGGAAGCTCAGTTTATGTCCGCTAAGCAGATTGATATGGTTGACCCGATAAATCCTGATGACCAGCAGAGTTCGGCCGAAGATTATCTTGATAACGGATATCGTTTTGCTTATAATGAAAGCCGAACCTATGCCCATGCTAAAGGAACGATGCTTGGCGGCGACTACATTCGCAGCGAAGAATGCAAAAACGGTGGCAAAAACTGCCCTGGGCTAAACGAAGATAAGGCTGAGCTCAAAAATGCGGACGATACGGCAATTTTAGGAAAACTGCAGCCGGTTGACGAGCAGATTAACCAGGCGATGAACCTGCATAACTTAAAGGCTCAGCTTGGCGAATATAAGTCTCAGTACCGTAAATATTTGAAAGCTAAAGAAATTCATGAGCGTATGCTGAAAGTTCTGGAAAAGAGCGATCGGTGCACGGCCGGATTCTTTGACCGTTACAGTAATGGTCAGGGAGCATCTATCTGGTACGGCGGCAGCGCTCCGGCCAAAGCTAACGACCATGACAGTCGTTCCGGGCTCTCCCGTACTGTAATAGAAGAGTACCAGAAAGATACGACGGATACGATATTGGGAACGAAAAGCAGTGAATGTGACGGGTTTTATGAAAGCTGCCCCGACGGGTATCGCTTGGATGAAACTAATCCCTGCCAATACGAAGCTGCTTCGGGCAAAACCGTAACCAGTTCTACCATGTTTGCCTGCGTATTGGATACAGTTACGTCAGATACAGAGTCAGAACAGCCGGCCGTAGACTTTGAACCAAAATTGGCCGAAAGTTATGAAATGGAAGGACTGAAAAATACCCGCGAATATAATGATACCGATTTTCTGATAGATGGAACGCAGGCCGATGATATCCAGACGGATAACCGTGTAAAGGCCGAAAAAGGCTGGCGCATAGGGTACAATCACGTTATGGAACTGACTGAAAACGGCACCTTGCAGTTTGAACCCTGGAACGACCAGAAAAATCTGCAATCCGAATATCTGCGCAATAAATATCGGAATATGCGGATGATAGTCAAAGCCGTAGACGAAGGTATGATGTCCTATCGCGTGGCTAAGACTCAGGCAGAGAAATATGGCAGAGTAGGGCCGATTGAAAAAGTGTTGCCTGCTGTTACCGCGTGTAAATTAACAACCGATGCAACAAAAGATGCCTGGAATCAGGAATGTGGTGATTTTAGCTTAAAAAATTCAAATCCTGGCGGAGATACCGCATCTTATTCCGGTACCAAGACCATAATGTGTACCTGCTACAACAGCGACGGTGAACCCTATAGCTGCTCCAAGACGCTGCACTGCAGTATCAGCGGCAGCAATGATACGGGGTGGATTACGGGAAGCAAAGAGGAAGGGTGTGTGCCGACGACGGTTCCGATAAAATATGACCAGCGTATAAAATCCCTTTCCGGCGGCTGCGCTTTCCCGAAAGCAAATACCACCTATGAGGCTTCGCTGGAAGACAAAAGCGGCAAATGTCCGGGAACGTGGGATTTCAGTACGAAATTCCTTGTTCAGAAATATATGCCGGCCGTTGTTGGCAGCTGGAAAAATGGCGGCGGTTTTGAAAGCACCTGCCCGGGCAGTCTGGATTCGCAAACTACCCATCTGTTTGACAATACGCATGCAGCCGGACGGGTAGTAGCTTCTGACCGCTTTGAAGATATTCTGAAAAAGCGTAAAGAAGTGGAACAAAGGCTTCAGAGTATGGTTACGCAGTATGAGAGTGAAATGAAGTCGCTGAAGGCTCAGCTGAAGTCAACTATTGCAGCGCGCAAATCGCACAGTGAACGCTTAAGCCAGGCAACGGATACCAAAAATGAAGCCGTACAGGAGCGTCAGCGTTCTCTGCAAAGGGTAACTGCGATTGAAAATCAGATTAACGATTTGAAAAACAACCGTATCCCGGCCTTGCAGGAACGTCTTGCCGGTAGAGATCCGAAGCCTGAAAAACTGCAAAAGGATTTGGATTCTATCCTGACCGGTGCCGGTGTAGATTTGGAAAAATATGAAAATCCGACCCTTGCGCAGAAAATCGGCCAGATTCCGGCACTGGAAGAAGAACTTGCCTATATCTGCAAAAAGGCTCCGGAAAAAGACAAGGAATGTGCGTCGTACAGCGGCAAGTCCAACCAATATGACCCGTATGAAAATATTGAAGACGAAGACGATATTTTCAAAAATGTCGCCGAGTTGGAAAATACTATAACAACGGCTCAGGTAACAATGGACAGTGCGCAGTCTATGCTGGATGTGCTTCAGGATCAGATTGACAGCCTTAGCGAACAGATAAGGGAGCGCGCATCCAGCTTTGCCAAGGAATATCTTGCTGCCGCGGAGCAGGGACAGCAGGAAATTGAAGCTGTCAATAAAGAATTTGAAGACAAGCTTGAAACCAAGGATGACGGCAGTGAACCTGACCGTATGGTTAATAATAACCGCCGTTGGTGCAAAAAAGACGGTTTCTTGGGAATTGGCTGCAGGGAATACAGCCACGAATATAAATTTGACAACCTTAAATGGACGATGGCGAGAGTTATGTTCGGCAACGGTACATCAAACAGCGAAGGGGCTGTAGATGGTGAATTGCCGGGAATTGTTAATGATACGATAGACGAACGCTGGTTCAAAAACAACTGGTCGCAGTATCCGCGGAAGCTGTCAAGTGTCGGTGTTGTCCGTAAGTTTGTGGTTGCCAACGGCTGTTTGAGTGCATACGGCGTGGCAGACGGCGTTCATACGCCTGAAACGATAGCTCAGGCAGTCAAGAAACAGGCGATGAAAGAAGCTGTTGATGCGCTTGCGGGAGCTGGCGGATATATTCCGAAAGCCGATGAAATTATCAAAGATGAAGTTGATTCGGCGGTAAAGGAAATCACGACTGTTATGGAAGAATGGGGCGTAACCGGAGAAGACGGCGTAGCACCGAATGAAGCCATATACAAGCATGCAAATTATGCAGGCAATGGTGAAGGTGACGGCGGACAGGCTGTAACTGCACGCCATTACAAACTGATTGACGAGCTGAAACAGGCCGAGCATCAGTCAGAGTTGAATGCTGCCGGCATAAAGCTGGAAGAAAGTTTCGGTATCCCGTCCGGTATCATAACCGACGACGACTTCTTTGCCGGGTTGCCTGCTCGCGGTGCGTATACTGTAACTGTTCCGTCATATGGCAAACAGCCTGAAAAACTCAAGTTTGATGAAAATGACGGGCGCGATTATATGGCGCCGCACCGGCCGCTGCTGAATTTGGCGCCGATAAGGGAAGTGTTCTATTTCAGTGCTATGGACTATGACGATGTTCCGCAGGAAAACGGCGCGCCGTCGCTTTCAACACTGGTTGACCGGAAATATAAAAATACCGAGGGCGTTGAACCTGTAGAATATTTGCCGGAAACCTGGCGATATCTTCTCGCAACGCCGAATATGCGCAATGAACCGACGCCGAAATATCAGCAGACGTTTGTTGAACGGTCTTATGGCAAAGACAAGTTAAAAGACTATATCAACAATAAGGATATCGGTGGCAAAGAAGAACACTACCGTGCAATAATCGGACGTGCCGGCGTATATCCGTGCAAGCTTGGCGGTACGGTAATTGACGAGGGTGGTGGCGACGGTGTCGGCAATATGAGCTTCAAACGGCGTAGTTCGTTGCCCGCCGGAGCGGTTGCCGAAACCTGTCAGGAAGTTGCGCTGCATAAGAACGGCGTCCGGCACCTGCTTGCGGACCACAATGCTAAGGATGAAGGCAAGTCAAAAGCCTTGCAGGGAAGTCTGGGCAGTACGTCCGAACCGATGTACACGAATTACAGCGAATTAGGGCAGTTCCTGAACGGTGATTTGAAATATCGTCCGATGCTGAAGAATATATATGATTATTTGCTGGATGAAAATAACCAGGATAACAGCATTGAACGCCAGCGCGGTGATTTGGCGACATTTAAGCGTAACGTTATCGGTGGATTCCTGGAAGCAGTGAATGCCGAACATAATGCACAGAAGACGTTGGATAACAATAAGGAAGACGTTGTTAATTCTTTGAAGAATTTGTGCACGCAGCTGCATAACTTCGGTGAGAGCGTCAACGGTGAGGCCTGCGAAGATGAAAGCGACAGTACCTGCGCTGATCAGATTGCAGAACAGTGTGCAGCTTATATTATGGACAACGGAGGTTTGGCGAAAAATGCGGCTGATGACAAATATGAGGTTGATTGTGCCCAATCTTCCGGCGGTTCCTATTACGAGCAGATATTCTGCAAACTGAATGACCTGAAAGATGAGGCTATTGCCAAAGCCCATCAGGGGTATTCCGAAACAGACAGCGATGGCACTACGGTTACCTATGTCGGTTTCGATAGTCTGAAAGGGGAAGCTTCTGCTACGGATTCTGACAGGGTTAAAGAGCGCATTCAGGAAATTGAGGATTATTTCGGAGCCTTTGAAGCCGATGCCGATGAAGTATCTTATATTCAGCCGAAAGCAACGAAAGCGTCTGTAACCGAAGACGTCAAGGAGGCTAAGGCCAACTGGGAAGCTTCGCGTGCGGCGGAAGAGGAAGGCATAACCTCAATGGATAATCAGAGCCAGGCAGTAGCTTACTGCCCGGTATATTAAGAGGGGCCGCACAGGTTAAGAGGTAAAGAAGCAGACAATGGCCAATTTGATAAATCAAAAGATTTTGCGCATTGCCGACAAAGGGAAAAGCAAAGAACCTCCTGCATTCATTACGGAAGATGTTGTTGAGGTTCGTCGGGCAAAGCTGATTTATTACAAATGGATATCGCGATTGATGGCGATGTTGGCCACTGTTTCGCTTCTTTACGGCGTTTGTACCACATTATCCATTTTAAAACTGGCTCCGGAAATAGTCATTGACCCGCAGATGTTTGTTGAACTGTCTGATTCGCAGTCACTTGTCAAAAGAGAACATATTAACCGCCGGATGGATTCGCGGGAAAAAATGATGATTAACTTTATGAAACAATATGTCGAACTGCGAAACACCTATATCAAAGACGAACGGGAAATGAATAACCGCTGGCTTTGGGGTGGTCTTGTGTCGTATTTGTCAACGTATAAGGTTTACAAAGAGTTTGAAAAAGTGTTTCCAAAACTGCGGGCGGAGATGATAGAAAACAATTCCAGCCGTTCGGTGGAAATTCTGTCGGTTGAACGAACCGGCGGTGAAAGTGTTGAAAGGAAACAAGGCAGTGAGCTTGCTGCCGGTAGGCATCGTTGCTATAGAAGGTGAATTTGAGAAAGATGACATTGTGCGTATCATGGACTTTCAAGGAAACCAGGTTGGCGTTGGAAAAGTGAACTGTGACTCCAAACAGGCACAAGAAGCGATTGGCAAGCATGGAAAGAAACCAGTAGTACATTATGACTATCTATACATTGAATAATTAATAATAAGAATTTCTGTTTTATCCGATTTTAGACTAAAATTAGCTTGTTTCTGAAACAGCAATGAACTGTTTCAGCCTATTCTAACAAGGGTATATTCTCACTGCAATGAGAAAAAGTTCTCATTATAATGAGTATTTCTTTTCATAACTATGAGTATTTTTTCTCATAGGGATAAGTATACTTGAGAATGTTTACGGAAGTTTTTTTGAATTATAATTGTATGAGTTTACCTCATTTCCGTACCGTTCTTAATTAAATGGGAATTTAAGAGTTCGATAAAAATCAGCAGATTTGTCAGCAATCAAACCTAATATGTCAGCAATCTAACCATCGTTTCAGCCGGATATTAGCATCTTTGCACCAAGCTTTACAAGTATAAAGCACATATTACGTTTAACCTTTAAAATGCTAAAACGATGAAAAAAGTAGCACTATTCCTATTTTTATCCGTTTGCTTCGCGCAACAATCCTGTTCGTCGGATTCTATTGGAACGGAACCGGAGGAAAATCCACAAGACATTCTTTTTAAAGACGATTTCAACTTTTTCGACGAAAAAGTATGGACGAAAGAAACTCATGAACCCGGTTGGACCAACCAAGAGCTACAGGCATACGATGCCGCTCATGTATCGGTAGGAAAAGACGGGGATAAATCGGTTCTGATTCTTACCGCCGAACGCAAAGGGAATAAAATCTACTCCGGCAGGATCAATTCAAAAGGGAAAAAGAGTTTCAAGTATCGCAAGATAGAAGCAAGCATCAAGCTTCCCAAGACTAACGGCGGACTGTGGCCTGCGTTCTGGATGATGGGAGATAACGACAAAGAATGGCCGGCATGCGGGGAAATCGACATTATGGAAATGGGAGAACAGAGCGGAAT
>ERZ779888.2814-NODE-2814-length-13645-cov-3.658940_pt1 | contig 13645 bp, 12 predicted proteins | sample MGYA00511245_ERZ779888 | MGnify/ENA primary metagenome ERZ779888 (study PRJEB29588, sample SAMEA2155255) | human gut metagenome | biome: human gut; feature: human-associated habitat; material: faeces | place: Denmark | collected 2008/2010 ... | reverse complement strand
TGGTGTGGGGCTGGTTCAGGGTGTAGGCCTCCTCCATGGGATAGAAGCTCATCAGCCCGAAGGTGGCATAGGCCACCGGGCCCGCGTGACCCTTACTGAGCACCAGCCAGTCGCGGTCGGGATCCCGGGGGTTCTTGGGGTCAAAACGCATGACCTCGCCGTACAGCACGGCCATCAGATCGGCCAGATCCATAGAGCCGCCCACATGGCCGAAGCCACGGGAGTGGATGACCTTCAGCGTCTCCAGACGGATCTGAGCCGCCAATGTTTCGATTTTTTTCTTGTCCATGATAGCTCCCCTGTATTACTTGTAGATTTCGGGTTTTTCCATCGTCTCCACCTTGAGGAAGGAGGAGGTGCCGCGAGAAGCGTTGAGCGCATCGCCTGCTACGCAGGCCACGTATCCGTCCCAAGCGGAGGGACCGGTCAGCTTGCCGGCATGGACGGACTCCACCCACTTGCAGAACTCGATGTCATACGCCTCGATGAAACGTTCCTTCCAGTCGGTCATGATAGGCATGGACTCGGCGGGCCGGAGGCTGTCCCATCCGGCGGGACGGGAGCGGCGCACCACGGCATAGGGATCAGGCAGCTTCACGGTGCCGTTTTCGCAGACGACCTCGCACTGAATGTCGTAACCGTAGCCGTCCGCCACCTGCACCTCGACATCGATGAAGCAGCCCTTCTTGGTACGCATCAGCATGACCTGCGGGTTGTCGTAGCCCTTGTTGGAGTTCGCGCTCTGGCGCACCCTGACGCACTGCACATCCTCATACTCGTCGTCGAGCAGCCAGCGGCAGATGTCAAGCTCGTGGATGGCCACATTGGTCACGCCGTTCTCGGTCTTAAAGCCGGGACCCTGCGACACATTGCGGTGGCAGGCCTTGATCAGCAGCGGCGCACCGATCTCGCCGGAGTCGATGATGCGCTTCATCTCCGCATAGCCGCGGTCATAGTGGCGCATAAAGCCGACCTGCACAAGCCGCTTACCCAGTGCCATTTCGGCGCGAAGGATGTCCTCACAGTCCTTGGCGTTCTGGCTCAGGGGTTTTTCGCAGAAGCACCACTTCTTCGCATTCAGCGTCTTCATCACATAGTCATGATGTGTGGGGTCGATGGAAGTGATGACCACCGCCTCCACCTCAGGATCAAGAATCATGGCGTCACAGTCATTGCCGAAGGAGCGAATGCCATACTTGGCCGCCGTCTCGTCCGCGGCGGCGGCGACATAATCGGACACGGCGACAACCGTCGCTCCCGGAACAGTCTCAATAATGCGGCGGCAATGATCCTTGCCGATAGCACCGCAGCCAACGATACCGATCTTCAAAACCTTATCCATGTGTATACACTCCTTATCTTCAGATAATTATCAATACTTGCGGCAATCCTTCAGGTGTGCCTGGAGGTCGTTCCACGCTTCAATATTGGCGGGCAGCTCAGACACCTCAGTGTCGCCCACGCGCCACCAGGAGCTGTATCCGTCGGTCATGGTCTTGGGCAGCACCTTGATGTCAAAGAGGACGGGGCGGTTCTTCACCTTCTTTGCGTCCTCCAGCGCGTACATGAGCTCCTCCATCGTGCGGACGGTATAGCTCTTGCAGCCGTATGCTGCGGCAACGGCGGCGTAGTCGATGCTCATAAAGTCGCCGAACAGCCCCTCGCGACTGCGGTGGCGCATTTCAGTACACAATACCTTGTTGCCGTGTCCGACCTGCAAATTGTTGATGCAGGCGAAACTGGCGTTGTCGAACAGGCAGATATTCACTTTTAGGTGTTCCTGGCAGGCGGTAATCAGCTCACTGTGGAGCATATTGAACGCACCGTCACCCACGAAGGAGTAGACCTCATGTTCGCTGCCGACGGCGAGCTTCACGCCCAGCGCACCGGCTACCTCATAGCCCATGGTGGAGTAGCCGTATTCCATGTTATAGGTGTCAATGCCCGTGGGACGCCACATCCGCTGCATATCGCCGGGCAGAGAGCCGGACGCACCGATGGCCACATCGCCCTCGGACATAAAGGCATTGATCGCGCCAAGAACTGTGGTCTGGCAGAGCTGCGTGTGCAGATCCTTGGAGAAACGTTCCACGCTGGCGCGGTTGGCATCGTTTACCTCGGGCTTCCAAGACTTCTTGGCGGAGTAGACGATGCTGTCCAGTCGCTTCAGCTCGGCAATCCACTTATCCTTAGCTGTCTCGACCTCTCTGATGTAGCCGGTCTTGTAGCCGTCCAGCAGTGCCTCGAGACGTGGGAGGGTATCCTTCGCGTCACCCACAACGGGGACGGCATCGAGCTTGAGAGCTTGGAAGTCAGAGACATTGATGTTGACGAACTTGCAGGTATCCTTGAACAGCCAGCGCGAAGCGGTGGTAAAGTCGGTATAGCGTGTGCCGACGCCGATGATAAGATCCGCCTTGCGAGCAATCTCATTTGCGGCGGAGCAGCCGGTCGTACCGATGCCGCCGAGGTTCAGGGTGTGCTTCCAGTCGGTCGCAGACTTGCCAGACTGCGTTTCGCCGTAAGGAATACCCAGCGTCTCGGCAAAGTGCAGGAACTCCCGATGCGCCTCGCTGTAACGAACACCGCCGCCGCAGATGAGCATGGGGCGCTTTGCCTTGCGGATAGCCGCTGCCGCGTCATGCAGCGACGCCTCGGTCGCCGGACGGCGTTCCAAGCGCCAGACACGCTTCTGGAAGAAGGACACGGGATAGTCATACGCCTCACCCTCTACATCCTGCGGCATGGCGATGCAAACGGCGCCTGTGTTGGCGGGATCCGTCAGCACACGGAAAGCGTTGAGCATTGCGCTCATAAGCTGCTCGGGACGGACAATGCGATCCCAATAGCGGCAGACCGCCTTGAACGCGTCGTTTGTCGTGATGGCAAGGGAGTGGGTATGCTCCACCTGCTGCAATACGGGGTCGGGCTGGCGGCAGGCGTAGGTATCTCCGGGCAGCACCAGCAGCGGCAGATTATTCGCCGTGGCCGTGCCGCAGGCAGTGACCATATTCGCGGCGCCGGGGCCCACGGAGGAGGTCGCCACCATCATCTGTTTGCGCTTTGTCTGGGCGGCAAAGGCAACGGCTACCTGCGCCATGCCCTGCTCGTTCTTGCCCTGATAGATCTCAAGGTGCTTGCCCTCCTGCGACAGTGCCTGCCCCAGACCCACCACATTGCCGTGGCCAGGAATGATGAACAGACCCTTGACGAAACGGTTCTGCACACCGTCTACATCAATGAACTGATTTTCCAGAAAGCGAACCAATGCCTGCGCCATAGTTAAGCGGACGGTTTTCATTGTATATCCTCCTGATCAGTGATTGGGGTAAATGTGATTGTTGGCATCCGGCTTCCAGAGCCACTCATGCTCCTTGTCGTCAATGCGCGTCTTCTTCCAAGGGTCGTCCGGCAGATGGCGGATGCCCCAGGCATAGCACATGGCGTAGCCCGGTGCGACCACCTGCGAGTGGAAGCCGTAATTGATGACGGCGCAGCCGTTATGCTCCGTTTTGTATACATCGCCGTTGGCAAAGCCTGCACCGAAGCCGTGGGGATAGTCGAAGCGGTAGAAATACACCTCCGGCTGGGGATGATGGTGGGGCGGATAGCTGCTCCACTTGCCGGGGTGATTGAGTACCTCACCGAGCACCATATTGGAGAAGGGGGCGTTGTCATAGTCGAAGAAGGTCTTGATCTCCCGCTCCATCGCGCCCATCAGTTCACCCTGGGAGCCGGCATACTGCGTCTGCACCGTTTCTGGGGTGTACATCACCGGCTCATAGCCCCGCTCGTTCTCGGTGTCCTGCATATAGATCTCCGCGTGACCGTGCGCCGTGAGGGTGATCTTGGTGTTTCTCGGCGCAAGCAGGCAGTACGCCTCGTGGTGGAAGCAGTCGGGACGATCCGCCTCGACCGTCCTGCCTGCGTAGGCAAAGGTCACCTTCCCCTCAAAGAGAAGCATGGCGACTTCGTGCGCGGCGTTCTCGTAGGTATAGGTGTCGCCGTCCTCCATCACGAGCAGCCCCACATTCATCATCGTACCCATGGGGTTGGTGCTCTCATCGATATAGCTGTTGTAGCCGCGCTGCAGCTCACTATTTTTATTGAAGTATGTCATGCTGTGCTCCTTACAGGCCGGTATGCTCACGGATATAGCGGCGGCCCTTCATTGCGTATTCCAGCGGATTTGCCTTGGCGGGATCCTGCTCCGCTTCCACCAGCAGCCAGCCTTCATAGTTCGCCGCTGCCAGCACCTCAAAGACAGGGTCAAAGTTCACATCGCCGTCACCGGGGACGGTAAATGCGCCGCTGCGGACCGCCTGCAAAAAGCTCATGTTCTGTTCTCGTACCTGTTTGACAACGCTCAGGCGCATATCCTTCAGATGGACGTGTCCCACCCGGTCAACATATTTTTTCAGCATGGCCAGCGGATCTTCTCCTGCAAAGGTGAAATGACCGGTATCGTAGCACAGGAACACATAGCGCGGGTCGGTGTTGCTCATCATGCGGTCAGTCTCCTCGCTGGTCTGCACGACCGTACCCATGTGGTGATGGAAACAGAGCTTGAAGCCGCGATCTGCAGCAATCTTGCCGAGGCGGTCAAGCCCCTTGCACAGAAGCCCCCACTCCGCGTCGTTCATCACATGCTTGTGTCCGCCGGTGAGAATGGGGATATCGGCGCAGCCTTGAATGGAGTAGCTCTGCTCACTGACATTGATGCGGTTTGCGCCGACAGCCGCCAGGAAATCGAGATTGGTGATGAAGTCTTTCTCCTCCTCCTCGATGGGGCGGGTCAGGAGGAAAGAGGAATACCAGCGGCTCGCAATGCGCATTCCGCGCAGGTCGAGTGCCTTTTTCAGTTCCACAGGATCCTTGGGATACTTGTTTCCAATCTCGCAGCCGGTGAATCCCGCTAGAGCCATCTCGCTGACGGTCTGCTGGAAGGTGTTTTCCGCACCCAGTTCCGGCATATCATCATTGCACCAGCCGATGGGCGCGATACCCAAATGTACTTTTTTGACATCAAACATTGATACAGCCTCCTATTCTAATCGGTACTTGCTGATAAAAACAAAGAATGCAGAAGAATAGGGAAAGCAAAGCTGCATTCCCTATTCTTCGATTGACAAGGGAGGTCACTGCGCAGCCATTTTGCGTGCCTTCGCTTCCACCTTATTACGCGTGACATCGATGGTCACGGCGAGGATGATAACGCCGCCGATAACGATGTACTGAATATCGTTCTGCGCACCGAGCAGGTTCAGACCGTTGCGGATGACCGCCATCAGCAGTGCGCCAATCATGGTACCCCAAATAGTACCCTTGCCGCCGGTAAAGGAGGCACCGCCTACGATACAGGCTGCGATGGCATCGTTATCGTATGTCGCACCGGAGTTCGCGTTGGCAGTAGCCAAACGACCAACGGAGACAACGCCTGCCATACCTGCCATAAAGCCGGAGAGAGTGTACACGAAGGTCAGCACATCCTTGGACGGGATACCGCTCAGGCGCGCCGCCTCGGGGTTGCCGCCGCAGCAGTAGATCTGACGGCCGAGTGCCGTGCGGCGCAGGAAAATGTCAAACAGGATGAACACGATCAGCACCAGAATAAAGCTGGCGGGGATGCCGGGGAATGTGACCTTGCCGGCAGCGTCCTTGACCTGAAAGAAGGAGTAGCTGCCGATCCACATGACGCTGTCCACGCCCGCGCCGGTGAATGCGATAGACTTGGAACCCGTGATGACCAGCGCAATACCCAGCAGCACGTTCTTCATGCCCATAGTGGAAACGAAAGGATGCGGCAGGTCGAGCCGCGTGAGCAGTGTGCCGTTCAGGAATCCCATCAGTGTACTGACCAGCAGACCGGCGAAGATCAGAACAAAGGGATTTGTGATCCCGTAGTTCTGCACCAGAACGCCGATGGTGCAGGTGCACAGCACGCAGTTGGAACCGACGGACAGGTCGATGCCGGCGGTGATCAGGGCGCACAGCATGCCGCAGGAAATAAGACAGTTGATAGATGCCTGCTTGAGAATGTTCATTATATTGCCGACCTTCGGGAATGAGTCGGGCCGGACGATGCAAAAGACGATCACAAGGATCACCAGGGCCAGTGCCGTACCCAGCTTTTGCAGGATGCCTTTGATATTAGCTTTTGTTTTCATATCAGTCTAACTCTCCTCCCCATGCGGCTTTCATTATGTCTTCGGAATTAAAGTGTTCGGAATCTCTCAATATATTTGCCATCACGCGGCCACCCCGCATTACGATCACATGATCGCTCATGGCAAGCACCTCCGGCAGCTCGGAGGATACCATGATCACGCACTTGCCCTCCTTAACCATCTGGTTCATCACATTGTAAACCTCGATCTTCGCCCCCACATCAATACCGCGCGTCGGCTCATCAAAGATCAGAATATCCGCCTTGGTGTTGACCCATTTGCCGATGACTACCTTCTGCTGGTTACCGCCGGAGAGCTGGGCCGTCACCTCATCGAGCGAGGGGGTCTTTATCTTCAGACTGGAGATGTTCGCCTGCCCCGTCTCCTCGATCTTCTTATCGTCGAACAGCAGTCCCCTGGTAAACCCCTTCATGTTCGCCAGAATGAGGTTTGTCCTCACGCCGAGGGACAGCACCAGACCCTGTCCCTTGCGGTCCTCCGTCAAAAAGCCGATACCGCGCTTGATAGCGTCCGCCGGTTTTTTGATGTTGACCTTCTGGCCCTTGATATATATCTCGCCGCTGTCCAGGGGGTCTGCACCGAAGATGGCGCGCATCGTTTCTGTGCGTCCCGCGCCGACAAGCCCGGCAAAGCAGGTGATCTGTCCGGCATGTGCCTTGAAGCTCACATCGTGCAGAACGCCCACTTCATTGAGGTTTCTGCCCTCCAGCCACACATCGCCCTTTACGCCGAATTCCTTCGGGAAAAGGTTATCCAGCGTGCGCCCGACCATGGCGGAGATCAACTGCTCATCAGTGATGTTTGAAATGTCCTCTGTTACGATATGCTCGCCGTCGCGCATGACCGTCACGCGGTCGCACAGCTCGAACAGCTCTTCCAGCTTATGAGAAACGAACAATATAGCAATGCCCTTCTTCTTCAGATTACGGACAGTTTCCATAAGCTGCTCGATTTCTTCCTTGCCCAAGGAGGATGTCGGCTCGTCCATGATGATCAATTTCGCGTCCAGAGAGACTGCCTTGGCGATCTCTACCATCTGCTGCAAGCCGATACCCAGCTTGCCGCACTCCGCTTTGACATCGATCTCGGGGTGGCCGAGCGTGGTCAATGCATCCTTTGCCACCGCCTCCATCTTTGCATAGTCCAGCAGGGGACCCTTCTTGATGGCCCGCCCCATGAACACATTGTCCACCACCGAAAGCTGGCTGACAATGTTTAATTCCTGATACACACAGGCAATGCCTGTCTCACGCGCCTGCACAGGATTTTTGAATACTTTCTTTTTCCCATCCACATAGATGTCGCCTTCCTCGGGGATATGCACACCTGTGAGGACCTTGATCAGCGTGGATTTAACTGCGCCGTTCTAACCGATAAACCCGTGAATTTCACCGGGACGAATGCCGATGGACATATTTCGCATGGCGACCACGCCTGGGAATCGCTTGGTAATATTTTTCAGTTCAACAACATACTCGCTCATTGAGTTACCTCGATTCTCTCGTTCTGCGCCTTTTGTGCCGGGTTTAGGAGTGCGCCTTCTATAAAAAGCATGAGGGGGCGACAGTTTCCTGTCGCCCCCCCTTTTACCTAATGTATGTAGCGCGGCGACTACTTAATTGCCAGGCTTACATATAGTCTTTCACGTTCTCGGCAGTCACGACCACGACATCGGCAGCGATAGTGGGCTCAACAGCCTCGCCCTTGATGGCAGCGTAAGCAGCCTTGACGACCTGATAACCCATCTCAATGGGCTGCTGAGCGACAGTGGCCTTCACCAGAGAGGTGCCGGAGGCAATGGCCTGGTAAGCAGAGGCGTTGCCGTCGAAACCGACGATGATGATGTCGGTGATGCCCTGCTCGGCGCAGACCTTAGCGGCACCCAGAGCGGTATCGTCATTGTGGCAGAACACAACATCGATGGCATCACCATGCTTGTTCAGCAGGTCTTCCATGGTCTTCACAGCACCGTCGGTGGTATTCTGACCGGACAGAGCGTCGAGGATCTCAATGCCCTTCTCCTCGCAGGCCTTGGTGTAGCCGGACTTGCGGAGGTTGGAGGTGTTGTCGCCTTCCTGACCGTAAATGATCACGGCCTTGGCACCTTCGCTGAGCTGGCTGGCAGCCCAAATGCCGCCCTGATAGGCAGCCTCATCGTTCATCGTGCCGACAAAGGAGGTCTGACCCTCGATACCGCAGTTGGTATCAACGGACAGAACGGGGATGTTCTTGTCGATAGCGGCCTGCAGCGCGCTGTTCGCGGCGGCGGCATCATTGGGGGCGCAGACGATGGCATCACAGCCGGAGCCGATAGCCGTCTCGATCATGTTGACCTGCTGGGCAACATCACTCTCGGCGTTAGGGCCGGTAACAGTGACCTTAATGCCCAGCTCAGCAGCAGCCTTCTCGCAGCCCTCCTGCACATAGCCCCAATATTCGGAGGTGGTGCATTTGAGGACAACGGCGATGTTGACATCCTCGGTGGCGGCATCGCCGCCGTCAGCCGCGTCACCGCTACCGTCACCCGTGCTGCCGCAGGCGACCAGAGACAGCGCCATCATCAGCGCAAGAAGCAGAGTAAGAACCTTTTTCATGTTATAACGCTCCTTTTCAAAAATGAAGTTATTTCGGAGGTGAGCGAATGAGCCTCTCCAATGTGGATTGTATTATATCAAGTACGTTAATTCTTTGGCAAGCTTTTTCTCTCAATGCAAGAATATTTCGACTTTTTTTCCGAAAATACTTCGGTGATTATATGAAAATCACACAAAAAGCCAACTTATTTTTTTCTTTTTAATATTCCTTGAGGCAGCAGCCTTCAGCCATATATCTCCGCTGCTGCCTTAAAATTTTATCTGTCCCGATCCTTATTTAGATGCTTGTTGGCAAGGTCAATTCCCATGATGGAGCGGCGAAAGCCGTCCGCCAGTGTCGCGAAGTCAGCCGCTTCGTAGGCGTCCGTCGGCCATTTCTCCCGCCACTTTTCGCACAGCGCATACGCTAACTCGCGGCAGTGCGGCTCCACCGACTGCAAAAGCATGGGCGTCAGGTAGCACACCGTGACCGTCTTCTGCTCTGTCTTGGCCGCACCGCGATTCCAAAAGTGTAGCCCTGCGCGGTGCTGCGCCAGCGCATCGATGATTTCGCCTGCCAGCACAGAGACATCCTCCGTCTGTGCGGCAGCAGCGTACAGCGGCGCATAGCGCCGCGAATACTCCTGAAACGCCTCCCTATACTCATAGCGCGTGAAACGCACCGTCCACGGATGCGCCCGCACGATGGCATCCAGCAGTTCAGTCATCATTTCTCGTCCTCCTCGGCGCAAGCCCCTTCTGTCGGTATCTGCGCGTCCTCGGGCAGCGCATCCTCGCCATCCTCCTGCGAACCTCCGCGGTAGATATGCCACTCACGGAGGACGACCAGCCCGCCTAGCACCATGAACACAATGCCCGCAAGCGTACTAAGTACCATGCTGCTGCTCTCACCCCGGTAGCACATCCACAGTAACTTGCCACCCAGATACACCAGATAGCCGCCGGCCAGTGGCCACACGAAATTTACGCCGCGACGTCCGTTTCTGTTTTTCTTAAACATTCTGCTCCTCCTGTCTATGTTGTAATGAGTGTGGTAGGGGTGCGCCGTGATGCCGTATTCCGGTCTTACTTCTCATTATAGCTCCGGACCCAAATAAAATTTGGATCATCCCCGTGTATGACTACCTGCCTCGCCAATCTCTGGCTTGTATTTGTGGAGACACAGCATTCTCGGGCATTGCCGCAGCGCGCAGCATTTAGAGTTGGAGAGATTGACCATTCCGTGGTTCCTTTGCAATGTAATCGAAGAGTTTTTGGTTTTGAGTATAGCATACCCGAAAAGAGAAAACAAGATTTCCCTCCTTCTGGCTGTCTGCGTTGAAAAGCGGAGAGTGTGATTAAAGAAGTTCCGACCGATGATCGAAAGTCTGTTCGTTATGCGAAGCCGTAAAATCCTGCCATTTTTGTCGGTTATGCACAAAAACAAGAGTATTAAAAAGTGCATGACTACAAAAATGACGAAAGAATCTTGATTTCCTTCGCAGTAAGTGGTATATTTACTGTAACTATATAGGTATATTTGACACCTTTTGCTTTTGCCAAAAATGTAAGCGCTTACTTTTTCCGAGGAGGCTGTATATGGCGCATAACGCAACTATATATGATGTGTCACGCATGGCCGGCGTATCCACTGCAACGGTCTCCCGCACATATTACGAGCCCGGCAAAGTGAAGGAGGCCACGCGCCAGCGGGTCTATGAGGCGGCGAAGGCTCTTCACTACTTCCCGAACGCCATCGCCCGCGCTATGGTGCGTCAGCGGACGGACAAAATTGCATATTTGATCTGCAAGCAGGGAGCCACCATTTTGGACGAATTCTACGCCGGCATCTGTGACGAGGTCATGCGGAGAACCAATCTCTCGGACTGCCAACTCCTTGTGTCCACGGCGAGCGACTGGCACACGCTGGGTGAGACTGCGCAGAGCAAGCAGATCGAGGGCGTGATCCTCGCCGGAAATGCTCCCCCGGAGCTCATCACGGAGTTGCAGTGGCAGAATGTCGCCATAGTGATGGTCAACAATCAGGTGGCGGGGCTGGACATCCCGTGTATTGTTTCGGATGAACGCGGTGCCGTCAGGCAGGTATTGGAGCATCTGATTGACAGGGGACACCGACATATTGCGTTGGTGCTGGGACGGTTCAACCCCTACATCACAGGTCAGCGGTATAGAGCGTTCACGGAGCTGATGCAGGAATTTGGTCTGCCGGTGCAACAGACAGATGTGGCGACCTGCGACGCAAATGTTGAGAGTGCCGCGCAAGCGGCTTTGCGCCTGCTGGATCTATCGGAGAGACCAACCGCCATCGTTGCCATGAATGACATGATTGCCGCCGGCGTGATCAAGGCGGCCAGGCGAAAGGGACTTCGTCTGCCGGAGGATCTGGCCGTGACAGGTATGGATGACTCCTCCATCTGCACGATGATCGAGCCGGAGCTGACCTCCGCGCACATTGACTGCCGAAAAATGGGCGAGCTGTGCGTGGAGCGTCTGATGGCCCTGCTGGACGGAAAAACCGATGTCCCGCGACTCACCGTAGTCCCGACGAAGCTGGTCGTGCGGCGGTCGAGCTGAGATTTTTGCGATCTTACCCATACTCCTGCTTATGCTGTTCTCAGGACTGATGCCAGATGACGGTTTCGGAGCGGGCTAAATTCCGAGGCACAGGAGGACCTTCCCATGAAAGCAAAGAGAACTGTCGCAGCGGTTACAAAGGTACTAATCTGCGCACTGCTGCTTTTCATAACGCTGTTCCCAATCTATTGGCTGGTCGCCATGGGCATTCGTCCTACGGACGAAATGAAAGGACACATTTCCCTGATCCCTCAGACCCTGACCGCCATTCATTTTGTGGAGCTGTTTTCCAGCAAGGGCTTCAGCACCGCCATTGTCAACAGCTTGCAGACGACTTTCGGCTCTCTGTTCATTTCGCTGGCAGTGGGTATCTGTGCAGCCTATGTCATTGCACGGCATCGCTTCCGCTTTGGCCTGAAAAAACCCATGACCTACTGGATACTACTGGTGCGTGTGCTGCCGCCGGTGGCGTTCACCATTCCTCTGTACATCATGTTCAACAAGCTTGGTATCCTGAATACCAAGCTGCCGGTACTGCTGGCCTGTGTGCTTATCAATGTGCCGTTGATCATCTGGTTTCTTATCAGCTTCTTTCAGGACCTCCCTGAGGAGATAGAGGAAAGCGCCAAAATTGATGGCGCAACGGAGTGGCAGCTATTCCGCAAGATTGTGCTGCCGCTGGTGGAACCCGGCATCGCGGCGGTCGCCATGCTGAGTTTTATGTACGCTTGGAATGAATACACCTATACCGTTATCTTCACCAGGACCGCCTCCAACAACACCGTGCCGCTGGCACTGGCTCTGCTGAACACAGAGGATAACCTGACCAACTTCGGCCTGGTGGCCGCAGGTGGTGTGGTGTCTGTCATCCCCATCACTCTGTTTGTGATCTTTGCACAGAACTACTTGATCTCCGGCCTTTCAAGTGGTGCTGTCAAGGGGTAACATAAATACGTACAAAACAAGATTAGGAGGAAACAAAATGAAAAAAGTGTTGTCCATAATCCTGTCTCTGGTCATGGCTCTGTCACTTGTTGCCTGCGGCAGCAATGCGCAGACCGACCAGCCCAACGGCACGACCGACTCTACGAAGCCCACTAAGTTGAACCTGATCCTGCGTGGCGGCACCTATGCCGACGTCATCAAGGAGTGCCTGCCCGCATTTGAGGCAGAGCACAATGTCGTCTGCGAGGTGCAGGAGCTTTCCGAGAGCGATCTGTACTCTGGCATCGCGCTGGATGCCATCAACGAAAAGGGATCCTATGACCTGTGTATGGTAGACGGTTCCTGGATGGCTGAGTTCACCGAGAACGGCGTACTTGCCAACCTGACCGAGTTGGGTTATGCGCTGGATGATGATATCATTCCCGCCACCACCACCATCTGCTATGTGGACGATGATCTGTATCTGGCTCCCTACTATGGCAATGTGACTGTCCTACTATACAACAAGGCCAATGTTGAGGCCGCTGGTTACACAGGTGGCACCATCCTGTCTCTGGATGACATGCTGACCATCTGCGAAAAGGCCAAGGCCGACGGCAAGCTGGGCTTCATCTATCGCGGCGACAGCCAGAACAATCTGGTAGTCGATTTCCTGCCCATCCTGCTGTCCTACGGCGGCTGGGTGATCGATGCGAACAATCAGCCCACCGTTGATACGCCCGAGTTCAAGGAGGCGATGAACTTCTATCTGAAGCTCATCGCTACCGGCTCTGCTCAGGTCAAGGATGACCTGATTGCCTCCTGCGATACCGGTGCCGGCACCATGGGTGTTGGCTGGCCCGGCTGGTACACGCCGACCGCCGATACCACGGCTGATTACTGCGCCATCACCGGTGCTGTTTCCAAGGACGGCGAGACGCACAACGCCAATGTCTACGGCGTTTGGACGATCGGTATCCCCAGCAACAGCCAGAACAAGGAACTCGCTGCCGAGCTGCTGAACTACCTGATGGACAAGGATGTCCAGAAGTCCACCGTCCCCTCCGGTGGTGTACCTTGCCGTTACTCCAGCCTGCAGGATGCCGAGATCCTCAAGACCTATCCTCAGTATGAGGTTGTCTGCAAGGCTCTGGAAGGCGGTATGTATCGTCCCGTGATTGCTGAGTGGACGCAGTTCACCAACATTCTGGGCACCGAGATGGACAACATCATTCAGGGCACCAAGACCATCGACAACATCGAATCCGGCCTCAAGCCGGGCGGCACGCTCATCCTCATCATCGAGGCGCGCGAGGGCGGGGTCCAGGCATTCCTGCAGGTGGCGCCCGAGCTTGCGCTCGAGGC
>ERZ779888.2809-NODE-2809-length-13655-cov-3.062574_pt1 | contig 13655 bp, 2 predicted proteins | sample MGYA00511245_ERZ779888 | MGnify/ENA primary metagenome ERZ779888 (study PRJEB29588, sample SAMEA2155255) | human gut metagenome | biome: human gut; feature: human-associated habitat; material: faeces | place: Denmark | collected 2008/2010 ... | reverse complement strand
TTACTGTCCTGATACTCGTCAATCATTATCTCCTCAAACTGCTTCTTAAATTCAAGTGCGGTCGCAGTCGGAAGAAGAGTCTGTTTATCTATAAGTATCTGAAGTGCAAAATGCTCTATATCCGAAAAATCAAATACTTTTTTCTGCCTTTTTTTGTATTCCATTGTCTCCAAAAATTCAAGCGACAGTCTTATAAGCTCATCTACATATGGTTTCTGTCTTTTTATCTGTTTAAAAATCTGTTCAATATCCATTGAAAAATAATTTTTCTTTAATTTTGCTATGGAATCCTTTGCTGCATTTCTAAGGCTCTTTACTCGTTCTTTCAGTGCCGCATCACCATCAAATTTCCTTATAACAGCAATATTTCCCATCTTTATCCCATCTGCAAAGGCACATAGCGACGCAAAATCAGATACCTCGTCAAGTCCATCAAACATACTCAAATCATCCGCTATTGTCGCAGCGTACTTCTCAAGTCCCGCAACAGAATCCGCAAGCTCATATGCTTCGGCAAGCTGATCCTTTATCTCTTTAAGAATGGCTGTGCAATACTGTGTTATATCATTTATTATGTCTGATCCATTAAGCTTTTGGGGATCATCTATATCATATAGATCAGAAAGCGCTTCTATCCACTTTACCGGCCATGAACTGCTCGCTGAAACTTTATATATCTGCTCTACCATCTGCCTTACGGCATTGTCACTTCTACCCTTTGAATATGTGTCTATAAGAGTAAGAAAAGCCTCATTACCTTTCTTGTAATTTTTTTCAAATACCTCATCCATCACATCTTTAAGTAAAAGCGTAAGCTCACCATTTTCTCCTATCCGAAAATCCGGGTCGAGATTTATCTCTGAAAAATGATTCTGTACAACAAAAAGACAGAATGAATCTATTGTCGTGATAAGTGCATTATGTACAAGTGTTGACTGTCTCATAAGGTTCTCATTTTCAGGATCTTCAAGTCTCTTTTTGTCTATTGCGAGACTTACACGTTCCCTCATCTCTCCAGCAGCCGCCTTTGTAAAAGTAACCACAAGCATATTGTCTATATCTATCGGGTTTTTGTCGACTGCTATCCTGTTTATGATCCTCTCTACCAGAACAGCCGTTTTTCCTGAACCTGCCGCCGCCGACACAAGTATATTCCTGTTTCTGTAATCTATTACTTTCTGCTGTTCACTGGTCCATCTGACTTCCAACGCAATTCTCCTTGTCTATTTCTTATGGATGTCTGTGTTCATCCGGTCTATCACTTCATCCTTTTTCATGTTTGGCATACTTCTTCCCACAAATCCCGGAAGCTTAGAACCTATACGGCATACCGGCTGGTATGCGCAATAGGCACAGCTGTCTGATTTTATGGAACTGAAAGGGTTTACCGAAATATCACCGTTATATATATCATCTGCGATCTGTTTTAACTTCTTACCTGCATAATCACAGATTATGTCTATCTCTTCTTTTGATGCGACTTTTGAATAGGCATCCGGTGTCATATCCTTTTTCAGCTTTACCGGTATAACATCCGAAGCCCCTTCAAAATCTGTATCCATTCCACGATATGCATTTTCATCTGAATTTATAAGTCCGTCCGGTTTAAGACGGCGTAATATCATGGTATTTATCTCTTCCTCACTTATCATATCGTCTGGCGTATCATCCCCAAGATCTATAACAGGATCATCAATATGATAATAAAGCATTCCTCCCGGCATCACTTCAAGAAGCGGATTTTCTTTTTCTTTCTGCCTCAGAACACAGTCCATATATACTGCAAGCTGCAGCTGCGTACCATAATATATTTTTACGAGATCAAATGCCGTATTGCCCGACTTGTAATCAAGTATTTTTACATAAAGCTTACCGTCATCCTTAAAAAGATCAACCCTGTCTATCCGCCCTTTTAATGAGACTTCCCCTGCATCTGATTTTAAGTTTTGTGAAAAACCGACCTCAAAATCCTTCGGGATAAATCTTCCTTTTCTTATCTGAACAGTAAGCGCCCACACTGTCTGGTCAAAAACCTTTTTCATCTGTTCTATCTGATGCAGATTCTGTGCAGTCATGTATTCTCCCATGCCCGGATAGCCCTCTATTGTTTCCTCAATAGCCTGCACTGTGAGCTTTTTCCTGTCATTATCATTTATTGTAAACCAGTCGTCCTGTCCAGCCTCAAGCTTGCTGCTGTACCGCTCAAGTGCAGCATGATAGATATTTCCAATATCGAGAGACGAAAATTCTCCCTCCTCACGCTCCTTTAGTTTTAACCCATAATTCAAAAAATGTGCATATGCGCAGCGGCAGAACTGTTCAAACCTTGTTATGCCACCCTCTATTTTCCTGCCGTATACTGCCTGTGCCACATTTTTACTTATTGGATCATTACTGTAATGCTCAAATTTTGCGTTGATATACTTTGAAATTTCATCCGGATCTGTAAGTTCAAGCGCTCTCGCCAGCCCATACCACCTCTTATCTGTATCAGCCGATATCAGGTACATCTGTGCAGACTGCTGTGTTGAAATCTCATATAACATTCCGGCATCTTCGATATTATGAACCGAAAGCTTAGGAAACATTGAAAGAAATGTCCCTATTATATATGACGGCTGTCTTGATTTTCCCGAACCATCGATCCTGCTGTAGCTTATATGAAGCTGCTCTGATGGCTTTGTCATATTAAGATACAGATAGAACTTCTGGATAAAAGCCTGCTCCCTCGCTCCGGGTGCAAGTTCTATATCCATGTCACAAAGCTGCTGTCTTTCATACTGGGATATTATTCCTCCGCGTCCTGCCGCTTTTGGAACGACACCATCGTTTACGCCTATAAAAAACATTACCTTTATATCTGTAAGTCTCGTCCTTTCAATATCACCGATCGTTACTGTATCATATCCCGGCGGAATTACAGCCACCTCCGCTGCATCCAGTCCTGCATCAAGGATGTCGGTAAACTCCGCTACACTCATTTTCTCATCGCCCAGGAGCACGACATATTTTTCAAAGATTTTCATGATGATACGGTATATCTGACCATATTCCTTTGATTTAGTCTGCATTCCAAGACTTAAATATTCCTGCTCTTTAAGTGCAAGCTTTCTTTGAATATCTAGAGTAACCGACAGATTATATATAGCCATTATATAATCCTCCACGGTAACATCCGACGCCATATATGCCTCCCACACAGGTGTAAGGATATCCATGATCTTTATGCGGAGTTCATCCATCGCCTGTGGATCAAATGCATTTTTGTTTCTCGTCGTGCGCACCCATTTACGCATCCATGCTTTTTTGCCTCGTATGCCTGTTGCAAGCAGATAATTTTCGAGTGTATCGATCTGTTTTGTTTCTATATCACAAAAGCCACATCTTAAAAATCTAAGAACCGACTCTGCCGAAAAATCCTTTTCTATAATATCCGGCACTGACCTTATAAACTCAATAAAAGGATGAAGTAGTATCTCTTTTGTCGTATCTACAAAATATGGAATTTCATATTTGCCGAAAATGCTTTCGATATAATTATCATAAATACCAACATCCCCTGTAACAACCGCTATATCACGATATCTGAGTCCGTTTTGTCTTATAAGCCTATTTATCTTCTGGGCTGTGCGGACAAGCTCATCCTTTGGATCCTTAAGACACTCTATGTGTATATCCTTTGGGATTTCATTATATTTTTTCTGCCTCTTCCTAAAAAGGTTCTGCTCCATGAATAAAAGCTCCGGTGCATTTTTTAATCTGTGATTATCATTAAGGATAACAGCGTCTTCAACATCTACATGAAGCATATCTGCCATTTTCAGCAGGCTTTGTATCGTCTTTTTAGGCATATGAAAAAGTTCATGCATACCTTTTGTATGAAACATATCTTCATCAGAATCTATGGTGAGAGTTACATATATCTTTTTTGATACCACAAGAAGTTTTTTCATAAGTTCATTCTGTATCGGAGTAAAACCCGTAAACTCATCAAAACATATCACCGCATCCTTTAGGATTTCAGACTTTTCTGCGACATCTGAAAGTACATTTAAAATCTCCTCCGCAGTAATATAGCGTTCCTCCATAAACCGGTTAAACTCTTCATACATGATAAGGACATCCGAAAGCTTTGCCCTTAAATTTTCTGAGAGTCTGCCGCTTTCAATGTGGCGCTTTAGTTCCGCCGGACTGATATTATACTGAACAAACTCTGACAGAAGTGATTTAACCTCGCTTACATATCCTATCCGGTTCATATTTGCCTTCATCACACCAAGCCTTGCTGCATTGTCCGATGCAATCTTTCTAAGAACAAGATTTTTTCCTGTTTCCTCCAGAACTTCTACATTTTTTATTCCCAGTTCGTCAAACACACGATACGCAAGCCTCTTAAAACTAAGCACGTCAATATTCATGATGGCATGGTTTAAAGAAAGCCTTACCAGCTGTTTCTGTGTCTGCATTGTAAACTGTTCCGGCACGATAACAAGATAATCCTTCTTTGGATCTTCTGCCGCCTCTTTTACTATTTTCCTGTATATATATTCTGTTTTTCCGCTGCCGGAATTGCCTAAGATAAATTGTAATGACATAATAAAAACTCCATGGTAAATTACAAAAATACTATCTGTAATTATACCATGAAGTATATTTTTATTACACTATAATTTAGTGTTTATAACGAACTATTTAGTTTTAATTTTTTTCTTTGCAAGCTTTAAAAGCTTTCTCTTTCTAAAGAGCATTACCGATGGTGCCCCTACAGCTGCCACTCCTGTTCCTCCTACTACTCCGTAGAATAACGGCTTATTCTCGAAGAACAGTATCAATGCATTTGAGGATACTGTTATCCCCTTATAGCTGTATGCTTTTACGTTTGTGCTTCCGTCTGCACCGATTGAGCAGTCTGCGCATAATACTGCCACCTGCTTATTGATTCCCTCCGGTATGCTGAATCTTATTTTTCCATCGTTTTTACTGAGGTAGTCTGTAAGCTCATCCCCAATGAGGTCTGATACGACTTCCTCCTCATTTCCATCTGAGTCAAGGATCGTCACCTTCACCCTGCCAAGCTTTCCGCCGTCATCTTTAGGCATCAGTGTCACATCCCTTGATGTTCCCCTGTAGTTTCCGCCGTCTTCTATTCCGCTTACTGTAAACACCGGTGCAGTTTTGTCGATAATGAAGTCAACGTTTACATTTTTTAAGTCACTGTATGCAACTGATGATGCTTTGTCCTCTGACTGTGCGACTATATTGTATTCTCCTTCATCCTCAAAAAGATCCCTGTCTATATGGTACTCATATCTGTTCCAGCTTTCATCCTGGCCTGATCTTGCCACCGTATAATCAGTTCCCTCGTTAAGCTGCGTTCCGTTTAACAGTATACTGTAGTTTACAAGCGGATCTGCGTTTGTCTCCACAAGCACGATATCCTGTGTCTGTTCCTGTATGTAATGGTCATTTACCACTCCCATCGAATAATCATCAAGGGCAAATACCGATCCGTTCCTGTTTACTGAGAAATCCATAAGATCATCACCTGCCTGCAGGTTCAAAGTCTTTGCGTTTCCCTGTGCATCTGTTATGTTTACTGTATCATACACATTTCCCGCCTTGTCTGAGGCGCTGCATGTGAACGAATACATTCCGTCTTCCTCAAGGTTTCCATACTCGACTCTCTGGCCGTTTCCGATGGATGTTACATTTCCCTCAACTGTCTTCTTTACAAATTTTCCGTTTTCATATACAACTGCTGAAAGTACAGGTGTAAATGTGTCAAAGTTTGTGTCCATGCATTCGACCGCAAACCCTATGTTTCCCTGTGAGCTGTTTGCAGAGCCCGGTGTGATACCGCTTATGCTTACAGATGGTTTTGTAAGGTCGATACAGAAGTTCTGGCTTTCAAGGTCTGCCGCCTTGTTTCCGGCTTTATCAGTGTAAGCCATTGTCCATGTGTATACAGCATCCTGCGCAAACGAGATGGTTGCTGTATGTGTATCCCCACTGTCTGACCAGCTGCTTACAGACGGAGCTGACGCTGCATTTGCATTATCTGCCGCACTCATTGTAAGCTGCATTCTGCTGCTCTCAAAATTGTGCTCTGTTATCGTGACCGTTGCGGTCCTTGTTTCTTTAAAGTAGTTTCCATTCTGTGCATTGTTGTTGTCATATGAAACAGAGATCACAGGTATAGTCATGTCTATCGTAAACTTATCCGGTGCCGTAGAATTTCCGTAACTTACTCCGTCATTTCTGTTTCCTGCAGCATCTGTCATCGAAACATCAAATGTATAGTCTGCATCTGATCCATAGTAGATCGTTGCATAATGCGTGATGTCATCTCCGTTTCCTGTTCCGTATGATGTGCTCCATCCGGAAAGTGAAGGTATGCCGCCCTCGCTTGATGTGATCACCGGAAGTATCTTTGTCTCATCAAAGTTTCTTTCTGTAACTTTTAATGTTGCTGTTCTTGCTTCTTTGAAATAAGCCCCGTCACCGAATGATGTGTCACCATCATTGTTGTCATAGCTTACTTCTATCTGCGGCGCTGTGATGTCGATCTTTAATGTATTTGTCGTGCTGTATACGTTCCCTGCATTATCTGTCGCTGTGACCTGTATCTGCACATCATTGCTGTTGTTGAATGCCGTATTTACCACGATTCCTGTGGATAGTTCTTTTTTAAGGCCGCTTATACTTTTTGCAGTGCCGGTGTATTCGTAAAGGCTTCCTTCCTGTGTTGTCTCTCCAAGGTCTGCCACACGGTATGTTACACTCTTTATCCCTGATGACACGCCGCCCTGAACATCATCAGAAACGCTTATGTTTACCGGAACATCCGATGTATAGATACCTGTGTCTGAATCCGGTATCTTCACACTGATCTTTGGCATCTGTGTATCTGTCACGGCTCCGTTCGTGCTTATATATGATGTGTTTCCCGAATAGTCAGTTATTTTAAGGTATACCGTGTAGTTTTTGTCTGTTTTTTCTATGGATACACTGTATGAGCCGTCAGACTTTACCCCTGTTATTTCTTTCCATGAGCTGATGCCTGCCATGTCTGTAAGCGCCCCATCATTTTCTGTGACATGATAGCTTATGCTTTTTACTTTCGAAAACGAGTCCCCGACTTTTCCTGATACTGTAAGCTTTCCCTTTGAGAATCGTGAGATCTCATATTTTTTGTTTGTGACAGCCTCTTTCCAGACTGTGTCCTCCCCGGCTGAAAGCCCGTTGTATTTTATGTCACCAAATGGGTTTACCGTATCTATTATGAAGCAGTCTGATTTTTTGTCTGCTATGGTAAATCCGTTATCAGTATTGTCCGAAAGATCCTCTGCTTTTACTTCGATCCTGTATTTGTGGTCGTTTTTAAAAAATACCGGGATGGAAAATTCTGCGTCCCTTCCTGTACCAAGTGTACTCCATCCGCCGACGCTTACACCGTCTGCTGTATTCTTTGTGACATCCACAGCTTCCTTCCCATCCTCAGATACAAGTATCTGTACCTTGTCCGGGTCAAAGAATGTATCATATTCTTTGACTGTGACAGTTGCACTTCTTTGTGTGTTGTAGTACTCTGTTCCGCCCACGATGCTGTATGCTTCCGGATCAGGCACACTTTCTGTGCCGTATGACACATAGACAACAGGCTCTTTTGTGTTGATCCTGAATTTATTGTCATTATCAAGGTGTACCATTGTCTCATTATCAGCCTCGTCAGTGACTTTTACATATACATCTATCCAGTCATCATTTACGAGATCTTTTGGGACTGTGATAGTTTTATTTATCTTATCATTTGTTCCTGCTTTGTCTTTTCCTTCAGGAAAGATCTCTTTCCATCCGTAAGCGTCTGTTTCTCCTGTTACTATTTTATAGCTTATTGATTTTACTCCTGAAAGGCTGTCCGATGCCGTGATGTCAACATCCACATCTTTGTTGAAGTAATTGTTTGTTTTTCCCTCTTTTGTCTTTTTATTCAATGAAACCCCTGCATCCGGTTTCGTTGTGTCAACATTTACCTTTGAGTTTATCTGATTTACGTTTCCTGCAATGTCATAAACTAAAACCTTTAATGTAAGATCCTTATAGTCATAAAGATGATCTTCCACCATTGGGATCTCGATCTTTCCTGTGGCAGACATCACGCCTTCCTTAAAGCCTTCAAAGCTTACCGCATGGTCTTCTTTTCCTATGACACTTCCGCTGCCATCTGTTATCGTGTATACAGCATTCTTTATCCCGCTTCCTGCATCTGATACATCAAGTGTGAACACGACTTTCTGGTTGTGCCATCCGTCTTTGTTTTCACTGCTGTCTCCTGTAAGCTCTGCATCCGGTTTTGTCGTATCTACTTTTATAGTCTTTGAGGCTGTCCGGATATTTCCCGCTGCATCCTGCGTTGTTGTTGTTACGGCAAGTGCCCCACAGTCATACATCGGGCTGTCTGATTTTTTTATCACTATCGTACCTTGTACATTTTTGTTTCCCTTTTTAAAATCCTTAAGCTCTACCGGCCTGTCCGCACCACCTATTATTGTTCCGTCCGATGCTGTGATGGTATATGTGACGGATTCAATTCCGCTTGTCGCATCATATGCTGTTGTCTTAAATGTAATGTCACCATTGTACCATCCGGCATCATTTGCCTCTGTTTCTGTTTCAATGTCCGCATCCGGTTCTGTCGTATCTATGCTTGTGTTCTTTACGATCTCTGTCGTATTGTCTGCCATGTCCGTTATGCAAACTGTGATGACCAGGTCGCTGCAGTCAAATCTGTGATCTTCTGCCGGAAGGACGATCTTTCCTGCCGCGCTGCTTTTTCCAGCTGCAAAGCCCTCATCATAAACGATTTCTTCATTTTCTGCCAGAAGCTCATCATCATCGCTGTTTTTTACTGAATATGTGATCCTTCTGATACCTGATGTCCCGTCATATGCTGTTACCTTGTATGTCTTGTCTTCTGTTATCCACTCTGCTTCTGATGTATCCTCCACTTTTCCATCTGGTGCTTTTGTATCAAGTTTTACCGGTATGCTCCTTGTTTCCGATAAGTTTCCTGACATATCCTCCGCCGTGACGTTTACTGTCAGGCTTCCATCATTGGCATTGTCTTCCCCTGCCTGTATAGTGAAGTCTCCTGATACATCACACGAGTTTCCATCGTTTAATGTAAACACACATTCATCTTCTTTAAATGTCTTCGTTCCGCATGTGACTGTGTAACGTATTTTCTTAATTCCAGAAAGGTTATCAGATGCAGACACATTTATCTTTACATCTGACCGGTTCCACATGTCATCGTTTGGCTTTGTCTCATCAGATATGCTTACATTTTCTACTACAGGTACAGTCTCATCATACACAACTCCGTCCGAACTTATATACTTTGTGTTGTCGCAGTTATCTGTTATTTTTACATATATGATAAATTTCCTGTCTTCCGCCGGGATCTGGCTTTTAAATGTGCCATCATCCCCGGTCTCAAGTTCATTCCACTTCCTGTCTGCCGATGCAAGCTCTGTATCACTCAAGACTGTATCCGAATAAATGTATCCGGCATATTTTACTCCGCTTAACGGGTCGCCTGCCGAACCTTCTATGTATGTGATCATATTTGAGTATACTGTATAGGAAAGTTTTCCTTCTGTAAGTGCCCAGTCTTCCCATCTCCCAAAAAACACGCTCTCTCCGCTTTTTTTGTATCCTTTGAGTGAGAAATTTCCTGATGGGATCTCATTGTCTAAAAGGAAGGTAAGGCTTCTGCCACCATTTACTTTGATGTCTGAAACCGTATTGGCATTTCCTGCCTTGTCTTCTGCTATGGCATAAATATAGTATGTGTGGCCGCAGTCAAAGCTTACGTCTATTGAAGCGTTATCCCACTCTCCGATCGTGACTCCGTCCAGTTTTTTATCTTTCTTTGTTATATCTGTTTCTTTTCCGCCATCTCTACTTACAAAGATCTTTACCTTTTCCGGATCAAAATTTGCGTCATCCACAGCTATCTGCACTGTTTTTGCCCTGTTGTAATAATCCGTTGTTCCTGTGCTTGTGACAGGGGCAGTATCATTTCCCGGATCATCTCTGTCATAAAAAGCGACATTTACTTCTGGTGCGTCCGTGTCGATCGTGAATCTATGGTCTTCACTCAGACAGTTTGTATCAACATTTCCTGCCATATCTGTCACCATGACATAGACGTTTATCTTTTTTGTAAATCCTATTCCCTTATTTACAGTGATAGTTTTCTCAAAGCTTTCTGCCCCTGGTTTTTCGGAACTTCCTGCAAAAATCTCCACTGCATCGTCCCACTTCGGGGTTTCTTCCCCTTGCACAACAGCGTATTTAACAGACTGTAATCCCGAAAGTGAGTCCGCTGCGCTTATATTGACCACTACATCTTTATTGAAAAAACGGATTTTTTCAGCGAGCGAAACCTTTGTTTTACCTGCTTCTGTATCGTTTTTTATCGTAATAGGTGTTTCTGTTGTAACGCTGTGTCCTGTATTATCATAAACTGTTGCACTAAGCCTGAATCCATCTCCCTGGAATGTATCAGGGATTTTGATCGTTCCTTCTGACTTATCATAATCATTAACGTAATCTATCTCCTCATTATCTACGAGGACTTTTCCATCAGCATCAAAAAGCTGATACTTTATTGCACTGATCCCGGAACCTTCATCATCCGCTGCTATGTTTACAGTTACTTCTCCTTTGTTCCATCCATTTTCATTCGGTCTACTTCCATCTGCGAAATCAAAGCTGTTTATTTTTGGATTTTCACTGTCGTACTCAAATGATATCACAGCATCACCTGTCTCCACGACATCTGTAATCTTATCCCCGTCAAAGACACCTTTTCCTATCGTGACATTTATATCATTATGTCCCTGCTTTAAGCAAAGATCCTCTGCACTTATCCCGTCACTGCTCCACTCTGAACCAGCATTGTCTTTAAGCTTTATTACATATCTGCTTCCGTCCTTGTTATCCTTACTTGGGACTATACCGGATATTTTCGTGTAGATCCTGCCCTCATTCTTAAATGTATCACCATCGATCGTCCAGTAGTGTGAGTAATCGCTGTAGTCATATGGTACGATCTTTGTAGTGTAGGAAGTTTCGACTCCTTCATATTTATCTGTTGCTGGTGCCACAACATTTACCTTGACCTCGCCGTATGTATCCTTGGCTTTCCACTGTCCACTGGTTTCAAAACCTTCGGGCTTGTCAGCTAAGTCGGCGCTGTTTGCATCGTCAAAACTGTAGGTAATGGTTCCGTCATAGTCTGGATCATCGGAAGCATACTGCGCTGATCCGTCCTGCTTTGTATAAATCACCTTTTTGTACTCTTTTCCCTCAACAGGAACAAGTGAATGGGAAATCTTTTTCATTTCAATGCTCTTACTGATTTCCTTGTATACAGTGCCGCCATCAGGCTGTTTCTTATATAAACGTGCTGTAAAAGTAACATTGCCCGCCTTATTAATAGAAACTCGACCACTGTTGTCGACATCTGCTATGCTTTTATCGCTAGAATAAAATGTCTGTGAAAAACCAGCTAAAGCATCGGATGAAATATTTGTGGAAATATAAGGGGTTGATTCATTCAGACGCCAGCTATCGGGGGTGTCACTACTAAATGCATAGGTTGTGAATGTGTCTTTTTCAAGGGTGATTTCTTGATATTCTATTCTCTTGCTAGCCGTAAATTCCTTTTCATATATTAAATAACCTTCATATGAAATATCAATTCTGTAATTATTAGCATTTTCCAATTTACTAATATCTGAATAAATAACATTTTCTTCACTTATATAACTGTTGCTTACTAATGCGCTATCATTATTCTGTACTGATATTTTCACTTTACCATCAGTTAATTCGATGCCGTCATTATTTGCTATTCTTAAATGAATTCCGGCATCATCCACCGCCTCAACAGTGGTAAAATTACTAGGTAATATTGTAAATACCATCAATATCGCTAACAGTAACGATTTAACTCGTCTTTTCATTTTCATTACTCCTCATTTCGTTTAAAATTTTACTACTCCCTTTACAATTTTGTACCTCTTTCCATTATAGTTAAGGTATCCTGTATAATCCCATGCCACCTTTCCTTTGCTTACTGCAAACCAGTTTTTACCATATTTGCAAAGTGTTGTTTTCTTGAAATTCACAACTCCGTTATTTATGTACCACCATGTTCCATTGTATTTGCATAGTGTATTCTTAAATCTTACTGCTCCATTCTCCACATAAAACCAGTAACCATTGTACTTGCAAAGTCCAGTGGCATTAAAGTTTACCCGGCCGCTGCTTACATACCACCAGCTTCCGTTGTATTTGCATAAGCCTGTAGCATTAAAGTTTACTTTGCCTCCACTTACATACCACCATGAACCATTGTATTTACATAAGCCTGTGGCATTAAAGTTTACTTTGCCTCCACTTATATACCACCAGCTTCCGTTATATTTACACAATCCATTTTTATTAAAGTTCACTTTTCCATTTTCAATGTACCACCATGAACCATTATATTTATATAGAGTTGTTGCACTGTAATCTACTTTACCGTTATGAATGTAATACCATTCTCCGTTGTACTTACAGAGTGTTGTCTCATTATTTGTTTTTCCACCGTTTGTATATACAAGTGAACCATTATTCATTGTCATGGATTCGGTTGTATCTACTTTTCCGTTCTTAATGTTCCATGTTGAACCATTGTATTCGTATAACATATTTGCATTGTAATCTACGGATCCATCTTTTACATAATATGTCGTTCCATCATAGTCACACAATCCTGTGTAGGAAGTATCTCTTAAACCATTTGTATAATATATCAATTTATCATTCACTTTACATAATCCTGTTGTATCAAAAACAATTGAACTAGGAAGTGGATTATTACATATTAAATAGGTTCCATAATAGGGTGCCTTCTGTTCTTTCATTGTAATTAATGAACTTGTATATCCTGAGCTATTAGATACCATTGTACATTTTATATCAAAGTTTTTATTTATTAGTACAAATTTACCAATTTCAGTATCATAATAATATTGTTTTATATTATCTTTACTTAAGTTTTTGTTATACAAATCATTATGTTCTAAAAGAATTCGCTGACTTATAATTCCATTTCCAACCATATTTTTATCGAAAGTTTTTTTATTCTCTAAATCTTCTATTGTGTATGAAAAGCAATCTATAGATTCATTTGACAATTTATTAATTAGTTTACTATCTTTATTATATTCAATCTTGAATCCTAAATTATTCCCCTCATTGCTTATTTTTTTAAAATACAGTTCATAATAATAAAGCCTATTATAATATCCTGTTACAATCATTAATCCCATTTCATTTTCTTTAATTAATTTTATTACATTTTTAGAGATATCTATGTTCTCATAAGATGTTGCCAATGCAATTACAGCATTTTCTTTCATATACTCATTTTCTACAACTTCACGAATTATGTCCTCTATATTTCTCCCTGTATTATCCGTTATAACATATGCAACATTTTTTTCACTATCTCCAACTTGTTCTTTGCAGATATAAAATCCATCTCCTTCATATAATTTAGTTAACTTTTTTCTTGGAGAACTATATAATTCATT
>ERZ779888.2806-NODE-2806-length-13677-cov-3.161944_pt1 | contig 13677 bp, 16 predicted proteins | sample MGYA00511245_ERZ779888 | MGnify/ENA primary metagenome ERZ779888 (study PRJEB29588, sample SAMEA2155255) | human gut metagenome | biome: human gut; feature: human-associated habitat; material: faeces | place: Denmark | collected 2008/2010 ... | reverse complement strand
TAGCCTCGCTTTTCACAAGCGCCTCGGCTACCAGATGGCCGGCATCTTCCATCAGAGTGGCTACAAGTTCGGACGCTGGTACGACGTCGCCTGGATGGAGAAGATGCTCGGCAAGCATGAGGAGCCCCCGGCAGCCGTGCGGGATTTCCATAGTATAGATTAATGAATGAAAAAAGCGCTGTCTCGCATATCGTTTGCGAGACAGCGCTTTTTGTAATTCGTTTTTATAATAACTGCATGAAGTTTTAGGATTACCAGAGGCCGATGACTTTCCACCAGGCGGCACCGATGGTCAGATAGATGACAGTGGTGATGGTCGTCATGACAAAGCCGTTCTTCCACCATTCGCTCTGCGAGACGTAACCTGCGCCGTAGTAGATCGGGGCGCAGCCATTGCCGTAATGCGTCAGGGAAATCGGCACGTCGGCGAAGATGCCGAAGATGATGGCCGTCATGAGCGGCAGCGCGCCGACGGCGACGCTGACGGCGATGAAGGCCGCGTAAAGAGCGCTGATGCGCGCCGTAACGCTGGCGAAGCAGTAGTGGATGTAGGTGTAGAAGAGCAGGAGGATGAGAGCCGAGGCGAGCGTCATCAGGGAGCCCATCCAGAACATGGCATCCCAGGCTCCCTTCTCACTGAGGACATCCTTCCAGTTGATGACATCAAAGATGATCATGATGCAGACAGCGGCCATGGCGACGGGCGTCGCGCCGATGTGCGTGAGACCGGAGGTGGCCCAGAAGAAGAGCGAGCCGAGGAAGACGGCAGTCAGGTATTTCTCGCTGCGCGACATCGGGCCCATGGAGTTGAGCTCTTTCTGCGCGAGCTGCTTGGCATCCGGGATGCTGACGAGCTCCGGTTTCGTCAATTTGAGCATGACGAGCGGCACGAGCAATAGGCTCAAGAGGCCCGGCACGATGGCTGCGCTGGCCCATCCCATCTAAGTGATCTCGACGCCGAGCGTCTTGGCCGCGAGTGCTACGCAGAGCGGGTTGCCTGCCATGGATGTCACGAATATCGTGCAGGTGACGGCGTCGCAGTGATAGCCGACCTGCATGAGATACGTGCCAATCTTCTTAGCCGTTTCGTTCGGTTCAGATCCGAGTGCGCCGGCGAGGGAGCGGACAATCGGGTACATGATGCCGCCGCCGCGTGCCGTTGCGGATGGCGTGGCCGGGGAAATGATGAGTTCACTGAAGGCAATCGTGTAGCCGAGGGAAAGAGCGCTCTTGCCGATGGCCTTGATGATGCCAAAGGCGATGCGCTTGCCGAGACCGCTCTTGATGAAGCCGCGCGAGTAGAGGAAGGCGCAGACAATCAGCCAAATGGTGGAATTGCCGTAGCCGCTCAATGCATCGCCGACTTTGAGCAGACCGCTCAAGGTCGAGAAGGTGATGGCGATAAAGGCGACAGCACCGATTGGCAGTGGTTGCAGGATGAAGCCGACAACCGTGGCGATGAAGACAGCTGCCAAGTGCCAGGCCACGACCGTGACGCCTGCGGGGACCGGCATAAACCAGATGATTGCGCCAATCGCGATGGTGATCAGGGCATTGCGTTGCTTCTTATTCATACGAATCACTCCTTTCTCTGCCAGTGTAAACAAAATGTGAGAAAAGTCAATGGAAATAATGGAAAATTGTAAGTGTTATGTCTTGCTGAAAAAATCAGATATCCATTAAGGTGCTGGCGATTTATTGGTGGAAAACCTGGAATGATGGCCGTATAATAAAAAGTAAAGATATTTAAAGGAGTGCCTGGCATGGTGAACCCTTTTTACAAGAATTTGCGATTGCGCACGTTTGCGGCAGTTATGCTGCTCAATTTTTTCGTCATCCTGCTTATCTCGATCTTTTTCCAGCAGCGGTCCCTTTCCTTTTTTGAGCGAGAATTTGCTGATACACTCTACGAACAAGCTAAGGGCAGTGGACAGCGCGTGGACAACGGCTGGCAGTCAATCTACCAGGCTACGGTACATGCTTCGTTTGATGACCGGCTTCAGGCGATGATGCAGGAAGATGAGATAGCCCACAGCAGAGAGATCGCGGAGCGGCTGCGTGCCTATAAGAAAGAGAATCCTCTGATCGACCGCATCAGTCTCTACGATCCGTCGACGCATCTGCTCATCCGCTCCGATGAGTATCAGGCTGTCCAGCAGCTCGATGACAGGGGCGACGCCTGGGCCGCGTGCATCGCGCGGAGCAGTCTGGGCGGACGCCGCTTCTGGCCAGAGATCTGCTCGGGGCTTCTCCAAAGAAGATCTGCCTTTACAATAAGGCCTTGCGGTCATCGGATGGCACGTTCCTGGCTTGGCTGACCGTCACGTGCAGTGAGCGCAGTCTGTACTATGAATACCTGGCTGCACTCGATCAGGGAGATCGGAATCTTGCCTGTCTCTACACGCAGGAGGGCAGCCTGCTGACGGGCAGCTTTCCGGGAAAGGAGGCTGCCCTCCTGCAACTAGCAAATAAGATACGAGAAAATCCGGATGGGCAGGCCCGACTGACGGTAGAGGGGCAGGACTACCAAGCAGTCTGGCTCCAGCTCCCGTTCTCGCGGACGGTTTTCTGCCTGCTGAAATCACAGAGCACCTTGAATGAGCAGGTCATGCAGATGCAGCTGCTCTGCATCTTGTCGGCCCTGGTGGTGCTGCTGCTCTCCGCTGTATTCCTCTACTCGCCTGACCGGGCCGGTCGAAACCCTTGCTGAGACCATGCAGGAGGCTGGGCGCGGTCATCTTGACGTGCGTGCGCCAGTCCACGGACAGGATGAGATCGCGTATTTATCCCAAGCCTTCAATAACATGCTGGAGCGCATGAATGATCTCATCGAGCGCCTGGCCAGCGAGCGGGAGCAGAAGAAGGAGGCAGAGCTCAAGGCACTGCAGTACCAGATAAGGCCACATTTCATCTACAATATGCTCAATGCCATCCGCTTTGCTGCGATGATGCAGGGAGCTCGCAATATCGGCAAACTATTGGCGGATTTTGTCGAGCTGCTGCGTGCCAGCACCAATCGTCACGGTTCATTTGTCCCGCTGTCGGAGGAAATCAAGACACTCCGCCATTACACCGACCTGCAGGAATTCCGCTTGATGGATACCTTTGAAGTGACGTTTGATCTGCAGGATGAGGCGCTGACCTGCATCGTGCCGCGCATGATCCTGCAGCCGCTTGTGGAGAACAGCATCCTGCATGGCCCGTCGGAGGAGCATCCGGTCTGCCATATCCAGGTGATGGCTCGCTGCGAGGGCGGGCAGCTATGGCTATCCGTGCACGACGATGGGCAGGGCATGACGGATTCTTGCATGCACGCATTGGAGCAGGGGGAGCAAACTGCATCAGAGCGTGCGCACGGCGGCCTTTCTGGGATTGGCGTACACAATGTGGTCGAGCGCTTGCACCTTTACTATGGAGAATAGGCCAGCCTGCGCTATCGCAGCGACGGTCATTCCTTTACGGAAGCCACGCTGCTCCTGCCCGTATCACGCAATCTGTCCGGGCAGGAAGACGGAGACCGCGGTTGAGGATGAGATTGAAATGGAGATGGAAGAGGGCATTTTGATGCGTACGATGGCAGTTGTCTTTCTGGCACTGCTCGTCGGCACGGCTGTCATCCTCCTGCCCTTGCAGGATGCGCAGGAAGAGATGAGCCGCCCGGCTTATACGGTCGGCGTCGTGCTCAAGGCGATGGACAGTGAGCATTGGCTGGCTGTGCGGTCTAGCATGCAGAAGGCCGCCGAGGAGAATCACATCCGCCTGATCGTCATGATGCCAGAAAATGAAGCTGCCTATGGCGAACAGGATCAGATCATGGAGGATCTTCTGCAGGAAGGCATCGATGCACTCATCGTCTCGCCGGTCAACATCCACCATACGGCGCAGTGGGTGGAAGAGGCGCAGCAGCGCGGTATCCCGCTGCTGACCATCGATGAAAAATTGCCGGGGATCCCCTATGTTGGCTCGGATAACTATCGCATCGGCCAGATGGCTGCGGAGGAGATGGCCAAGCGGCTGCCTGCTGGGGCATCTGTCGGCATCTTCGCTGGCAACGCGAACCAGGATGCGCATATGAAGCGGACGGCAGGTTTTCGGGATTATCTGCGGGAACACACAGATCTGCATCTTGTTGCTGTGGCAGCTGAGGATACGAAATTACCGTCAGGCCGCGCTGGAGAGTGCGGACATGCTGAGGCAGCATCCGGATATCCGAGGGCTTTTTGTGACCAGTGCGGTGATGACACTCGGTGTCATCGATACGACGGAGGGAAATCAGCCGCCCATCCACATCATCGGTGTGGACACCCAGAGCGATGCCCTGGCGGCCCTGCGCCTCGGCCGCATCGATGCCATGATTTTGCAGGATGGCCATGAGAGCGGCAAGATGGCCATCGACCTCATCGTGAAGGAACTGCAAGGCGAAGGGATTGACGGCGACCATTTCATTTCGAATGAAGTCATCACGAAGGGTGATGCGGATGCCTATCAGATGAAAGAGGATTGATTGATGTATAAAGTGATTATTGCAGATGACGATTTTTTAGTCCGCACGTACCTGAAACAGATGATTGACTGGGAAGCGCATGGTTTCACCATCGCGGGAGATGCCAAGAACGGAAAGGAGCTTGTAACTGTTAAATAAAATATAGAATATAATAGGTATATATAGTATAATATGAGTATGAATACCTATAAACCGAAAGATTTTGCCAAGATGCTTGGTGTGACAGTCCGGACGCTCCAGAAGTGGGACGTTGCGGGCAAGTTGAAAGCTTTCAGAACCCCGACGAATCGGAGGTTTTATACACAGGAGCAGTTGGATGTGTATATGGGGAACAGCACGAGAGTGCAGAATCAGAAGAAAGTGATCCTATACGCCAGAGTGTCAACGGCAAAGCAGCGTGACGACTTGAAGAACCAAGTGTCATTCTTGCGCGAGTTTGTCAATGCGCGCGGTGTCATTGTCGATCGTGTCATGACGGATATCGGCAGTGGCCTGAATCTCAAGCGGAAACAATGGAATGAACTCATCAAGATGTCAGAGAAAGGCAAAGTGGCCGAAATCTATATCGCACATAAGGACCGGTTCGTCCGCTTCGGCTTCGACTGGTTCGAGCGCCATCTGGCCGAGCACGGGGCAAAGATCATTGTCGTCAACAACGAGGACCTCAGTCCAGAACGCGAGATGATCCAAGATCTTATCAGCATCATCCATGTATTTTCCTATCGCATTTATGGATTGCGGAAGTATAGGGGAAAGCTGAAAGGGGATGAAACCGTTGCTCAAATCCTTCAAGACCGAACTTCGGCTCACCGAAAGCCAAAAGGATAAAGTACGTCGTTCTCTCGGCATCTGCCGTTTCCTCGCGAACCAGTACATTGCCCGCAACATCTGGCTGTACCGCCTATATCAGCGCGGCGTTCTCGAGGAGAAGCAGCCCCATTTTGTCACCGCCAATGACTTCGACAAGTACGTCAACCATAGGCTGAAGAAGAGATCCCCTTGGATTGACCAATGCGGATCTAAGGTGCGCCTGAAGGAATTTGGCTATCTGCCGCAGGGCGTGACCATCAAGAATGGGCATGTCTCCTATGAAGCGGGCCGCTACTACGTCTCGGTCACAGCCGAGATTGAGGAGACGAGCCGTTATAACAATGATTTAGAAGCATCGTACCATCCGCAGTCAGATGGCATCGGTGTGGACCTCGGTGTCAAATCGCTTGCCATCGTCAGCGACGGCAGGATTTTTGAGAATATCAATACGTCTTCTCGGGTCAGACGGCTTGAGAAGCGGCTGAGAAGAGAGCAGAGGCGTCTCAACCGCAAGTACGAGATGCGAAAAAAGAAAGGTGGTAGTACTGCTACTGCCTCTGCAAACATAGAGGAAAAGAGATTATCGGTACAGAGATTGCATCAGCGGCTGGCGAATCTCCGCCGCAATCACGAGAATCAGGTCATCTACGCACTGGTGTAGCAAAAACCACGCTTCATCACGGTGGAAGACCTCAACGTGACCGGCATGATGAAGAACCGCCATCTCTCGAAGGTCGTGGCGCAGCAGCGCTTTTATTCCCTCCGTGAGAAACTATGGCGCAAGGCAGGGGTCATCGGGATTGAATTCCGCATCGCGGATCGATTCTACCCGAGTTCCAAGACCTGCCACGCCTGCGGACATGTGCATAGCGGCCTGAAACTCAAAGACCGCGTTTACGTCTGCCCCGCATGTGGCTTTACGGAAGACCGCGATTTGAATGCAGCGCTGAATCTGCGCGATACGAAGAACTATCGCATCGCCTGATTCACGTTTTCACATTTGATAAATGTACCGATGGCTAGTCGGGAACAGGCTGTTGCCTTGCTCAGCAAGGAACACAGCCAACGCCTTTGGAGTGTACAAGAACTTGTGAGTAGTCTCAGGCTTGCCTGGACAAAAGCATACACGATGAATAAGGAATTTTTCTAGGCATAGATAATTTCTATGTTATTCTATGTTTTTAGTAGCAGGGAGTGCGATGATTGACATCCTGCTCGTGGACGACCAGAAAATTTTGCTGGAAGGGCTCAAGAAGGTCTTTGAGCCGGTGCCGGACATTGCCGTCTGCGCGACGTGCGCGCTGGCCGAGCTGGCGGAGGAGGCATGCCTGCGCTATCGGCCGGACCTGGTGCTCATGGATATCTGCATGGAGAGTCGCACGAGCGGCATCCGGATCTGCCGCAGGCTCAAAGAGCGCTTCCCCGAGATCCGCGTCGTCATGATGACGGGCATGTCGGAGCTGGCCTTCGTCGGCTGGGCGAGGGATGCCGGTGCAGACAGCTTCATCTATAAGGAAGCCGCGGGGGAGGCGTTCCTCGACTGCATCCGGCGGACGATGGCGGGCGAGCACGTCTTTCCCGTCATCCGCGGCCGGGATACGTTCGGTGCGGCGGAAGCCAACCTGACGGAGCGCGAGCTCGAGATCCTGCAGCTCATCTGCCGCAGCAAGTCGCGCGAGGAGATTGCCGAGCTGCTCGGCATCTCGAAGCGGACGGTCGGCTTCCACATCACCAATATGCTCGAAAAGACCGGCCACAAGAGCGTGGTCGGCCTTGCCGTAGAAGCGGCTGAGAAGGGGCTGACGAGCGCGGAGACACAGAATGAATGCGAGCGCGACGATACGGTCATCTCCTGATTGTACCTAAGACGCACTTTTGCATTGATGGGAATGTATCTAGAACGCATTTTTGCGCGAGATGTCAGAAGTAGGCCGTGACGCTCGTGCCGAGGATGTACTCGTGCATCGCGCGAAGCTGGGCTCCCTCACTGCGGTTCTCAAGGCGGAATCCCTCGACGGCGCAGCTGAGGCCCGGCGCGATGACGTAGTCAGTGCGCACACCCCAGCCGCGGAAGCCCTGGCGCCGGAAGAAGGTGCTGTCAGCATCCATCGTCGGGTAGAGGACGGACGACGATGGTTGGTCGTAATAGAGGAGCCAGGTCGAGAAGCTGCCGGTGCGCGCTTCATCGAGCACCCCGTACTGTACGAGTGCGACGAAGCCGCGCTCTGATTCGCGGTAATCGTCGGCGTTGTGGCGGCCGTCTGAATGCAGGACCTCGAGCCCGAGCTTCCATTTTTCGGTGGGATGGTAGTGGGCGGCGAGCGAGGCGATGTGCTGGCGGTCGAAGCCATCGCCATCGCGGCCTGCCTTTATCCCAGACTTATGGAGTTTTGGCAGGCTGGCCGGCAGGTCCTCGTGCTGGCGGAAATCGAGATAGGCGGCACTGGCGTCCATCTTGCCGAGGCGCTTCTTCCAGAGCAGCGAGACACCGTCTTTCTGCTTGTCCGGCTCATCTGTCGTGCGACCGACAAAGACGGCCAGGCTGCCCTGCGGCCAGTCGACGTCTCCTGTGCGGAAGCGCAGGCCGTCGATGCGCTTGTCGATGACATTGCCGTCCATGAGGTAGTAGTTGAAGCGGCCTGCTTCGAGCTTCGTGTGGGCGTTCTCATGCTGTACGTAGAGGCGTGAGAGCTTCAGGCGCTGCCGGCGCGATTCGTCCTTGCGGTCGCGCTTGTCCTCAAGCATCGTGCGGATGCTCGTGCTCCCGCTCGTCTCGAGGAACGGGAAGATGCGCAGGCGCTGTTCGGCGCGGAAGTGATCCTGGTCGACGCGTCGGTATGGCCCGCCGAGGCCCTGGGGCACATCTGCGTGGAAGCGTCCCTTGCCGTAGAGGAAGCGGTAGTCGCCGTGCAGCACAAGGCGCGGATAGTTTTTTCCGTCATCCGCACGGGCAGGCTCTCGCTTGTCAAGCGTGCCCTGCTGCTCGAGTTCTTGGAAGCTGGCATCTGCTCCGGCGGCTGTGGAGGAGGCGCTCAGCAGCAGGACGAAGGCGCCGAGGCATTGGCAGAGATTTCGTGTGGTCAGGCGTGCCTTCTGGTGGGTCATCATACGTATCCCCTTTCTTGGTGCGCGAGGGTGGATTCTCGTTCAAATTGGGTTATTCTCATTGTATCATAAGAGATGTAGCGAGGGAATGTTCGAGAGTAGGAATGTGGAATGGAGGTGATGGTATGGATGTCGTCTGGCTGCGCCATCTTGCATATGTGCTCATGCCGGTTCTGACCGTGCTCTGGGGTGAATCGCTCCGGGCGCGCTTCCTCCACCGCGGCGCGCGCCGGGCCATCCGGATGCTCCTTGCCGCGCTGCTCGCCTGGCAATCCGTGCGCCTCTTGAAGTACATGGCCGAGCCGGCTGTGCTGGATGCGGATGAGACATTTCTGAGACTGCTCTGGTATCTCTATTACATCTTCCGCGCGGCCCTGCCTGTCACACTGCTATGGATTGCGCATGTGGCCGACCGCGATGCTGTCGCGCAGAGGCTTCCGGTGCATCTTTTCGCACTGCTCGTCCTGAATCTCGCACTGGCCATCGCCATCCTGACGAATGACTGGCATGAGCAGTTCTTCTCGTTCCCGCAGGAAAGGGAGGGCAGCGACTGGGAAGAGGAGGTTGAATGGGATGCCTATGCCTACTGGACCCTCTGGTTCCTGGAAGTCTTTACGGCATTGGCAATCCTCTGGATCAAGGCGAAGCTGCAGAAAATCTGGCGCTTCCAGATGGTGCTGCCTGTCGTGTGCTGCATCCTGTTCCTTCTCTATTCTATCTTTTACAATTTTCTGCCCGCCGTGCGCATCGACGTGACGCTCACGACGACGGGCTTCTTTCTGCTGTTGCTCGAACTCTGCCTGCGGACGGGGCTCATGCCGTCGAATCACGATCACGAGGTATTCTTCCGCGAGGCATCGCTTGGTCTCATGCTGTTCGATGCAAGGGGGGCTGTGCGCCTCGTCTCGAAGGCAACACCGGAGCAGGAGGCACGGCGTGACTGCCGCATCTCCAAGATGGAGGTGCCGGGTGGCGGCACCCTCGTCTGGTATGAGGACATGAGCTTGCTGCATGAACGCCAGCGCAGTCTCGCGCAGGCAAACCGCGCACTAGAGCGCAGGAGCCGCTATCTGCGGCGTACAGTGCATCTCCGCCGCCAGCAGACAGCAGCGGCGATGCACCAGCGCCTGCGCCGGGAGGTCGAGGCACTTCTTGAAGAACTGCGGCCGTATTTCCGGGAGTTCCGCGAGGAGATCCTGCGCACCGAAGGGCAGGAGAGAGAGCATGCGGTCCACAAGCTCAACCTGCTCGCGACATATACGAAGAAGCGCTGTGTGCTCTTCCTGAAGAGCGAGGAAAGCGGGACAATCGCGATCGAAGAACTCGAGATGGCTGCCTCGGAAATCTGTTCGGCACTGCGCGCCTTCCATGTGCATGCGGCCATCACCTGGAGTATGCCGAAGGTACTGCCGGCACAGGGGGCGCTTCTGGCCTTCGATGCACTGGTGACATTCCTCGCCGAGGCGGCGCGCAGCCGGGTCGAGCAGGAGGTGTATGTGACGATGGGAGAGAAGAGCGTGACGTTCCTCGTGGATGAGCACGACACGTGGGTGGACAGGTGGCAGTCCCTCTGGCAGGAAAAGCATGGGGGAGGCTGTATTTCTTGCCGAGATCTCGGCTATGCCGTGTCTGTTACCTGTGATATTTCCCGCGGGGAGGTGGCGCCATGAGCGATTACGGTTTTGCCTTTGCCATGCTGCCGCTTGCCTTCCTGGCTGTCATCTGCACCGCATCTGGGCTGCGGGCAGCCTATGTGTGCCGCGTGCCCGGCGATGCCTCGGTCTGGTTTGAGGGAACGTCGGTGCTGCTCGCCTGTGATTTACTGCTCGACTGCCTCGATATGCGCGCCGCTGCGGTCCATATCGCGGTCCGGGGACTCCATCCGCTCTTGCTCATCCCGGCTCTAGGACTCTCTTTCGCAGGCCTCTGGCATCTGTGCAGGCGAGAGATGCGCACGCTCATCAAGGGCCGTTGCATCGCGCAGGCTGCACTGCTCTTTGCGGCAGCTGTGCTAGCTCTTGGCACGCTGTCCAATCATTTCCCGTGGAGCACACCGATGGCGGCGCTGCTGCTCATCGTGCGCTGGCGATTTCTCTGGCAGCGCACGCGAGCAGAGCGCGAACGGATACGCGAAGGGCTCGACACGTTGCCGGAGGGCATTCTCTTCGCACACGGCGATGGGCGCATCGTCCTGGCAAATCTCTCGATGCTTGACTTCATGGAAGGGATTGCCGGTGTGCAATTCCGCAATGCCGAGGCCTTCTGGCAGTGCCTCGAGGCCATCGCCGGGAAGCGTGTTTCGGCCAAGGCCTCGAGGACGCTGATCTTCCGCTTCCGTCACAGCGCCTGGCTCCTGCGGCGCAAGGCCATGAAGGGCGGCTGCATCGAGATCACGGCCTCCAATGTGACAGAGCTCGACGCCGTCACGCGCGAGCTCGAGGCGAAGAACGCCGTGCTGGCCGAGCAGGCTGCTGAGACAAAGCGCCTGCTGCAGTCGGCTGTCGAGCAGGAGCGCCTCAAGACGCTCGAGAAGGTGCGCGTCCGCGTGCACGACATCATGGGCAGCCGCATCAGCATGCTGCAGAGACTGCTGACCGCGCCGGAGCCCTTGGAGGCGGCCAAGCTTGTGCCCACGGTCGACATAGTGCTCGAAGAGATCTGGCTCGAGGAAGAATCGCCGCAGGAGCTCCTGGAGGATCTCGTTCGGGCCTATGAGGCATTTTGCGTGAAAGTCCAGCTCACGGGACAGCTGCCTGCGCAGCGCACGACGGCGCTCGCCTTCGTGGAGATCCTGCGCGAGGCAGCGACGAATGGTATCTGCCACGGCCATGCGGATACCGTCGAGGTGACGATGAGCGAGACAAGTCTGCGCATCGCCGACAACGGCTGCGGTGCGCCGCCGGACTTCCACCCCGGCAGCGGCCTCTCGGCCATCATCCGGCGTGTCAAGTTGCTGGGCGCACACATGACCATATCGCCGCAGCCTTCATTCACGCTGACAATAGAGGGGGGCTGCCCTGCCCCGAAAGATTGAGGGATCATCATAGTGAGAAGCTGATAGCCCAGCTTCTTTTTTTTGCCTACCTGTCATTTATGACAGTACGGTCGCACCTCCCTTGGCAGTATACTGATAACGAAAGGGGATGAGAGCGATGGATAGAAAGAGCTTACTTCAAAGCCGCTCTTATGTGGTTGGCATAATCTTGATGCTGCTCATCGCGCTTGCCGCCGTGGCTGCGGCCGCGCCGGCAGTCCTGCCGAAGCCCGCTCAGATGACGTACGTGGCCGATACGGCTGCGATGATCTCAAATGAGGATGCGGCAAAGATTGCGGAGATGGGCAGGGGGCTTGATGCGGCGACGGGGGCTCAGGTTGTCGTCGTGACCATCTCCTCTCTTGATGGCGCTTCCATTGAGGAATACGCGACAACGCTTTTCCGCAACTGGGGCATCGGCGATGCCGAGAAGAACAACGGCGTGCTATTGCTCATCGCCAAGGAGGACCGCAAGTTCCGCATTGAGGTCGGCTACGGCCTCGAAGGTGCCATCACCGATGGCTATGCGGGTTCCGTGCTCGATGACATGAAGGCAGACTTCAAGAGTGAGAACTACTCCGAAGCCATTGTCGTGGCCTATGCAAAACTCACGCAGAAGGCGTATGAGGAGTACGGTGCCGAGATCCCCGAGAATGTCAAAGAAGAGGCGGACGCCTCGTTCTGGAGTGTCCTGCTCGGCGCGGCCATCTTCTTTGGCCTCATGGCGCTGCTCGTCTACGCGGTCTGGGACACCCTGAAGGACATCCTGCATCTCCTGTCATCTGGCCGCCTCTTTTCGGATTCGGTTGGCGGCAAGAGAGCAGGGCAGTCGGGCGATGACGATAGCGGGTGGCACAGCTCTGATGACTCGGGCAGTTCGGGCGGCTCCTTTGGCGGTGGCCGCAGTGGCGGTGGCGGCGCTTCGGGGGGATGGTAAAGCATAAGAGTCCGATTAGAATGCAAGATAGCGACAGCAAAGGGAGCGTCCGGATGGGCGTCGGGAAGGAGGATATATATGAAAGGTGGGACAATTCTTATAGGGCTGTTCCTCGTCTTCTGCCTGTTCTTCGGGTACCAGTACAACTCGGTGAAGAGCGCGCGGCTCAATGTCGATGCGGCTTACGGTCAGGTGGAGAACCAGATGCAACGGCGGGCTGATCTCATCCCGAATCTCGTCAACACGGTCAAGGGCTACATGAAGCATGAAGAAGCCCAGATCAAGGCCGTCACGGATGCGCGTGCAAGGCTCATGAACGCCGGCTCTCCGGAAGAGCTCGGCGCAGCCGATGCGGAGCTTACAGGTGCGCTCGGCAAGCTCATAGCCATCGCAGAGAACTACCCGGACCTCAAGGCGAACACGCAGTTCACAGAGCTCATGCGCGAGATCAGCGGCACGGAGAACCGCATCGCCGTCGCGCGCATGGACTACAATGAGGCCATCCGCTTCTACAACATCAAGATACAGACATTTCCGGGGACGTTCTTCGCCGACATGATGGGCATGCGGCCGCTTCCGCAGTTCCGGGCGGAGGAGAAGGCGAAGGAAGTCCCGCAGGTCGCATTCTGAGCCGTTGTTCTGACTGGTTAGAAAAGGAGGATTATCATGGGTCTCATCAAGGCAGCAATGGGCGCAGCAGACGGCGTCATGGCCGATCAGTGGAAAGAATTCCTCTACTGTGACAGCCTCGACAAGGACACGCTGGCCGCAAAAGGACAGAAGCGCACGAGTTCGCGGGGCAGGAGCTCCAATACCTCGGGCGAGGACAATATCATCACGAAGGGCTCGGTCATCGTCGTCAATGAGGGTCAGTGCATGATGATCGTCGAGCAGGGCAAGGTCGTCGAGATCTGTGCCGAGCCGGGCGAGTACATCTACGACAGCTCGACAGAGCCGACTGTCTTTGGCGGCGACCTGGCGAGTGACCTCAAGGCTGTCTTCCGCAATATGGGCAAGCGCTTCACGTTCGGCGGCGATGCGCCGAAGGACCAGCGCGTCTACTACTTCAACACGAAAGAGATCATGGGCAACAAGTACGGTACGCCGCAGTCCATCCAGTTCGAGTCGATGATTGGACCGTACATGCTGAACGTCAACATCCGCTGCTTCGGCGAATACAGCTACCGCATCGCGAATCCCATCCTGTTCTACACGAACGTCTGCAGCAACTTCGACACCGTCTACGAGCGCTCGGAGATCGACTCGCAATTGAAGAGTGAGCTCCTG
>ERZ779888.2786-NODE-2786-length-13748-cov-4.130359_pt1 | contig 13748 bp, 19 predicted proteins | sample MGYA00511245_ERZ779888 | MGnify/ENA primary metagenome ERZ779888 (study PRJEB29588, sample SAMEA2155255) | human gut metagenome | biome: human gut; feature: human-associated habitat; material: faeces | place: Denmark | collected 2008/2010 ... | reverse complement strand
TTTAAAAGTATAATATTTAATTACTGAATTCTAATAACTGAACGAACGTTCATTTAATTAATAAATGAGAAAATAAAATATTCTAATAACTGAACGAACGTTCATTTAATTAATAAATGTAAAGCAAATTCTTGACAAAAAAAAAATATTGTGCTATACTTTTGGTGTCCCTTCTGTTCTCGACCGGTCAGCAGGGATCAGGAGGGAATTATGAATTATGAACTAATTAAAGAATTTAAAAAAATTCCGATTAGTATCAAACCCAATTACATTAAAATTCCTGTTACGCTTCTAAAGCCTACAGAAGAAAACGCAAAATTATTCAATGATATTTTGGAATCTTGCGTAGAAGATCCTGAAATGAAAAAAATAGAATTCACATCTTCAGGAGGAATTAGCGTTGACAGCGATTCATTCTCATTACCTTGTTATGGATACACGCTAACAAGGAACAGTGCAGAACTTGTAATATTGATACTAGAAGGAATGCTACGGATTCAGTTTCGTAGTGGCATTTATGAAGATGAGAGCAATTTTCAAATGTCAGGCCGAAAAGCATTTATGCTCTTCAAAGAGCTATTGCTGAAAGAAGGCATTAATTTGGAAAAATATGCTATTATTAATGGCGAGAAAATCAAGGAAAGCATTCAATCACCTCTGATTGCTCTTGATAATGATGTATACCGTGACTGTGTTTTTCAGTCAGTACATCATATTGATTTTCATTCATCATACGGCGCGGGACTTGCGAATACTTATCCAGAGTTCCGCCCACTCCTCGAAAAATTGTATGCTGAAAGGAAAAAAAACAAAGCGTATAAAGCAGTTCTTAATTTCACGATTGGCTTTATGCAGTCAAAATGGACTGGATATCGTTTTGCACAATTAGCAAAGGCTGCAATCGAGGACAATAACAAAAGAGTCCGAGAACTTGCGAAAGCTCTCGAAAAATCAGGACGCATCGTAATTATGTACAATACTGATGGCATATGGTATTACGGTGATGTCTATCATGGACCTGGTGAAGGTACACAGCTTGGAGAATGGATTAATGATCATATTGATTGTAAGTTCCGTGCAAAGAGCGCAGGAGTATATGAATTTATCGAAGGAGGAAAGTATACGCCGATAGTTAGGGGCTTTACGAATTTGGATAAAATAAAATCCCGTGATGATTGGCAATGGGGAGACATTTATCAGCAAACTCCTGTATACTATTACTTAACTTCAAATGGAATAAAGTATGAGGAGGAGAAAAATGGCTGACCAAAAGAAAAAAAGACAATCACCAAAGCGTGATTGGGACTCACTGTATAGTACATACAAAGAAAAATATTTAGCAAAGGCTGAAAAACACACAATGTTTTCACCAATGCTTAGTAAATACCAATTTGCTGTTACATATACAGCTACTAGAAACTACATGAAGGAAATAGGGCAAAAGCCCAACAACATAATTCGCTCAATGGTAAGTAAACAAGAGTACCAATTAAGCTATAAACAAGCCCAAGCCTTAGTTAAAGCTTTTGAGTATTCTACAGGAGAAAAAACAACTGTTAGAAAAATAAGGTCCAAGGGCAAAAAAGCCATAAAAGAAGAGTTCTGGGACCAATTGTCTTCGCTATATAAAAGTATGGTGCGAGATGGAATGAGTCCTAAAACAGCGTCTTTAGAAATTAGCCGAGCAATTTTCGGCAGCAAAGTGTAAAAAAATTCCAGCGTACTGGCTATATATTTGGAATGATTCGCTTGATCGAATTCAACCGAAGAGGTGCGGTTGGCGGAGGGTGTGAATGGCCCAATTTCATATACCAGGAATACCTCAAGGAGTTTATATGAATAAAAAATCGGCGCAAGCCAAACTTAACAGAATAACAAACAATATGGTTGCTCGTGCAATAGCAATCAATAACGAATGGCATAGCATACGTTCAATGCTAGGTCATACCTGGGCTATATTTTATGTAATACTTGGAGCCCGTGAAGCTGGTAAAAGTTATGCAGTGATGAAATATTTTATCAGCCAATGGAAGAAAAAAAAGCAACCGTTTTATTGGCTACGGCTAAACGAAGCTTCAACTCAAAAACTTTTAAAGAACAACGCTGAAAAGTTTGTTGATGCGGATATAAGAAGACAATTTGACCTTGACTTAACGGTCAAAGGAACAAATGTATACGATCATGGTGAGAAGATGGCGGAAATATTAGCGCTATCGACTTATTACAACGACAAAGGCGTTGGATATTTTGACAATGAATGGAATCTTGGATATAACATATGTCTAGATGAATTCCAACTTGAAAAAGACCAAAAGCGTCAAGGTGATGTATGTTATCAATTTGTGAACCAAATGGAAAATTTGGTGCGTTCAACAAAAGAAAAGTTGAGAATATTCTTAATTGGTAACACATTGGAAGAAGCTTCAGATATACTAACAATGTTTGACTTTATTCCAGAACAATATGGTAGATACAAGATTCGTAAGAAAAAATGTATCATTGATTATTTACCGCCTTCTGAGAAATACAAGCAAAGAAGAAAAGGCACTGTTGCAGACTTACTTACTCCAGAAGCTTCAAACTTCACAAATGAAATCGCCTTTGATATAAGCTTGATTTGGAAGGGCAGACTAGAAAAACCAACTGCCATTATTCACTTTTCAAAAACTGAGAAATATACAGTCTGGGATGGAAAAATTATTGCACAACATAATGGTGAGCGTTGCCAAACTAATATTGCAATGCGACCGTACATAGACTTGATTTTTACAACTCAATTAAGAGATCAAGTGATTGAGATGTTTGATAATCGAGCATTATTGTATCGTAATTTGATAACTAATAAAAAATTTCAAAAGGCGATACAGCTTATTAAACCAAGAAAACAATAGGTGGTGAAATTATGGTAATTAAAGTACTTGCTATGTTGATTTTGACCGGCGTATGTAGCGCACTTATAATTATCGCATTATTTCATTGCGACGACGATAGAGATTAGAGGAGAAGAAAATGAAAATAAAATTTAATATTCAATTTTTTGCTGAAGGTGAACCAAATGTTGAAAAAGAACCATCAGCAGTAGAAAAAAATTATATAGATGTAATTAACAAAATGAAAGAAAATATGGTCTTAAAATCGGACTATGATGAAGCTATCAACGAAAATAGAAAATTGGCGGAACAATTGATGAGAATTCCAAGTCCGACAGAAGAAGCAGCTGCAAAAGCAAAGCCAAAAGTAGATATAAAAGAACTGCAAGATCAATTTTCAGCATCTACTCAAATGACAAATTTAGAATTTGTAAGTAGTGCTTTAAAATTGCGTAAAGCTTTAATCGAAGATGGAAAACCTGACCCATTTTTGCCCGTAGGAAGAAGAATTAGTCCTACAGAAGACGATATTAGAAAAGCAAATAAAGTTGCTGAAGCATTTGAGTATTGCGTTGATGCAGCACAAGGCGATCCGGCCATTTTCAATATGGAATTGATGAGAATCACAAGAGACTCATAATTCATAATTAATCAAAAAGGAGGAATAAAATATGCCAGTAGCATTTACCGGTACTTTGAATGCGAATGAGATATTCGCTTCGATTTTCAACATGATAATCAGTCAACATGTTTTTGCTGACAACATTGTGCATAAGTATTCGTTAGTAGAACGATTTAGAGTAGATGGAACTCTTTATGGCGATACAAAACTATTCTATGCACCAGATGCATTAAAAACTACTAAATGGGGTGCAGACGCTGAAGCAACTAATTTATTACAATTACATCGTCCTAAAGCACCACAATGTCAAAAGGTTACAATCAATATATTTAGACAAATAAGTCTAACTATTGATAACTACTTGACAAAACGTGCATGGGCGGATGAATATGCATTCAGCATGTTTAATAGCGTAATGGTAGGAATGATGTCTACAACCAAAGATGTGTATGAAAATACACTATTCAATACATTTGTAGGCACAACCGAAAGTAGTGTAGGCAACCAATTGCAAAACGTTAAGTTATCTGACTACGAAAGCGTAACAGATTTAGAAGCAAAAGCAAGACTTAGAGCGCAAAGAATCGCTAAAACACTTGCCGATATTTTTGTCGAATTAGGTGACTATAGTAGAAAGTGGAACGACTATGGAAACATTAGAGCGTATGATGAAGACAGCTTCATAATTGTGGGTAACAGTAAATACATTAATGAAATTACGCTTTTAGATTTACCAACTATTTTCCATCAAGACGGATTAAGCGTGAAAGACAAGATGGTATTATTACCATCAAGATATTTTGGTGTTCCAGTTACAGTTACAGGTACTGAAATTACCGCTGATGGAACAACTATTCGTTCACTAATTGAACAAGACATTACTGTGAGATCTGGAGAAATTGAACATGTGTTTGCAGGAGATCTAATCCCAACAGGTGTTGTCGTTGCAACTACATCAGCAATAGTATATCCATCATATACGCAAAAAGATGATGTTATTTGTAAAATTGTTCACAAGAATGGTATTCCATTTATGTCAGCCTTTGAAGCCGGAACAAGTTTCTTTAATCCAAAGAGTTTGACAGAAAACAGATATCTAACATTCGGTCACTCAACATTAGATTATCTTGCGAATTATCCTTTCATCACATTACATGAGAATTAATAAAGAGGGGATGTCCCCTCTTTTCATTTTATAAAGGAGGAATATATATGCAATTATATTTTCTAACAAAATTTAATAATTATGCAAATCGTAGGTTAATAAAATTTGACGATATAGCAAATTATAATGACGAATTATATTCGCCACAAGTGATATCAAATGTTGCTTTTAATCCTAGTGATGGGGTTGATACAACGCAAATTGTAAATTGGAGTGGGCTTGATTCGCCGGATTATTGTGTAGTTGTAAATGATTTAGGCAACATTGTATCGAGATGGTTCGTTGTTGAATTTACAAGACTACGTACAGGGCAATACCGAGCAAAATTGCACAGAGATTTAAAAGTCGATTATTACGAGCAATTAATGGATGCTGATTGTATCATTACAAAAGGATATGTTGACGATAATAATCCACTTGTTTTTAATGACGAAGGACAAGCTTATAATCAAATAAAAACTTCAGAAACGTTATTATTTGATAAAAGTAGATGTGCGTGGATTGTTGGGTATATCCCACGAGATGCATTTTCAGAATCCACGACAGTTACTGCATCTTTTCAAGAAGGTATTGACATAAGTGTAGCAGGCATTGAAAATTGGGAATATTATGCCAATTCGAATGTGGGAAATCATAATGCAACTAGAGTGCTTTATCCTTTTGAAGAAATAACATACTCGATAAAAGGAAACCCAGGTCAAAAGCAATATTTGCTGAATCTAGTGTATGGAAACAAAAAATATTATAAACCTAGTTATCCGGATTTTGCAACATACAACGTTTATAATGGATATGCAACATTAACTCAATTTACTCTCCATGCTGCAACAAAACTTTTAAACAAACCTTCAGAAGAATTAGCAAGAATTGCAAATAATGTAACATTAGATTTTGACGCGCTTAACGCACAAACTAATACACAATTAGGAACAAGCTCTACAAATTTTAATAATATTGTGGCTCTAAATAATAAAGTGATAAAAGATACCACAACAAATAAGATATACAGAATTACATTAAATATGTATGATCTTAAAGAAGAAACTCAAGCAAGTGGCGGATTATTAACAATGTTATTGAGCACTTTCCCTGAAGGACTTATGTCAACTGCACCACAAGTTAATAATATATGGGTAGGATATAAAGGTAATGCTGTCGAAATTAATCTCGACATAATAAACAATGGTCAAGAAACGATTAGTACTATAATGAATACAAGTTCAACAAGAACACATTTAATAGATTCGCCATATGATATGTTTTGCATTCCATTCTCTGACGACTTAACAATTAAAAGTTCAGTAAAACCGGACTTGATAACTTCAAAAGATATTGCTATGAATATCGCAAATGCGATATCAGTCAGTACTGGTGCGGGAAATATATACGATTTACAAATATTACCTTATTGCCCTATTATGAATTATTTAACTGCTGAAAAAGAACTTACTATTACAACTATGACGCAATCACAATTACAAGCGATTTATAGTGGTGAGGATACAAATCATGTCGGATATATATTCTGGTGTAATCGTTCATCTTTTGAAATCATATTGGATGATGAAGAATACAAATTCAAAGTAGAGAATGCGAAAATGCAAAATGAAACTGATATATGGCGCATATGTTCACCAAACTATAATGGCATATTTGAATTTAATGTAGTAAAAAATGGTGGAATTGATTATTGGAAAATAAGTTGTCAATATAAACCATATCAACCGTTCATACTTGTTTCTCCTAACTTTAAAAATTTATATGGAACTGATTTCAAAGATGCACGTGGCCTTGAACTCGGTGGTGATTTCTCAATGCCAATAGTTACAAGTGCATTCGCTGATTATCAATTACAAAATAAAAATTATCAACAAATTTTTGATAGAAGAATTACAACGCTTGAAAGAAAAAGAGCAATGGGATATTTACAGTCACAAGCTAATCAATTATTTTCAATAAGTGGAGCAGCTATTGACGGAGCAGCGGAAGGAGCATCGAATGGCGGCGGAGTTATGGGTGCAATAATGGGCGCTGGAACATCAACTGTAAATGCTGGATTTAAAGCATCACAAGCGCAAGCAAATGAATTGTTTAATCAATATTATCAAATGGAAAACATAAACGCACAAAAGGCGATATTCAATTATAAGCTACAAAATATTCAAGCAATTCCACAAAGTTTAGCAAAGACAACCGCATTTACACCAGTAAATAAATATGTACCTTTCGTAGAATATTACACATGCACCGAATTAGAAAAACAACAATTAAAAGAAAAATTAAAATGGAATGGATACACAATTATGGTTCCTGGAAGGATTAGAGATTATATCAAGTTTGATTCTTCCGGAAAGTATATTGATTATTCCGCTCCAACAAATTATATTGAAGGAGTATTACTTCGTATAATAGGACTTCCTGCAGAATCACATGAAGTTCAAGCACTATCGTTAGAAATTCAAAAAGGATTCTATTTTGAAGGATAGGAGGAAAATATGGAAGAAAACCAAAATATCAATGCTGAAGTTAACAAACAAAAGCCAATTGAAGAAATTAATAACATTGTCAATTTAGCAATTGATAATTATAATAAGCAAAGACAAACGTTCAATGAGCGATTTGACACAAATAATGAAATGTTAAAAGAAATATACATCAAGGAGGTAATTGATAATGGCTAAAAGAAGAGAACCAGCAATTTATGATCCTACTATGTATATACAAGCAGGTATTAATCCGGAAACAGGACTACCTATCAAATTTGGATCAACATTAAGCACTATTGCAAATTCAATAGAAAATTTAGTGAGAATCAAAGACGAACAAGAATCAATTAATAGATACGAGTGGTATAATCTACCACCTGAAATAGACGAAACCATACTTGAAAGAGTTATCTATTATAGAGGTCAAGGAGCGTTATTCTATCTTGAAAGGGATAGAAGATTCTACTTTTTGCCATTCACATTAAGTGCAGTCGAAGGCTCTGGGCTTGATGTATATGGACGTTGGACCGGAATATCACCAATTCAATTTAATGGTTCAACAGGTAAAAATGAAAAAGAAATAGTAATAACTTCCAAAACATACATACCAGTATATGATTTGCTTGATGCAGCTAAGCCGGAAATGTTAAAAAATGGAGCGGTAATTCTTTCTGATTATTCACGTCAAATCAGTCAAACAATTGTTGCGCGTTCTATTCTTCAACAACCAATAATTAGAGCAATCGCTGAAGCACCAGCATTCGCTAGAACCAATTTACTAGTCAACTCTGGTATACGCGCGTGGAGAGTTAATGATTCTGACCAAGAATCAAATGTAAAAGTAGCTTCTCGCTCTATCGAGAGTGCTGCACTTTGTGGAAATCCTTTCATACCGATTACTGCTCCAATTGAATTTCAAGATATGACGAATGGTGGTTCAGTATTAAAATCAGAAGAATTCCTACTTTACATGCAATCTTTAGATAATTTAAGAATGTCATTCTTAGGTATCAAAAACGGCGGTATATTCCAAAAGAAAGCACATATGTTACAAGAGGAACAAGACATAAACGAAAGTAATGTAGACCTTGTATTGCTTGACGGATTAAAAGAACGTCAAAAATTCTGTATGCTTGCAAATGCAATATGGGGGCTTGGAATCTGGTGTGAAATAAGAGAAACAAAAGAAAAACAATTAGAAGCTAATGAAGAAGATAGTACAAGAGAAAGTAAAGAAACAGTGTCAGAAGAAGGTGGTGAACCAGATGTTGAATAATTGTTGTCAAATGCTCTATGGAAAATATCGTAATAAAAAGTTTACAGATATATTTCCTGATTATGCGACCTTTAACACATTCATAACTAATTCGGAATGGGCAAACGTATTAAGTGAAGAAGGAACAAAATCATTGTATTATATGTTATATGCGCAATACGGAAACAGTCCAATTGCGAATGCGGATGAAAATCAATTCAAATACAAAGTGCTATATATTATATTTTCTTACGGTCCATCGTGGGAAAAGAAACTTGATATTCAAAAGGCTTTACGCAATTTAACAGAAGAAGAAATATTATTAGGATCTAAAGCAATATATAATCATGCTTTTAATCCTAGCACACCACCATCAACTGATACACTTGATGAATTAGAAACAATTAACGAGCAAAGCACTCAAAAATTCAAAAAATCAAAAATTGAAGCGTATGGTACACTGTATGCATTGATAGTGACAAATGTTACAACTGAATTTATTAATAAATTTAAGCCATTATTCTTACAAGTAGTAGCACCAGAAATGGCATTATTGTATGAGGAGGATAAAGAAAATGATTAAAGAAATACTAATGTCGTGCGGAGTTAGCGTTACGACCGCATTTGCGATGATAATTTCAACGATTAGACTAATTTCGAATAATAAGTCGCTTTTGAAAAAAATTCAAAATTCGGCCGAAATTAAGGCTCTAAAAGAGAATGCAAAAAACAATGCGGAACAAATAAAAACTCTTATTGAAGAAAACGCATCATTAAGGCGATCCGTTAATCAACTAACTGATGCTGTGCGTGGTATTGACCGGGGTAGAAAATACTATGAGAACAAGAACAAAGAGATTAAAAAGTAAAAGAAATTTATTTTGCATACTTAGTATATTGCTCAACTTTTTTCCGATCGCATTTTATTTTGTGAAGGCATTAATGGTTGCGGACACAAAAGAAAAGTTGATTTTAGGAATTACATTCTTCTGTGCGTTAATTCTTACTTTACTTAACGCAATTGGTAAACTAAATTATCGAAGTGTAATGTGGATAATTTTTCTAGGCATTTATCAAGCTGTGTCTGACTTGATGCCGTTAATACTCATGCTTGCTTGTTGTACAATCATAGATGAATTCATCATTTCACCTTTACATCGACGTTACAAAGACTTGTACACAATAAACAGGGAGATTGATAAGCGTGAATAAAAATTTGATAAAGGAAAAATTTAAGCAAAATTTATATTACATAATCATTTTCATTACTTCAATGATAGTTATGATTTTTTTCCCAATGTTTGGGAGTGAGATAGGGCTTGAATGGAAAGCCCCTTCTACACCGGCTGGATGGGTATTATACATCGTTACAAAGACATTGGTTGCAATTCTTAACGTTATTATATTTTTTAGTTTCATGCAGCAAGCTAAAATCAATGTAAGAGACGATGAAAAATATAAAGAAGCATTATCTATCGTCCGAACGCTCAGAGAAAAGGTATATACCCCACGAGATCCTAAGAAATGGGAAAGAAAAGCCTATATCAGCAAAGGTGTTACAATATTTATAAGTTCAGTAATTACACTAATAGGTCTTTCAAATGCATTATTAAAATATGATTATATAGAGTTGATATCATACATAATTGTAATTGTGTTAGGCATTATTTTTGGTTTACTTCAAATGGCCAACGCTGAGGATTATTGGACAAATGAATTCTATGATTATGCAATGATGATTAAGAAAGAAAAAGAAAAGGAGGAACAAACAAATGGCGATTCAAATAGGTGATAATGTCTATCGCAATTTGCAAGAGCAAGTTGGAAAAAACAAAGAAGACATAGAAGCTTTTAAAAAGGGACAAAGAGTACTCACTCAATTTGGTATAAAAGTGGTAGGACATGTTGACCAATCAACTGACATTCCGACGGTGAATGAATATAAAGCAAGCAATCCAAACTGGGACTATGGTGATGCATTCGCTGTAGGCACAATCACACCATACCAGTTGTACTTATTAACAAGAGCCGATGAAAATACAACTACTGATTATTGGTTCAATATTGGTATCTTCCCTGCACCTGGTCCACAAGGTCCACAAGGAGCAACCGGTCCACAAGGTCCACAAGGAGCAACCGGTCCACAAGGAAATAGAGGACCACAAGGATATCAAGGAATTCAAGGCCCAACCGGAGCCACTGGACCGCAAGGAGCGACCGGCCCCCAAGGCCCCCAAGGCCCTAAAGGTGACAGTGCGTTTGTAGTAACTATTAAAGGTGAAATCGCCAATGTGTCAGAACTACCAGTAGCTTCAGCAAATACAGTGCATGATGGGTACATATGGTATGATGCCGATGGCGACTCAAATCTATATGTGACATATGATACAAATGGATCGTATGCTTGGCATAACGTTGGTGCGATTGCTTTCGGTGGTGACTATGTATCACAAGCTGCGTATGATTCGGATAAACAATCTATACCAAACAATGTGGTACTAAATAGTGATACGATTAAACTTTCAAGCCCTGGCGGAATTGTAGGCACAGGAATTGACACTGTACTTGAAATTACTGCTCCAGCTGGAACAACAAGCGGTACATTAACCGAAGCTCAACTTCAAGCGTTGCAAACAAATTCAATGCTTAAGATTAAGCTTAACAACGAGTATTATTATTTGAATGATGCGGAATCAACACCAGGCATGATTGTATATTCACATACTGGATACGACACATCGGGTAAAGATAAATACTTTGCAATTACAGTTTCTACAAGAGGTTGGACGCTTACGACGACTGAAGTTGGTGGTGGAACAAAAAAATATAGACATCTCTTTAAAATATTTTATAATAATCCAAATGAGACAGGACTCAGTGTTGGATATTTACAAGCAATTATACATATAGATCTATCGTATAGTACAAGTATTGCATCGCCAACTATTTATAAAATACTTACAGCAGTTGCAAATGAAGTTGGTAATAACAACGATGTAATAACTTCTTATATTCACCTTGATCGAATTCTGGCAAGCACAAGTCAGTCATCTCCTAGTGGTGACTATGAATACTATATAGTACAAGATATATATGCTGTATTGAAGGAATCGGAATCAACTTCAAAAATTGAAATTAACGTATATACTCCATTTTATAATAGTACAAAGAGTAGGTGTTATGCAAGCTACAATTTCCTAACTTTAAGTGGTAATAACAAATTAACACCAACCGACCACACTAGCAGTTTCACGATAGAATATGTTATAGCCCCTTTTGAAATTATTTAATAAAAAAACCTGGATTATTAGTCCAGGCCTTTTTTTTCGTTTTCAAAGCCAAATCTAAGCAATGCTGTTGCCATATAATAGTTTGGCAATTCACGTAAATTTCTAATCCTCTGCACATATTTCTCATCTAATGCAGGGGATGATACAAAATAATAACTCATGGCATTTACAATAGTGGCTACTGCATCTTCCCAATTTATTGCAAAACTAATCGGTAAAAAATTAGCTTTGTATGTATCATGAGATATTCGTGGCAAAATATAGTATCCGTCTTTTTTGACTTTTACAATTCGAAATATGAGCTTTCGTTCAGCATTATCATCAGTAACGCTGAATTCTTCGATTGCTGCTTGCCAAAAATCAGAAGATGTTTTTAGCTCTTTTATGCTTACTTCATAAAAGTAGCCGTATTCAGAACGAAAATAAAATTTTTTCATTATCAATTACCTCCTTGTTTTTTCTCGTACCAACGCTTCATTGAAAATATAAGCATGGATTGGCTAATTTGTAATTTTTCCGATAAACGGTAAATTGCACTAGCTGACGCATCGGCAAGATTTCTTGAACCTTGCTCCCAAGAACGTATAGAGCCCGTAGAAACTTTACACATCCTTGCAAGCTGTTTTTGACTATAACCCAACCTACACCTTAAATTCGCAAGAGGGGATCCATTAGATCTATAATTAATCATCTGATAGTAGCTCCTCCTCATCAATATAATTTAATAACGCTATTTCAGCACATGCAACAGCATTACCGAAAACCAATTTCATTACTGGATTGTCTTTAATGCTATCTTTAACAGCATTAATTCTTTCATCAAGTATCTCGTCAAGAGTCATATCACGACCCCACTTTTCTACTTCTTCGCAAACATGAAAAATTGAATGTTGAATCGCAGTGCACCCGAAAATTCGAAGCGGACAATCTTGACATCTCAATTCCTTGCATTTACAATCTTTTAACTGCTTCATTTTTTCACCTCCTATTCTACTCCGAAATACACAGGGCCGGTGCAAGGGTCTCCTGGTATTTCCTTCACTTTTTCTAATTCATTCATTGCTTCATCAAACGACTCGATGGCGATCATATTCATTATTTCAGAAAGTACACTATCCCAAATTCTTGCAATGCGCCATTCAACAGTCCAAGTCTTCAAATACGAATCATTGTCAAAAATGGTAGTCATTTTGGCCCGCGCGTATCGCTCGATTTCACCTTTTAACTTTGCCAAGCTGTAGCAAGAATACAATTTAGCGTCTTTTCCTTCAGGGCCTTGCAAGTACATTAGGTAATAATACCCGTTGTGCCTGCAGATGCGAAGCGCCACTTCCGCATCGTAATATTCAATTACATTTTTCACTTCTTTAATTCTTGTCATAATAAAACTCCTCCTATATTATACAAACAGCAACAATTATATTGAATATAGCTACTATAATCAATAGTACTGCAAATCCAAATTTTACGCTTCCTTGATACCAATTAAAATCTTCATCGCATAGATACCATCCAGCGACGCAGAAAAGTATCGCTAGGGATCCTAAAATTACTAATACTTTAACTGCAATCATTTCATTGTTCTCCATGAGATTGAGTATTGTCCAAATTTTCTAATTGTTGTTTTTTCATTATCTGTTTGCCTCCCCAAGAAGATACGTGTAGAACTGTTCAATTTCTTCTTTGCGGCAACCGGACCACATCGCTCTTGAATAGTAACTTTCTGTTACGTTCTTAATTAGCCCCACTTCTTTAGCAAGAATGTAAATTTGATGCATAAGTTCTTTTTTAGTCATAATTTTCCTCCTCTGTAATCATTAACATCAACTGATTACACAAATATTATACCACAATTGTAGTACTTATGCAATCAATATGCACTTTTTTTGATAAAATAAATTAGATCTAAATTTTTAAGCTAATTAAAATTAGAATTAATAAATGAATATACAATTATCAATAACAAATAATTATGTAATTTAAAGGCAAAATAAGGGGTAATTTTGAAAGTTTGTTACTTATTTAATAAATTACAAAGGGGTATGATATAAATTAAAATT
>ERZ779888.2784-NODE-2784-length-13753-cov-10.247043_pt1 | contig 13753 bp, 12 predicted proteins | sample MGYA00511245_ERZ779888 | MGnify/ENA primary metagenome ERZ779888 (study PRJEB29588, sample SAMEA2155255) | human gut metagenome | biome: human gut; feature: human-associated habitat; material: faeces | place: Denmark | collected 2008/2010 ... | reverse complement strand
TATTTGTTGATGAAGAATAAAAGATACGAAGAAAATCGTATCTTTTATTATGTCTAATTTAATTCTTTTATAACAGGAAAATAGTCTTTACCATTGCTTTTTATACCTTTTATTTTAGAGTTAGTATATCCAAGTAAATATTTTTTATTATTAAAGTTATAGATTTTATTATATGATTCATTATTGCTATAAGAAAATTTTTCTTCTTTTATTAATTCGTAGTTTTTATTATAAGTTACTATAACACCATCAGTAACAGTATTTTTTCCCTTTATTCCGGTTACTCCGACTACCGTAATGTTGTCCTTATCTATCAATGAATCATTAAATACAGTAAAGTTACTTCCTTTGTAAGTTACTTCTTTTACCTTTTTACCATCATTATTTACAATTACTAGTGATGCTCTATAATAATCTAATTTATTTTTACTATCTAGTTTTGTACCAGTAAGTATGTAGTTATTATCTATTTTATTGATACTTGTAAATCCTAATGTATCTGTGTATGAGTAATGATAATGCCATTTTTCTTTTAAATTTTCATCGTATTTCATTAATACACCGACAGAATCATTAATGCTACCCACTACTGCATAACCTTCTGTATCCACTAAAATGTCTGTAAATATTCCTTTGTATGGGCCTTTATAGTTTGCCCTTGATATTTCTTTTCCATTTTTATCGAACTTGACTATTATTGCTCCACCAGTATTATGATTTCCAATTACATCTTTTTCATATAAGCTTTTTCCTACTACGATAAAGTTACCATCAGATAGTGCTTTTACTTTAGTGAATTCTGTATTTCCTAGTATTTTAAAGTTTTTTCTAAATACTTGTTTATAGTTTTTATCATATTTAACAATTAGTCCTTCACTACCATTATTTTCATTATGATATTTTGTCATTTCAATAGCACCGACTGCTATAAAACCATCATCTACACTTACTATATCATTGTAATATGAACTGTATCCTATATCTAACATGATTTCTTTTTTTACTCTAAAGTCCTTATTATAAACATTTAATAATGCTTTAGAGTATTCTTGTTTATTATGACTTTTTCCATGTTTAAAATCTGAATTACCTACTCCAACAAAGCCTTTATCAGTGGATACTAATCCATTTATAAAAGTATAGTATATATTATTTTTATCTTGCTTATAGGATAATGCTCCCATATATATTAGTTCTCCCACTAGTATGATTGATAGAATTAATACTATTATTTTGATTTTATTATTACTATTTTTTTTATTTTCTTTTTTACTTCTTTTCATATTATGTCCTCCAAGAATAATTTTATCACATTAGAAAATGTTCTTCAACAAAAAGCAAGAAAAAACTATCCATAGGATAGTCTAAATTAGCATTTATAATTATTTCATATAATAAACTTCTAGTTTACCATCATTGTGTAATAGTTTTACTACTACATTTGAAGGATAACCCATATCCTTTTTATAAGTAAGTTTTACATTTACACTATATGCTTCATCATCTTTTATTTTTTTATATTGATATTTTTCAGTTTTAATACTATCAACGTATGATGAATCTACCACTGGTAATTGTTGTGTTCTATCTTTATATAGATTGTGTTCAATATATTTATATACTGTTTCTGATGCTTCAAGAACAAAGTTTTCTTTGTATGGACTATAAATAAATTGTACTCCTCCGATATCATTTTTAGATACTTTATTATCTAAATTATAGAAGTCTACTACTGTCATTTGAGCAACTAATTTAGCATATTCTTCATAGTCTATTTCATCCTTGTTTAAAACTTTTTGAAGTTCTTTAAATAAATCTTTATATACTTTTGGAGCATCTTCTTCTAGGGTATAACCATATTTATCAATTTTATCTACTACAACAGTACCTCCGATTGCATCCTTATTTTTACTTACTGCTTTATATCCAAAGTATCCTCCGACTGATAATAAGACTACAAGTAATAATATTATAATGATTAAAGTAATTTTTTTCTTTTTCATATTATTTCTCCTTTATATATTCACTATCTGATAATACTTTTTCAAAATAATTAAAAACTATTATATCATTAGATATTTCAAGTATTTGATCAGCTTTTTGTTTATTTTTCTTTATATAGTCTTCACTAAGAGGGGTGTTTTTTAATAATTTATATTGTCCTTTGTTATTATTATAATAAACATAATTAGTTAAATAATTACCATTAGGAAACACTACTAAATTATCCTTTTTATCCATAACATCTGTTCCTAAAGCATATTTATTATAGACTCCAAGCATATTACCAAGGGTAACTGATACATCATACATTCCCATAGCGGTATCTACTTTTTTAGCATAATTAGTTTTAAATTTTTCATCTTTACTCCATATTATAAGAGGAGTACTTCGGTTAAGTTCTTGCCAGTAGTAATCTAATTCTTTGTAGTTTTTGTCATTTGAATCTAAGACATCATCTGTTTCGTAGTCATAATTGTAATATCTATTCCACATTGAAGTTGATATTCTAGCATCATGATCTCCATATATAACAATTACAGTATTATCTAAAAGGTCATTTTCTTCAAGTAGTGATATTAAGTATCCTATTTGAGCATCTGCATAATGAGCAGAAACAAAATAATCTCCTAGTTTAGTATTTTCCATATACGGATATTTTTTATCATTTACTGTCATAGTAAGATCTAATTTTTCGAATAATTCATTATATGAGAATGGTGTATGATTACTTAGTGTTATCATTGTACCATAGTATAGTTTATGTTCTTTATTAATTTGTTTTATATACTCTACTGATTGTCTCATGAAAGATCTATCTGAAAGACCGAATCCAATATTTTCATCATCTACATATGATTTTTTTTCATAGAACTTATCATATCCAAGTTTTTTATGCATTATATTTCTATTCCAGAAATCTCCAGTATTAGCATGCATACTAAATGTATAATATCCTTTTTCTTTTAGTAATTCATACATAGAAACATACTTCTTATCAGAATAGTTTATAAATACTGAACCACTTTTAACAGGAAGAAGAGATGTTGCCATAGTAAACTCTGTATCACTACTAGTTCCAAAGCTTACTTGAGGATGAAAATTACTAAAGTAAATTCCTTCTTGTGTTAATTTATTTAAATTTGGAGTAATTTCAGTACCATTAATTTTCATATTAATAAGGACGTTTTGCATACTTTCAGAGTGGATTGCAATGACATTTTTGCCTTTTAATGCATTGGTATATTCGTTTTTATAGTTTTGTTTATCACTACGATCACTATAAAAGTCATTAACTTCTTTATATACTCTATCTGAACCAAATAGTGTTGCCATTTTAGGTTCAATGCTTTTTAAAACATCATTTACTTGATATAGGTATACTCCGAATTTATTAACTAAGTATTCTCTATTCCATTGAGTATAGAACCTTCCATAATCCACTCCTTTTAAAGTAGTAAGAAGTAGCCCTAGGAATATTAAAGACCAAATATACATAAATCTAAGACTTTTGTTTTTAGAGAATCTTTTTGCTTTTAAAAATTCTTTATGTTTTTTTTGTTTTCTATCAAATAGATACATACATATAGGAAACCATAATGGTATTAAGTATTTGATTTCAACAAGGTTACCTACTACATTAGAGTCTCCAGTTTCATGATTGGTTAATGCAAATGATATGAATGTAATTGATATAAAAGAACTATAGTAGTGATAATAGACTATATTACAAATACAAATTAAAGTAGTAAGAATAGTCATTGTATAAAGATAAACATTACGCCATTTTTTCTTAAATAAAAAGTAAAATGATGCAAAAAATATAGTAATAAAAAAATCTGCAAATATTGGAGATATACTAAGTATATTACCAGTAGTAAATACTCTTAGTATAATACCATTTAATAAACAACCAAATATATAGATAAATACTAGTTTATTTTCATTAAAGAATGCATATGTTTGTTTTGTAAAATTACTTATTTTCTTTATAAAAAGACTATTTTTAAGATCATTTAATTTCTTTTTCATTATTATTACACTCCTTATTTTGATACCTATTTACATTTATAGCCATACCCATTACAAAGATGTATGCTAATAAATAAATCCAAATAAGTAAGATAAGCATATTAGCAAAGTTTCCATATAACTCATCATATCTTGCTATATTAGTAATATAAAATGCAAATAATTCTGTTGATGCTATGAAACCAATAGTAGTAAATATTGAACCAAGTGTAGTATGTTTACTTTTTACTGAAGTATCTGGCCCAAGAGTATATAGAAGTTTAACACTTATATATATTATTAAGAATGAACCAAGTAATTTCATCACACTTATAACTCCATAATATTCTTTAATTAAATATGTTATAGAAAAGTATTCCATAATATTTTTTAGAATAATATTGCCTAAAAGAGGAATCGTTATTATAAATAATAGTAGTACGACAAGTATCATTGTCATCACACATGCTTTTATTTTCAATCTTATAAAGTTAGGTTGTTCTAAACCATATATAGCATTTGAAGCAATCACAATAGCACTTGGTCCATTTGAACCCAGTATTATGTAGCATCCAATAATGAATGCTACATTACCTACTGAAGTACTATCTACTAATTTTATAATAATATTTGATAAGGCATCAGGTATTATACCACTAAGAACATTTGCTAGATCAAAGTTACTAAATAATATTGATGCAACAAGAGAAATAATTGCAATAATTGGTATCATTGACATCAATATATAAAATGCTAATTGCCCTGGTAAAATGCGAAGCTCTGGAGTTCTTAAAGCATCTAAAAAGTTTTGATATATTCTTTTTACCTCACCCTTCATTACTTATTCTCCTGCTTATCCTTTCTCATTGCAATACTTGCTTCATTTATAGCATCATCAATTGTTTTTATTTCATCTTCAATCATACTATAACCAGTAGCAACACCAAAGCCATGTGGTAATTTGTCAAATTCTTTTGTTAATTTATTTATGTATGTATTAATTTGTTTTTCGTTATAGCCAATTAAATAAACCAAAAATTCGTTACCATCTGACCTTATTATTTCACTTTTTTCTAATTGAGTATTAATAAGAATGGCTGCTGCTCTTTTAATTAGTTTATTTCCTTCTTCATGACCATAATTATCATTTACATATTTTAAGTTATTTAAGTCTAACATTATAATAGTACGTGGATAAATCTTAGTTTCATCCCAACTATCTATATTGGCATTAAGATAATTTCTATTTTTTAAAGAAGTAAGCATATCATTATATTTAAGAATATTTTCCTTTTTTGTTTTCTTTAACTTAGTATTTATTTTACTAATCATAACAATTAATATTATTAAAACAACAGGAATAAGAACGATAGATAACAATAAAATGTATAAACTATTAAAGCTTTTAGCATTACTAGAATTATCTACAATTGACTTCATACCTAAGCTTTTTATATTATCATTGTCCGCATAACTTGTAATAAAGTTTAGAAGCGAATATAAAACTGTTTCATTTTTCGAAACGTAAAAACCATTTCCAGATAGGTATAAATCTTTAAATATTAGATTATAATCTGATAAATCATCTCTATTATTTAAATAATCAACTTCATCCATTAAAAGAATACCATCATCATACTCACTAATCTTTTTGATAGCACTTATGTTAGCATTATAATTATTGTTTATATAATTATATAGATTGTCATTTCCGTAAATATATATTTTTTGGTTCATTAAACCATCTTTACTATTTAAATTGATATAATCTTTACTTAATGCCACAAGTGATGATGATGAAATATTGGTATAAGAAGCATTTTCATCTTTATATTCAAAATCTATAAAAGCAAGATCTACTTTATTAGATTTCATATCATTTAATAACTCTTCTTTAGTATCATATTTAACATATGAAAAATCAATATTATTCATATTTTTTAAAGTGTTTATATATTGTCCTGCAACTGAGTAGATCTCTTTATTATTAATTAAATTATAAGCACTAGTTTTAACATATCCATACTTATAAGTTTTACTAGATAAAGATACTTTATCTACATCAGATACATTCATGATTTTAGTATAAAAGTTCATGAATTCCTTATTATAATCACTTATAAATGATTCTTCTTTATATTTTTTTAAATATTTACTAACTACACTATTTAATTTATCATTAGTAGACATACGTAGAATTATTTTGTTTGATAAATCTGTAAAATCATAGTTTATATATAATTTGTTTCCAACGATTTTAGAAAGACAATAATGACGTGGTACAATAGCATATTCTATTTTTTTTGATTTAATATCACTAATTAAATTATTTATATTAGAATAGCTTGCAAAGTTATTACTATAAATGTTAGTAATTATTTCTTTATCATTTTCTAAGATACCTATCTTTTTAGTAGATAATTCATTAAAGTTATCAATAATGTTATTATCTGCACTTATTAAGACGTATTTGTCTTCTCCAATTATGACATCATCTTTTTTTAGTGTATCTTTATTAGATAGTACCATCATTCTAAGACCTGCTTGGTCTTCTTGTTCTTCATTATTTGATGGATAGCTATATGGATTTTTATTGAATGTTAATTTAGTTTCATTTTCTAAATAAGTAACATAGTCAAATAGTACTCCTTCGCCATCTTCACCATAAATATTTAAGTTATTTGGTATTTCAATATTAAATAGATTTTTTTTGTTTTTATCTATCCATTGTTTTTCAAATAGTGTTAGTTTAGTACTGTTATCTGGAGCATTAAGGAAGAAATATATTCCTACCACTACAGCAAGTAAAAGAACCAAGATTATAATTAACTTGGTTAATTTACTATTATTGTTTTTCTTTTTATTATTTTTCTTTTTATTTTTCATTGTTTACACCTACTTATTTGAAGCCGAAGAGTATGAGAACTTAACATTACTCTTATTTTTGTATGCAATTATTGGATAGCCTTTTTCTTTAGAGTTTTCAGATTTTATAAATACTTGAAAATCATAATAAGCAACTTGGTCTTTATCAAATTCTTTCAAGATAACATCTGCAACCTTCTTTGCATCCGATTGCTTAGTTTTTTCGATAACTGTTACTACTACATCAACTGTCTTGCCACTTACATTAGTTTTACTAGAAGAAACGTATTTTTCTTTTTCGACTTTTTTATCGAGTTCACTCATCTTATCAGTAGTTATTTCAACTTTTTCTATTCCATCTAATCTGTTACCATATACTGGTGTTCCAAGTGATGGCATAACTGCTTTGTATACTATAAATAAAAGTAGTAATAAAACAATAAATGCCACTACTGCAATTGAAGTATACTTATTTTTCTTTATTTCCTTAATTAGTTTATTTTTCAATTTAATCACCTCATTATAGTAATTATACATTATATCTTATATAAAATCAATTTACATTTTTTGACACATTTTAATTAACGTTTCATTGACAAGTTTTGGATTAAATGATCCTTTAACTTCTTTCATTACCATACCCATCAAGAATTTAAGAGCATTGTCTTTACCCGCTTTATAATCATTTACACTTTTTTCATTATCTAGTAGTACTTTTTCAATTATTTTTTCAAGTGTTGCAGTATCTGTTTCTAATGAAATATTTTTTTCTTTTAAAATTTCTTTGACACTAGAGTTTGTTTCTAATATATCAAGCATAATATCTTTAAATATCTTGTTAGTAATAACTCCATCAGAAAGTAAAGTAACTAGTTCAATAAACTTATCATAAGATAATTTTGTATCAAAAATACTAAGTCTATTTTTATTTAAATATGATGATATATCAGTAAGAAGTAGATTACTTGCTATTTTAAAATCAATATTTGTTTCTATAAAGTTATTTAAGTAATCGGATAAGTCTTTATTATTTATTAGTTTTTCTACATTTATAGGCAATATATTTCTTTCTAAGTATATTTTTCTTCTTTCATCTGGAAGCAATATAATGCTTTCTTTAACACTAGAAATCATATCATCCGAAAGTTCTAAATATGGAATGTCTGGCTCTGGGAAATAACGATAGTCATTACCTGTTTCTTTTTTTCTCATAAGAATTGTAGTATTAGTAGTGCTGTTGAATTTTCTAGTTTCTTCTTCAATTACACCACCAGATTCTAGTATTTGTTCTTGTCTTTTTATTTCATAGTCGATTGCAAGACCAACGTTAGAGATTGACCCAATATTTTTAATTTCTGCTCGCACACCAAGAGTATCATTATCACTAATTGATATATTAACATCTGCTCTCATGCTTCCTTCTTCTATTTTACAATCACTAACTCCTAGATAGAATAATGTTTCTCTAAGTTTTTCTAAGTATTTCATTGCTTCTTCTTTAGTATGCATATCAGGACGAGAAACAATTTCAATAAGTGGAACTCCTGCTCTATTGTAGTTTAGATATGTTTTATTATTGGCATGTAAGCTTTTAGCAGTGTCTTCTTCAATGTGAATACGTTCTATTCTTATTTTCTCATCATTTACTAAAACATAGCCATCATATCCAATTGGAGTTCTAGCTTGAGTGATTTGATATCCTTTAGGTAAATCTGGGTAGAAATAGTTTTTTCTATCAAAGTGCATTATTTTATTAATGTTACAGTTAAGTCCTAAGCAAGCTTTTAAGGCACTCATAACTACTCCTTTATTTAAAGTAGGAAGTGTTCCCGGATATCCTAAGTCTATTTCACAAATATTAATATTTGCTTCACTATTATAATCATTCTTAGTAGGAGAAAATACTTTAGAACTTGTTTTTAATTCAACATGGACTTCTATTCCTATTGTTGCAGTATATTTACTCATTGTAAGCACCTCCTAAATCTAGATTAAGTTTTTCTTCAATAAATGATGCAAGACAATAGATTGTTTTTTCATCAAATTTTTTACCTATTATTTGCATACCAATTGGTAAGTTATTACTACTGAAACCAATAGGCATAGAAAGTGCTGGTAATCCCGCCATATTTACTGGATTAGTAAGAATATCGTCTAAGAATCCTTTATTTGGATCATTAAGACTACTACCAATTTCATATGGTAATGTTGTAGTGGTAGGTCCAATTATCAAGTCATAGTCTTTGAATACTTTATCAAATTCTATATTAAAAGCATTTCTTATCATAAGTGCTTTATCATAGTATTCATTTTTATTTTTACCACTAAGTAGAAATGATCCTACCATTATTCTTCTTTTTACCTCGTCTCCAAAACCAAGACTTCTAGTTTTTTTGTAAAGTTCATCAAGATTCTTAGCTTCTTTATATGAATAGCCGTATTTTATACCATCAAATCGTGCTAGGTTACTACTTGCTTCTCCAAGAGCGATAATTTGATATAGACTAACTGCATTTTCTAAATATTTCATATCTACTATATCGATAGAAACACCCATATCAATAAGCATAGATTTAATTTCATTAAATTTATTTAGTATTTCTTTATCAATAACATCACTAATATAAAAACTAGGTACAGCTATCTTCATGCCCTTTATAGATGAACCAATCAGATCAGTAAAGTTTTTATCTTTATCTACATTAGTTAGATCTCTTTCATCTTTACCTGATATTGCTTCGAGTAACAAAGCATTTTCATAGACATTTTTTGTAATTGGTCCAATTTGATCCATACTGGATGCAAAAGCAATAAGACCATATCTAGAAACTCTTCCATAAGTTGGTTTCATTCCTACTGTTCCACAGAAAGCTGATGGTTGTCTAATAGAACCTCCGGTATCACTACCAAGTGCAAATGGTACAAGGTGTGCTGATACACATGCAGCAGAGCCTCCGGATGATCCTCCGGATACTAAAGATTTATTCCAAGGGTTTTTAACTGGTCCAAAAAAACTTGTTTGGTTACTAGATCCCATTGCAAATTCATCCATATTAGTTTTTCCTATCACTATCATGTTATTTTTATCTATTAATTCTTTTACATACGAATCATAGACTGGGATGAAATCCTCAAGCATTTTTGATGCACATGTTGTCTTAAGATTTTTTGTAACTATATTGTCTTTTAAAGCAATAGGAATACCAAATAATAAATTATCTACAGGGTATTCTTCTAATTCTTTAGCTTTTTTTATTGCATTTTCTTTATCAAGTGTAATAAATGTATTTAAATCTGACTTTTCTATTCTAGAGAAGCATTCATTTACTAAGTCTATAGGTTTAATTGTGCCATTTTTTAATAACTTGTTTATTTCAACAATAGGCATGTCTATATATTTACTCATCAAAAACACCTCTGACTTCAATGAAATTATCAAATCTAGAAGAAGAATTATTAAGAATATCTTCCTTCATATTGTATTCTTTATAGCTGTCTTCTCTTAAAGTAGTATTATTAGTCCATGGTGCAATAAATAATTCATCAGTAGAGACTTCAACATCATTTATTTTATTAATACTATCTAATATTTTTTTTAATTGATAAGAAAATTTTTCTATTTCTTCTTCATTCAAATCTAAACGTGCTAAGTTTGCAACGTGCAAAACTTCTTCTTTTGTTAACTTATCCATATATACTTTCCTCCGTCCTACTTATTATAGCATGTTAGTAATAATTTTTAAAGTTTTTATCATCAAATTGACGTTCATAATAAAAAAAATAGATATTACTCTATTTTTTCTTTTAATACATTAAGTTCTTCAAGCGAAAGTCCAGTACATTTAGAAATAATAGTCAAATCAATGTTTTCTTTGATAAAGTTTAAAGCAGTTTCTTTTTTGCCTTCTAAAGCGCCTTCCTTTAGACCAGATTCCAATCCTTCATTAAATGCTTCTTCTCTATTTTCTCTTATTTCTGCTTTTTTTAGCATTTCATCATTTAACTCTTTGTCATACATTCCGATTACTTCATCCTGAAGACTAGCATTCTTAGAATCTTCTATGTATTCTTTCATAATATCATCACCCCTACTTAACATATCGAGAACTTCATCATCCTCTTCATTAAAGATTAATAATAACTTTTCATAATCCTTAAGACTATTATAATCTTTTTTTCTTATGTTAGGCAAGTAAATATTGTAAATATGTACTTTATTTGTATATATTTCATCGATATTACTAAGATTGACTATCATATACTCATCCAATACTTCATCTTTTCCTTCAAAGGAAAAATTGTTTACGTTTACTTGGATACAGCACTCATAATGATCATCGTCTCCGATTTTCATTCCTCCGCCATGAAGTCTAAACATATAATCAAGATTTCTTTCAAGATTAGTTTTTGTTTTATTTTTATTCATTTCAACATTTACTAATACTCCATCTATTCTACATAAATAATCAACTGTCTTTCTAGACTTATCTGCTTTTTCTTCGTCTACTGTTGGTTTAATTAATGTAGTATTTTCAAATACTTCATTGAAATCCTGATTAAGTAAAAGTGCAATTAGATAACATCCATATTTCTTTCTTGTTTCATTAAAAAACATAGTTCTAAACATTACATCTGATACAAGTGGTATTCTGTAACCTTTATGTCTTGTTTTAAGTTCATATGCCATATCATTAGATACAGACTTATCTAAAAGAGCTTTTTTATTGCCTAATAGATTCATATGTTTCATCTCCCTTCACAAAGAATACTCTCTTTGCTAAACCAATATAAACTATATAAAAACCCTTGTCAAATGGCCAATTTTAAGATTTCATCATATAAAAAAGAATCAATTTTTAAAATTGATTCAATTATTTTAATTATAAGTATCAAAAATGTATTATCACTACATTTTTCCTAACGAATATTTTTTGAAATGTCTGTTTTATATAAAATTGCACTTTTTTTTAAAAAATAAAAAACCTCATATTACAATGAGATTTATATTAATTATATTTACTAAGTGCTTCTTGAAAAAGAGGTATTAAAACACTAAGTTGATTAATGTCAGTAATCTTGTTTAAAGTGCCATTTTGATAATCTACTTCTAAAACTTTATATTTTTCAAGTAATTCTGTTTCATCAGCATTTATTTCATCAACATACAAATACTCTCTACCATCATGAAGTAACGATTCTAGTACCACAACTTTATCATTTTCTTCAAAAGTTATTACATCATATCTTTTAAAACTCATAAGCTCAAACCCTTTCTTATCTTATTTTATTTTTTTAATACTTTCAGATACTGCTCCAACTGCCACAGCACTACTTAATCCCGTAACTGCTGCTGTTGCAACTGCTCCTGCTCCAAGAGTTATAACTCCAAGAGTTATACCTGCAATAACAGCTGCTGTTGCAATTAACTTAGCGTTAATTTTACCATTTTTAGAGTTGATTTTACTCACTAAAGTATCTTTTGCTCTGGTAATTAACTTAGGTCTTTTTGGAGCTTCTTCTCTTGTTAGTTCAGAAGTATTTTCTTTATCTTCATCAGTAATACCATTATTAGCTATATATTTTTCTAAATCATTTTTTGCTTTATCTTCATTAGTTAAATCAACAACAGTAGTAGGTTTTGGTTGTTCGATTGCAACAACTTGTGGTTCAGAATTAATTTTTGCTTCTGTATTAATTTCAGGAACATTTGCACTTAAATCTTCTCCAATAGTGTTATTAACAATAAAATCACTATATCCTTCAGGTAAACCTGTAGTAGGTTTAACATTATTACTTGTTTCAGTTTGTTCTTTAACTGGTTTTTCTTCACTTATTTCAATAACTTTTGAAGGATCGATTTTACTAACTATTTCATTATATCTTTGTGGTGCACTGTTTTTGATATTTTCAATTAAACTTTGCATTTCATATAAAGGCATCTTAGTTTCATCTTCAAGTAATTCGTCAGGATAAACTCTATTTCCATATGAATCATAGATTTGAGATAAGAATTGTATTGCAAAAGATACTTCTTTATCTTGTTCTTTATCGCGTAATCTTTTTATTTCTTCTTCTGCACCTTTTCTTTCATATTCATTTAGTCTATCTCTTAAATCTTGAGATTTTTGTCTGGTTTCATTTACTAACTCTTCTCTTTTTGCATCAAAACTTAAGTCTTTATTTTCTACAACTTCTTTAGTTTGTTCATTTACAACTTCTTTAATAAAGTTTAGATATTGTTCTTCACTAATAGTTTTTGCATCAAATAATTCTTTATAAAGTGCTACTTTTTTTACAAATTCGCTATTCATTATATCACTCCCATTTATATAAGTGAATTATATCATATTTTTAAAGTATAGTAAATAAAAAATGACCACTTTTTTATTAAAAGTAATCATTTATAAATCTTACTTTTTATTAATACCACCAAACCTACGATCACGATTTTTATAAGAGTTCACTATGTCAATAAACTCTTCATATGTAAAATCTGGAAACAAAGTATTTGTAAAAAATAGTTCTGCATATGATAACTGCCATAACATAAAATTACTTACTCTTTGTTCACCACTGGTTCTTATAAGTAAATCTAAATCAGGTAAATTTTTATATAAGTACTTACTAAATATATTTTCATCTAAGTCATTTATATCAATTTTATTGTTAACAACATCATTGTATATTTTTTTGGTAGCATCTACTATTTCAGCACGTCCTCCATAGTTAAGACAGAAATTAACTATTAATCCAGTATTATCTTCTGTATCATGTTCTAAAGATTCTATTTCTTTAATAATTTTTTTATCTACAAATGCTGGATAAGTAATTGTTATATCTTCTTCACATATTAGTGTAACATCATCTGTTATTTTTT
>ERZ779888.2779-NODE-2779-length-13768-cov-3.573179_pt1 | contig 13768 bp, 16 predicted proteins | sample MGYA00511245_ERZ779888 | MGnify/ENA primary metagenome ERZ779888 (study PRJEB29588, sample SAMEA2155255) | human gut metagenome | biome: human gut; feature: human-associated habitat; material: faeces | place: Denmark | collected 2008/2010 ... | reverse complement strand
CTCGGCGTCATCGACGACCTCATGGGTGATGGCAACTCGGTCGTGGTCGTCGACCATGACCTGCGCGTGCTCAGAGATGCCGATTACCTCGTGGAGATCGGCCCCGGCTCCGGCTCTGATGGCGGCCGCGTCATCGCCCAGGGCACGGTCAAGCACGTCGAGAATGATCCCACATCACACATCGGCCCGTATCTTTCAGGCGCGAAAAGCGTACATGTGCGCAAGCGTGCAAATGACGAGAACATGTTCGATAACGGGGCCATCGAGCTGGAGACCGGCCCGCTGCATACCGTGGAGTCACTCAGCGTGCGCATTCCCGTTGGGCGCATGACGGCCATCACCGGCGTCTCGGGATCGGGCAAGACTACGCTCATCCTCGAGAGCCTGATTCCGGCTTTGCGGGCCATGCTTGACGGCAACAAGTTACCCGCTCACGTGCACGAGGTCGATGCAGGCGACATCAAGCGCGTGCATCTTATCGACGCAACGCCCATCGGCGTAAACGTTCGCTCGACGGTGGCGACCTACTCCGGCATCATGGACGACCTGCGCCGCGCCTTCGCATCCGCGCCTGCGGCCAAGGAGCGCAAGCTCAAAGCCGGCGCCTTCTCGTACAACACGGGCAGCTTGCGTTGCCCCACCTGCGATGGCACGGGACAGATATCGCTTGACGTGCAGTTCCTCCCCGACGTGGACATCCCCTGCCCCGATTGCCATGGCTCGCGCTATGGCGAGGAAGCATACGCGGTACGCCTGCCACTGGAAAACGTCGACGCATGCATCGATGGCACGGATGAGAAAACGTCGTCGGATACCAAGGAGCTCGCGCTTCCCGATGTGCTCGCGCTCACGGTAGACGAGCTGCTGTGCATGGCGACGGGCAGCGTCGCCAAAGCCAAGACCAAGCTCCAGACGCTCTCGGACCTCGGGCTTGGCTACCTCACGCTGGGCGAGGCAACGCCTGCGCTCTCGGGCGGCGAGGCGCAGCGCCTCAAGCTCGCCGGCGAGATGCACAAGAAGCAGACGGACGCCCTCTTCGTCTTCGACGAACCCACCATCGGCCTGCATCCGGCAGACGTCGAGGTGCTGCTGCGCGTCTTGCAGCGACTCGTCGACAAGGGCGCGACGGTCGTGATCATCGAGCACGACCTCGACCTCATCGCGAATTCCGATTACGTGATTGACATGGGCCCGGGCGGTGGAGAGGCAGGCGGCGAGATCGTCTGCGCCGGCACGCCCGAACATATCGTCGCATGTTCGGATAGCGTGACGGGTAAGTACCTCAAGCCGCTACTGAAGGGATGAAGATTCCTCCCCACGCTCGGATTGCAAGCGGATAAGCAGAGCACCATGACATTTTCGACTGCAGTGTCACAAGACTCCTGGTATCGACATGCCATACTTCACGGTGGGGACAAACGCCCGCCCGCTCCCACGTGCACATGGAAGCATGAAAACCGACCTTAGGAAAAGGGGTAGCCATGCCTTCTAAAACCATGCTCATTAAAATCGCCGCATTCGCCGGTCTTGGCACCGGGCTCGTATGTCTTATTTACGGGCTTCTTTGGGACATGCTCCCGTTCAATAAGTACCAAGGGATCTTCTGGTTATCTTTCATGCCTCTCATCCTCTTCTTCATGAAGGAGCGGCAAGATCGCAAGTATCTCCTCAACATGTTCCTCTCGTTTGCCGTTGGTCTCGTCTGGGGATTGCTTGCGATTTTTGCCATCATGAACCTTGCGCCACTTGGCATCATTCCCTTGGACATTGTCATTGACCTTGTGATCTGTGGTCTCATCGTATTTGTCCACAAGGGGCTTCTCGATAAGACACCTTTCAATGCCGTTGCATGCGTATTCCTCGGGTTTGCACAGACTCTGGGCTGCATGCTCACTTCGTTCCCCGTGTTCGGAGAGCTTCTCCCGCCTGCAAGCCTTAACGGCATCGACCTTCTTATCATCTTTGGTCTGGGAACCATCGCCGCATTCTTCGTCTCACTTCTCTGTGATGCTCTCATTGGAAAATTCGTCTTCAAGGGAAATCAACCTGCAGGCCCAGAAGAGCAAAACGGAAAGAGCACCATTCAACAAGCCGGACAGCAGTAACCGTTAATACGGTCCAAAAGCAAGAACAGAAAGCGAGGAAGCGCCATGCCATTTGGAAGAGAACAATTCACCATAGAAACAGATATCAACGGCGAGGTCATTAACAAGATATACGCAGTCGAACTAAAACCGGTACCGATGGAAGAATTCCAAAAGCTCACCGAGGAAGAGCAGAAACTCTGCAAGCCCTATCCATTTAACCCGCACATCTATGAAGCTGCTCCTGGCATCATGTGCGAACAGGACGTTGGGGTTCCCATGCGCGACGGCGCAATATTGTATGCCGACATATTCCGTCCTGCTGACTCTGGGCCTGACAATCCCGTCCCGGCAATCCTTGCCTGGTCAAACTACGGAAAGCGCCCCAACGAATACCGTCCGGCAGAGCTTGTCGGATTCACGCCGGGAGTTCCCCAGGGGGCAATCTCCGAAATGTCAAAGTTCGAGGCGGCGGACCCCGCCTACTGGGTCCCAAATGGCTACGCCGTCATCAACATCGATATCCGCGGCATCGGGTACTCCGATGGCTACCACGAGCAGTTTGGCAAACAAGATGCCGAAGATGGCTATGATTTCATCGAATGGACGGCCGAGCAGCCTTGGTGTAACGGACGCGTCGCTATGGCTGGATCATCGGCTCTGGCAATAAGTCAGTGGCACATCGCAGCCGAACAGCCCCCTCACCTCGCATGCATCGCCCCGTGGGAAGGGACGAGCGACATGTACCGTGAGTCGCTGAACGAAGGGGGAATTCCTTGCGTGCAATTCACCAATTTCGCCACGGCTGGAGCTGCGGGTAAAAACGGCATTGACGACATGGGCGCGATGGCCATCGAATATCCTCTTATGAATGCATATTGGGAAGACAAGATTCCGGATTTCGCCAAGATCCAAGTGCCCACCTACGCATGCGCGGGCTGGAACCATTTTCATCTGCGTGGCACCATGAATGCCTGGCAAAAACTCGGGACAGACCAGAAATGGTTGCGCGCCCATCGCGAGTTCGAATGGCCGGACTTCTACCAGCCCGAGAACCTTGCCGAGCTTAAAACATTCTTCGATCGTTACTGCAAGGACATTTGCAATGGCTGGGAGTCAACACCACCCGTTCGTATTTGCGTCCAGGATCGCTTCGATGAGGACGTCGAGGAGCGCCGTCCCGAAAACGAGTTCCCGCTTGCACGCACCGTCTACGAAAAGCTCTATCTGGATGCAGTCGATGGAAACATGAAGGAGCATCCTGTCAGCGTGGAATCAAGCGTGCGTTACGACGGCACCACCGGAGAGGCTGACTTCGACTATGTCTTTCCCGAGGACACCGAGCTGACGGGCTACTGCAAGCTGCGGCTCTGGGTCGAGGCAGACGGCCATGACGACATGGACCTGTTCATCACTATCAAGAAGCTCTCGACGGAGGGCGTGGAGCAGCCTGTCACTTTCTTCGGGGGAACCGCTCCCCATCCGGGAGCCTGGGGCAAGATGCGTGTCTCTCACCGCGAGCTAGATGAGGCGCTTTCAACAGATTACCAGCCTGTGCAGGCGCATCGTCGCGAACAAAAGCTCTCACCAGGCGAAATCGTGCCAGTGGATATCGAAATAAGCCCCTTCTCTCGTGTATGGCACGAAGGCGAGACCCTCCGCGTGCAAGTTGCCGGCCGCTACATTCGTGACCCGCACTGGATCGAGCCTTTGAAGTGGGAAACCGACAATCGAGGCGAACACGTGATCTACACAGGAGGACCTTACGACTCCTTCCTCCAAATTCCCGTCATTCCGCCAAAATACGACGCATCCCTCGTTTTCGAGGTCGACGAGAGCGTACATCCTACGCATCCGATATTCTGAGCTCACATGAATGTGGTGATGTCAATTTCGATGTACACGCACATGTTCGCATCAGGAAATGCCGCCCCACCTCGGGGCGGCATGGATGCTTCCAGGAGGCAAACACATGCCTGAACTGACACTGTTTAATTGTATCGACGCTGTAGAAGGAAATGGCGCCTTCCTCTTTTCCGATACGGAAAAGCTCTTCGCGAACTCATTTCTAGTCCTTATGAAGGACACCCCCTACACGAAAATTGCCGTAAAGGAAATCACGGGGCTGTCCGGCAAGAGCCGAACGATGTTTTACCAGCACTTCTCCGACACGTTGGATCTTATGGATCGCATCCAGCGACTTCTTCTCGAAAAACTCCATCTTTATGTCGTGCCAGAAGGCGCGACAAGAGAGGAAAACGTCACCAGAGCCTACGAAGGAATGGTTGCGTGGTTTAAAAAGGTTCTGGCTCTTCGCCCGGTACTTCGCATCGTTATCGGCGAAAACGGCAGTTCATATTTCAAGGACCGCCTCGCGTCGCAAATTCGGCAGGAGCTCAATCGCATGATGGATGACGACCGCGCTCCTAATGATCGCATGCGCCCCTATTATGTATATTCGAGCGCTGCGTCCTATATCGGCCTGCTCACCTATCTTGCAACCACTGAAGACGATACGGAGCTTCTGGACATCAACGAAATGGTGAAAATAGCGAATTCGCTCCGCGTGTCTTACTATCTGTCCGACAAGAATGCTCCGAAAATCGATTCTCTTCAGCTCTTCGGCTATAGCGAATAACCGGCAAGTTCACGATAACGCCCCCTACCGTCCCGCGAGCACCTCGGCATTCACGCAGCTTTCGGGCTTCTTGCCGAGCACCACGTTGATGGCGTTTTGCGTGCAGCGTGTGCGAAGCTGGACGGCCGATTCCTCCGACCAATAGGCGGCATGCGGTGTGAGCACCGTGTGCGGTGCCTTGCAGATGGGCGCATCGGGCGAGACGGGCTCCTCCTCGAACACGTCGATACCCGCCCCCCAGAGATTGCCGGCAACAAGTGCGTCGGCCAGCGCGTCGGTATCCACCACCGCGCCGCGCGAGGTGTTTATCACGATGGCGTCGGGCTTCATGGTGGCGATGCGCTTCGCATCGAGCAGATGATGCGTCTCGGGCGTAAGCGCCGTGTGAAAGCTCACGATATCGGCCCGTGCAAAAAGGTCATCCAGACTCACGTACGGGAAGTCCTCCGGCGTGAAACGCCCCGGCACGCCCTTGCGGTCCCAGACCATGACATCAAAGCCAAGTCCGCGGGCCTTGCGCGCCGTCGCCCGTCCGATATGCCCGTAACCGACAATGCCGAAGCTGCGCCCCTGCACCTGCCCGAGCGGGCGGCGTTTGTGAAAGTCCCATACGTCCTGTCGCATATCGGCATCCATCTCGTTAATGCGACGCAGCACGCACATCGCGAGCGCAATGGCGTGATCGGAGACGACCTCCGTACCGTAGCCGGGAACATTGCAAACCGCAGTACCGTTCTTGGTGGCCGCAGCCACGTCGATGTTGTCGACACCCGTGCCCGTCTTGCTCACGACCTTGAGCTTGGGTAGCGCCTGGAACACCGCGGCGGTATAGTCACCATATGAAGTGATGGCGCCATCGGCATCCTGCAGGTGCTCGATGAGCGCCTCGGGGACACGGTCATCCTCGTTTCCGAATGCGGCGAACTCGATGCCGGCAGCCTCGACCATTTGCCTCTCGAGCGCGGTATCCCCGAGATCGAAATCTGACACGACGATTTTCGACATGGCATGCTCCCCCGAACGGTTGGATGGTGCCCCCATCTTAAGTCTTTGACGCACGCACGTCTCCCTGTGCCGTACAATCGCATAGAGTATCTGTCTGGCTTCTCATGCGAGAAGGAGCAACATGGAATACGTTACCGCTGGTCCAGAGCATATCGACGGGATTCACCACGTCATGCAGTCCACGATCCGCGCGGTGTATCCCAAATATTACCCAACCGAAGTCGTCGACTTTTTCTGCCAGTTGCACAGTCGCGAGCACGTGCAAGAGGGTGTAGAGTCCGGCAACAGGGACGTGCTCCTGGACGAGGGCAAGATTGTCGGCGTGGGCTGCGCTGACGGAAACCACATCACGAGTGTGTACGTGCTTCCCGAATGTCAGGGGCAGGGCTTCGGCTCGCATATCCTCGATTGCCTGGAAGCGCGCATCGCTCGGAAGCACGAGACCGCCGTGCTGGACGCATCGCTTCCCGCCGTGATGCTGTACGAGCACCGGGGTTACAAGACGACAGGGCACGGCGTGCTCGACGTCGGCAACGGCGTGAAGCTCGTATACGAGGTCATGAAGAAACAGCTGCGCGCGTGATTAAGTTGCCCCAACCGTCTGGACTACAAACCGGCAAGCTGGAGCTATAGACCCAATGCTTGCATCCAGGCATCTTCCTTGAAACCAGGAATCGCCGTCGCGTCGGTCACCAGCAGGGGACGTTTCACGAGCATGCCATCGCTTGCCAACAGGGCGTATTGCGAGGCTTCGTTCATGTCGGGTAGCCTCTTCGACAGCTCCATCTCACGGTAGAGCATGCCGCTCGTGTTGAAGAAGCGCTTGAGGGGGAGCCCGCTTCGCTCGTGCCATGCGCGAAGCTCGTCGGCGCTGGGGTTGTCCTCCACGATGTGGCGCGTCGTATAGCTCACGCCATGCTCGTCAAGCCACTTCTTGGCTTTCTTGCAGGTGGAGCACTTCGGGTATTCCAGAAACAGGACTTCGTTGGACATGACAGCTCTCCTTGCTAAAACAAGCTCTCGCCGAGGTACTTGTCATGGGGCATTACGAGACAGCGCTCAATGGGCTTCCAGTAGCTTTTGTACAGGGCTTTCTGGGCTAGCCCGTAGTTTTCCTTCGAGTCAAACTCCCAGACGAGCACATACTTCACGCTCTTCACGACACGTGTGAGTTCGATGGGCGGCAGGCCATCGCGAATCTGCTCCATGTCGACACGATATCCACGTTTGATGAAGCGCAGCGACAAAAGGCCCGGCTGTTGCTCGAGAAGCTCTTTTGCCTCCAACATGAGTGTCTCAAATTCCTCGACCTTCTGTGGTTTCACCTGATATATGCACACTTCTACAAATGACATTGCTGCTCCTCTTTCAAGCCCCGAAATCCGCCGCGTGCTCGGCGATGAACGCGTTGGCATCCGCGAGATTCACATGGCAGTAGCCAAAAGGGTTTTTGCCAAGATAGTCCTGATGATAGTTCTCGGCAGGGTAGAAGTTTGCGAGCGGTGCAGCTTCCACACGTGGCTGTTTTCCGGCTTTGCGCGCAAGCTCCATGAGCAATGATTCTGCCGCATGGGCATCCGTCGGGTCCGTCCAGTAGATTCCGGTGCGATACTGCGTGCCCACGTCATTGCCCTGGCGGTTGAGTGAGAAGGGATTGATGGTGCGCAAGTAGGCCTGCAAGAGCAGCGACGGCGAGATTACATCAGCGTCATACGTAACCTTCACGGCTTCGGCCGCGTTTGTCGCGCCCGTGCATACGTCCTCGTAGCTCGGATTCTCGATGTTCGCGTTTACGTAGCCGACCTCGGTATCGATGATTCCGGGGAGCTTCTTCAGATACGCCTCGGTGCCCCAGAAGCACCCGCCGGCAAGGTATATTTCATGTGCGTCCATGATGCCTCCGCAACTTGACTGCTTGCATCTTAGCGGAATCCGTCCTGTGGGATAATGACGCAAGTCCGGCATCCGATTTTGAAGGGTCCCGTATGCAACGAACCATCGACGTACAGTGCGTGGACGGCGACATCGCGCAGGCCCCAGTGCTCGACGTGGCAGATGTCGTCGCGCTCGAACAGCGCATCGCACGGGACGGCACATCGCTTTTGGAGCTCATGACACGTGCGGGAACCGCTCTTGCTCGCGCGGTCGAAGCGCACGCTGCGCCCGGCGCCACGATTGTCATCCTCGCGGGCTCGGGCAACAACGGTGGCGACGGGTGGGTGGCCGCGCGTGCACTTGCCGCGGCAGATCGCAACGTCACGCTCGTCAGTAAGGTCGTCCCCGAAGAGCTAACGGCGGAGCCAGCCCGCTGCATCTACCGGTAGCTTTGACCTTGCTATCGCCCCGTCAGATGCGGAACTGGCACGGTTGCTCGACAACGCCGATGTCATTGTCGACGCGATACTTGGCACCGGCTTTGCCCACGATCAGGTGCGCGAGCCCTACGCAACGTGGATTCGTCTGGCAAACGAGGCGCATCGCAAGCACGGCGTGCGCATCGTCGCAGCCGATTGCCCCAGCGGACTCAGTGCCCAAACCGGCGCAACCGCCAGCGAATGCATCGCGGCCGACGAGACCGTTACGATGATCGTGCCCAAGACCGGGCTTCTGGAATCGCAAGCGCGTCCATACGTGGGCACGCTTCTGCTTGCCCCGCTCATCTCGATTGAGGAGTATTTTGATGACCTGCTTTGACGACGTCCACGGTAAGCTGGGCTTTGGCCTCATGCGCCTGCCGAAGATCGATGGCGAGGTCGACATCCCGCAATTCGGCGACATGGTCGACGCCTTCCTGGGCGCCGGCTTCAATTACTTCGATACGGCCTGGGCCTATCCGGGAAGCGAGGAAGCAACGCGCAAGGCGCTGATCGAGCGCTATCCGCGCGATGCGTTCCTGCTCGCCACCAAAGCCGCCCCCTGGTTCAAATGCAAGAACGCCCAGGAGGCGTACGCCCAGCTCGAGACCTCGCTCGAGCGCACAGGCGCCAGCTACATCGACTACTACCTCATGCACAACCTGGGAAGCGTGCGCACCGAGGCATTTGACCGCTTCGACATGTGGGAGTTCGCACAGCGCAAGCACGAGGAGGGCGTCATTCGCCATCTCGGGCTTTCCATCCACGACAGCGCCGATGTGCTCGACACCGTGTTGAGCGAGCATCCCGAAGTCGAGTTCGTGCAGCTCCAGGTGAACTATCTCGACTGGGATAACCCGGTGCATCAGAGCCATGCATGTCTCGAGGTCGCGCGCAAGCATGGCAAACCCATCGTGGTCATGGAACCGCTGCGTGGCGGATTGCTGGCAAACCCTCCCGAATCCGTGCGCCATGTTTTTGAGCAAGCCGACCCGACGAGTTCATGTGCGTCGTGGGCCTTACGCTTTGCCGCCAGTCAGCCCGATGTGGCCGTCGTGCTTTCGGGCATGAGCGACCTTGCGCAAATGGAAGCCAACATCCGCACCATGCAGGATTTCGAATGCATGGGTGTCGAGGAGGAGGCAGTGATTGCGCGTGCGCAGGACGAGTTCGCGAAGTTCGACCTCATCCCCTGCACCGGATGCGATTACTGCGCGAAGGCATGCCCGGCCAACATCGGCATCTCGGGCGCACTGCTTGCGCTCAATGCGCACACGATGTTCGGTAGCTACAAGAACGAGTGGATCGTCGGTGGCGAGCGCAAGAACAAGCGCAAGCCGAGCGAGTGCCTGCAATGCGGTGCCTGCGAGAAGGTGTGCCCGCAGCAAATCCCCATCGTTGCCGACCTCAAACGCGCGGTCGAGCTGCTTGGCTTGTAAATGGCAGGGCGCTTTCGCCTGTCTTATTGGAACGCGATGCTACTGAGCGACTGCTCTACGCTTGGCGTGAGCTCGTCAACCTTGCCCTCGGCAAATGCCAGGATCTCGTCCTTTGTGAGGAAGCCCTCGTGCTTGGCAATGAGTTCTCCGTTATCGACGAGAATGAACGAGGGGGTCTCAGAGATGCCGTAGACATTACCCTTGGTCCACATGACTTCGGCATTCGCATGATAGACCTCAACACCGTGCTCCCTGATGGCAGGTGCCATCTCGTCAAGCAGCGGGGCTTCGCGCTGGCAGTGGGGACACCAGGTTACGAAGAACTCGACCATGACGCGACCGGGGGCATTGTCGACCTTTTGCTCCCAGGTCTCCTCGTCTTTTATCTCCATGATTACATCGCTATCGAATACATCTTGCATGGCGAATCGCCTCTTTCCGATGATGCGGCGCTTGTCTGCGCCTGCTAACTTCCATGCTAGCACCAGTCAACACCGATGATGTCGTCAATATGACTTCTCCAGATATATTTTGACAAAAGATAATCTCGACGAGTGGGGCTTCGTACATTGCGCATGTCACCCAGACATGACATATTCGCCCGATTATCTCCACTTCAAGCTGGTGGATTGCGCGTATTTGCTGTCGTACACTCTTTCGCGGAGGTGCGAAACGTATGATTTCTCAGAACATTCGCTCGCTGCGTGAACACGAGGGGGTTACCCAAGAGGCGCTCGCGAGCCGTCTGGGGGTGGCGCGGCAGACGGTTGCCAAATGGGAGTCCGGGGAGGCCACACCGGACCTCGAGAACGTTCGCGCCCTCGCAAGGCTTTTCGGCGTGTCCATCGACGATTTGGCCAATCACGACGAAGTGGCAAGCGGCTACCCCATTCCCCCGCGCAGCAAGCATATCTTCGGTGTGGTGCGTGTGGGCGAGCGGGGGCAGGTGGTCATTCCCAAACGCGCACGCGAGGTGTTCGATCTCGTGCCTGGCAGCGAACTACTCGTGCTCGGGGACGAATCGCAAGGGCTCGCCCTGCAGAAAGTCGAGGATGCGCTCGCGATGATGGAATCCTTTGGCCGAGCAATTAACGAGAGACACTAGCGGCACACGCGGAAAGGTAAATCATGGCTCAAGATTCTGCGCCCCTGGTAGAAGTCAGGGGGCTTGGCAAACGTTACCCTGCGTTCACGCTCGAGGACGTGTCCTTCGCGGTTGGTGCCGGCTCGATCACGGGCTTCATCGGGCGCAATGGCGCAGGCAAATCCACCACGCTGAAGTGCCTGGAAGGCTCCGTGCACCCCGATGCGGGAAGCGTCACGTACTTCGGACAACCTTTTGCGGGACACGAGGAACAGGCCAAGCGGCTCATCGGCTTCGAGCTGGGCGGTGCCGACTTCTACCGCAACAAGCGCGCGTCCACCATCGCCGCCGTCACCCGTCGCTTCTACGATGACTGGGATCAGGATGCTTTCGAGAACTACTGCCGGCTTTTCTCCATCGATCAAGCTAAGCGCGTGAAGGAGCTGTCGCAGGGCATGCGCGTCAAGTTCGCCGTGGCCCTCGCGTTATCGCACCGCTCGAAACTGCTCGTGCTCGACGAACCCACGAGCGGATTGGATCCCGCTTCGCGTGAGGAAGTGCTCGACGTTTTCCTGCAGCTCGCACGCGACGAGGGAGTGGGGATTCTGTTCTCGACGCACATCACGTCCGATCTCGACAAATGCGCCGATCATATCGTCTACATCGAAAACGGACGCATCATCGGTTCGGGTGCGCTGACGGACTTCAAGGACTCGTATCGCGTGGCGCCGCTTGCCGAGGCCAAAGCCGCAGGTGCGCAGGTCATCGGCATCCGCCATTCCGTCTCGGGCGACACGGCGCTTGTGCCTGCTTCAGCGGGCATCGGCGCAGCGGCAACCCTCGATGACATCATGACCCACGCCCACAAGGAGGTGGCCTGAATGCGCGCGCTTTTGGTAAAGGAGTTCCGGCTGGTGGTGCATCCCGCCACGTACATGCTTGTCGTGCTCGGGGCGCTTGTGCTCATCCCGAGCTGGCCATACGCGGTCATCATCCTCTATGGCATCCTGGTGGCCTTCTTCAACGCCCAGAATGCCCGCGAGATGCGCGACCTCTCCTACTCGTTTGCCCTGCCGGCATCACGCCGCGGCATGGTGCGAGCGCGCGTGCTCGTCATGGTCATCATCGAGCTGGCGATGACGGCGATCATGGCGCTGTGCATCTGCTTGCGCCCCGTTCTCGGCATTAACGCAGTCGCCGCAGCACAGCCTATGGTGGGATTGCCGGCCAATATCGCGCTCCTGGGTTTCACGCTCGCGACCTTCGGCATCTTCAATCTCGTCTTCTTCGCGTTGTATTTCAGGAATCCGACGAAGATCGGAGCGCCGTTTCTCCTGGCTTGCATTCCCGTGACCGTGTTTGGCGTTGCGTTCGAGGCGGTCCCGTTCATCCCCGTTGAGGTCTGCGCACTCATCAGCACACCGGGATTCGGGAACCTTGGCGTCCAGCTCATCGTGCTGTTCGTGGGCACCTTGCTCTTCGTCGCGCTCAGCGCGCTTGCAACCAGGCTCGCCTCGCGCGCCTTCTCCACGTACGACGCGTAAAATCCAACCTTACGTTAGACACGAGTCTTGCCCGCCTCTCGGGAGAAACGATAGATCAGCGGAGCATTGTTTCGATGCCAGCCCTTTGATTATGCCGCTTGTCCGTTGTTCCGTACGGGAGCTTCACACTACAGCCGCTATCACAGCACGTACTCGAACATGTCAAGGTTGACGGTTCCCAAATCGTCGTAGTAAACCGGATGTGCACCGTGATTGACGAAGCCGAGCTTGTCGTAAAGTCCATGGGAGCGCACGTTGTCGACAAAGGTGTCGAGCTGCAAGGCGCGCAATCCCTCCCCGCGCGACACGTCAATTGCAAACTCCATGAGCATGGAGGCGTAACCGCGACCATGATATGCCGGCCGCGTGGCAACCGAGTGCACGATGCCGAGCTCGTCAAGGGGAGCATCCACCTTCCAGGGCACGGCCTCATAGCCGGGTGCCCTGTCGTGATTGACGACAAGCGCCGTGGCAATGTTGCCATCCTCGGCGATGCCAATGAACATGTATCCTCGCTCCACTGACTCACGCAAATGGGCATCACTCGGATGCTTGTCATGCCGCCAGAGGATGTCAAAGTCCGTTCCCTGCATCTCCTCGATCATGTTGTAGTAGAAATCCATGACGGCATCCATATCGGCCATCGTCGCTTTGCGCGTCAGAAGAAATCCCATCATCTTCTCCCCATCATTTCGGGAAACAAGCTTGCATTTTCTTCTAGGATACGCTCAAACCTGGACGGGCGTTCCACGCGTTCGCCTGAATTTACGCCGTACGCAGCACGTATGCACTCCCATCGCCGCTCTCCAGACACCAGCGAAAGTCCGTTGTCTTTTCGAGCAGACGCTCGTCGTGACTCACGAGCACGAGCGCCCCCGGATAAGCGACAAGTACGCGCTCCAGGGCCTCGATGGAGCCGACATCCAAATGATTGGTCGGTTCGTCCATTGCTATCAGCACGGGATGGCGCAAAATGCCCTGGGCAAGCATGAGCTTGCGCAACTCGCCGGGGCTGAGCTCGTCACCATCCAGGATACGGTCGGGGTCGGAGTTGAGCTGCGCGACGATGGAGAGGACGCGACCGCGCTCGCCGGGTGACGCTTCATGCAGGCTGGCCATTATGCGCGCGGCGAGCCCGCTTCCGATTTCCTGTGGAATGAAGAGCGTGCTCAGGTCGTCTGGCGCCTTTCGCATGAACGCCGTGAGCAATGTGGTCTTGCCGCTGCCGTTGACTCCCGCGATGCCGATGTGCTCGGTGTTACCCACCGCAAGGTCCGGTATGCGCAGACAATGCTCCCCCTGCGTCAGCTCACCTGCCTCCATGCGCACGAGCACCTTGCGCGGGCTAGCCTTCGCGTCCATCCATATATCGCCCGCGTACTGCTTGTCCACGTGTGCCTCCTCAAGCGTTTGCCGCACCTTCTCCAAACGTGCGTCCATGCGCGAGGAGAGCTTGCCGGCAACGCCGTCCTTGCCGGTGTAGACCGCCAGCTTGATGCGCCCCTTGCCATCATGATCCTTCGCATCGAGGTGGCGTGCGCTTCGCTTCGCGTCCGACTTGCTTGCCTCGTTGCGCCGCCGCGCGGCTTCGGCCTGGATGCGTGCTGCCTCGCGCTTGAC
>ERZ779888.2776-NODE-2776-length-13779-cov-6.920067_pt1 | contig 13779 bp, 12 predicted proteins | sample MGYA00511245_ERZ779888 | MGnify/ENA primary metagenome ERZ779888 (study PRJEB29588, sample SAMEA2155255) | human gut metagenome | biome: human gut; feature: human-associated habitat; material: faeces | place: Denmark | collected 2008/2010 ... | reverse complement strand
TAATTGTTTTACTTAAAGTTTAAAAATTTTTTAAAATATATAATAATTATTAAGGATTATTTGTAAAGAATTCTATCTTTTCAGTTGGAACACTTGCTCTTACTGTGATTGTAAATCTGCTTGCTTTTGTTTCACCATCAAATTCATATTGTTCTTTTTTTACAACAACATCTGAGTTCCCAGTGCTGTTAACCTTTACAACAAGTTCTCCCAAGCGAACGAATTGGTAATCAACTTCACTATAAAAATTAATTGTCAAAGTTAAAAAGTCATCTTTTAAGAAATACCTAAAGCCGTTTGTTCTTCCAAGACTCTTGCCGCTATTCTCCTCGGAAATTACAAAATAACCATATTCTTCATTTCCATTAATTTCAATCTTATCAATAAGTCCATAACTTTTTTCTGTAACTATATCCATTTTTTTCAAAAGATCAAGTGCATTTGTTGAAACAACATAACTTTCATGTTTAAAATTATACTTATAATATTTATCAAATTCAATCTCAACATATGAGCCATCTGCACTTCTTTTTGCTTGTTTTCCAGCAAGATCAAAAGTTAACTCATTATAAAATTTCTTATAATTTTCATCTGTATATTTTAGGAAAGCAATTTTAAGTTTTGGAAGTTCTTCTCCTGTGAAATCTGAGACCTTGATAACGCCATAAACATAATAATCTTGAGTTTTGGCACGAGTTTCGCCATTCACTGAAAGCGTGAACAAATCTTTATGCAGTGAAACATCATCGTCGCCATAAACAAATTTAACTGAATATTCTTCTACAACTTCGTCTACAATTGTAATTGTATTATTTTCTGAAAATCTGATTGTGTGTTTATAACCATATTTTTGGTTTTCTTCATCAACAATCTTTTCAACTTGCCTATTAAAACCAACTCCATAATCACCGTTGTTATTCAAAATGAGAACACAAGATTCTGAAATTGCAAAATCATATGTTCCAATTGTATAAACTGAAATTGTAATTGGTGTATCATAGTTTGTTTGAACAGGTGAACTCCCAATATTTTCAACAGCTTGTTTAAATTCTGCAATATTCATTGTTCCTTTTTCAAGTCCAAATAAATCATACCTGTCAATTTCAACCATAATTCTGTCATGATAGTCTGGATACATCATTCTTCCAACTGCAAGACGAACGTTTGCAACTTTTGGTGCAACAGCCCCAGTAAATGTGATTGTAAAGTCTTTTGTTGGTGTGAAAGTTGCTTTATAGGCATATTCGCCTTCTTCTTCTGTAATAGTAAGTTCTTCACCATTGCTTAAAACTTTCAAAGTTCCAAGGTTGTATCCTTCTTCAATAAAAAATCTAATTTCAGCAACTTTGCCCTTTCCTAAGAATTTTCCTTTACTATCTGAACCATAGCCACCAGTTGTATTTTGAACTGTCACTTCTGAAACATGTGAAGGAAGTGCATCAACTGTGAAATAGTAATATTTTGGAGCCTTTTTCCCACACGCTGACAATAATATAATTGTTGGTATAATTGCAAATAGTATAAAAACTGCCAATTTATAAATTTTTTTCTTTGTCGTAGCCATAACATTCTCCTTTTTATTTTTTTTAGTTGCATAAGTGGAGCAAAAATCAAGAGTTTCTTTGCAACTATATATATATAATAACATAAAATCTTCAAATCTGTATATCAATTTTTAAAATTTTACAATTTAGATAAAAAAGTTACAAAATTTATAAGAATTTTCGCACCTGAAAAGCAAAACAAAGAAAAGCAATAACATTGTTTGCTCAATATTACAAAATATGATAATATCATAATATGAAAAGGCATAATGAGCGACCAAGAGTAAAAATCTTTGCTCTCATACCAGTATTAATATTGTTGATATCATGTTTTTCAAACATTGTTAAACACGATATTGTTTCTGCTGTCATATCTTCACATGTCAATGTTCTCAACACAACAAACCTTGATGAAATTGTCCAATTGGAAAAATATAATAGTTGCGATTACGATATTGTAACACCCACACTTGATCAGGGAAGCTCAAACATTTGTTGGGCATATGCAGCTGCAAGTGCATCAGAAACATCAATATTGAAAGATAAATTGGATGACAACACAAAAGACACTTTGCGTTTTTCTCCAACACAAATGGCATATCGAACACACAATCGAGATAGAGACCCACTCAATAACACTGACGGAGTTTATGCCAATGATAAGTGGGATGTAACTGGAAGTTCGTATAATACATTTTTAATGCTTTCCCAATGGTGTGCCCCTGTCGCTGGCAGTACCCCTGCCAAAGCTGATGCTTATGAAAACAATCTATACAGACTGTTGGATGCAGAGCAGATAGATATCTACAATACCGGCACTTTTAGAATAGACGAAATAAAACGTGCAATTGCAAAATACGGTGCCGTAACCGGGTCGTATTACAATGCTCGTGAAGTATCTTATTATAATACCAAAGGGGAAACACGCGATGGAATTTCTCATGCTATGACTATCGTTGGCTGGGATGACACAATTCCAGCAAGCAACTTCCAGCCAAACCCGGCAAGTCAAAATGGAGCATGGATAATCAAAAATAGTTATAATTCTCTTCCTTATTTTTATCTTTCTTATGACAGTTCGGTTGGCAATGTTTGCGGATTTAAGTATGCAAACAAGTCAACTTTTGATTTCAACTATTTTTATGACAATGTTTTAGAATCCCCAATGCGAAGTGAAAACAATTCAAAGTGCGTATCAAATGTCTTTATGGCAAAAAAGAGCGATGACAAACATGATGAATATATAAAAGCAATCAATGTCGCAACCTATGGCTACAATTTAACTTGCAAAGTGCAAGTTTATACAAATTTGACAGACATTAAAAACCCTGAAAGCGGAACACTTTCTGCCAGCGGCGAGCGAATTTTAGAGTACGGCGGTTATCACACTATTATGCTAGATAATCTGGCAAAAATTGATAAAAACACTTATTATTCCGTTGTTGTAAGTGTCAACAGCAACATAAACAAAAGTGCATATATTTTATATTCTCTTAATTCAAGCGGAAATACAAATTACAAGTCCGCAAGCGATTGGAATGAAATAAATTATGCCGCAAGAATAAAGGCCTACACCGTTTTGAAAGAAAAAGAGGAAACAGAACAAAAAATTGATATTTCCTCCGCCAAATACAATTCAATCCCTTCTCTATCTTTTACCGGCCAACCGCTTTCCCCTAAAGTTGAGCTAACAATAAACCACCAAGCATTAATTAAAGATGTCGATTACACTATCTCTTACAAGAACAATACCAATGTTGGCACTGCAGAAATTAAAATAACTGGCATTGGAAAATTTGTTGGGAGTTTGAGTTTGCAATTTAAGATCCTACCGATCGATGTCCCAACAAAACCAAATAACAAAATAACGTTTTCAAATAATGCAACAACCCTTTTTGATGTCATTTTGCCTGTTGGTTGGCAATGGGAAAACCCAAACCTGTCCCTCGATGGTTTGACAAGTGCAACAGCAATATATGTTGGAGAAAACAAAGACAACTACAAAAACACAACAATGGTGATCGCATTGCAAAAAGAAAACTCTACCATCCCAAATCCCGACAACCCAGACAACAAAAATAAGATAGACAAGGCTTCAATAATTATTTCGTCAGTTATTGGCGGTCTGGTAATAATCCTAATCATTGTTTTGCCTATTATAAATATTTTAAAAAATAAAAATAGACCATATTAAAACATTCAACTTTTTCACAAATCTTAATTTGGGACAATGAAAATTTGTGAAGCATCTATCAAATAATGAAAAAACAAACCAAAATTGGTTTGTTTTTAATTTATTTCAAAAATCCTTTGATAATTTGATTTTGTGCCTCTTCTTCGCTGAGTCCAAGCGTTTGCAATTTGACAAGTTGGTCTCCTGCGATTTTTCCTATCGCAGCCTCATGAACAAGTGTCGCATTTATGTTTTGTGCAATAATTTTTGGTACGCTTTCAATTTGTGCATTATCCAAAATAATTCCATCACATTCTACATGACCAAAACACTCGTTTTGCCCCTTTAGATTTGAAACAAACTTCTGTCTAGACTTTCCTTTTGCCACACTTCTGCTAACAACTTCTACGCTTGAATTTTTCCCTTTCAAAACAACATTGAAAGTCGTTATTGCCTTTTGTTTGTCACTAGTCAAAATTTTTTCTTTGATTACCAATTTGGCATCATTTCCCAAAAACGCGTTTGTCTTTCTGTTTGAATGTAGGATTGTGAATTCCACAACCAGCAACAATCAAAACATCTGCAGTTTTTTAGTCGTATAAGTAGAACAAAAATTACGAGTTTTTTGCAACTATATAACAACATAAAATCTTCAAATTCGTATATAAATTTTTAAAATTTCACGATTTAGATAAAAAATTACAAAATCTATATAATAATTTATTCTCGTTGCGAATTTTCGCAATTTTATTGTTTTTTGTCTATATTGTTTTGTGTTTTTTTGTTTTGTGTGGTAATATATGTATGGATAAAGGTAGCACTAGAAAAATAAAGAGTTTAAACCATTTTTTAATACGATAAAATATGGTAAAAAACACGAACTCCCAAATAAAAGACTTTTATTTCTACGGAACGCAAGGTCTTGGGTTCGAACTCCCACGAGTGCACCAAATATAATCAAAACCAAATTAATCTATATTTATATAGTATTTAACTTGTTTCATATCCGAATAAAATATAAAAGGAGAATAATTATGATTATAGGCTACACTACTGGGGTATTCGATTTGTTTCATATAGGTCATTTAAACTTGCTTAAAAATGCAAAAGCTATGTGTGATAAATTGGTAGTAGGCGTAACAGTTGATGAATTAGTTTCTTACAAAGGCAAAAAAGCTCTAATCCCATTTGAAGACCGAATCGAAATTGTACGAAGCTGTAAATACGTTGATGCAGCTGTCCCACAATATAACATGAACAAGCTTGAAGCTTGCAAAAAACTTGGTGCATCAATTCTGTTTGTTGGAGATGATTGGTATAATACCGAAAAATGGAATTCTTTCCAAAAAGAACTTGAAGCAGAAAATATTAAGGTTGTTTATTTCCCTTATACAAAAGGCATTTCTTCTACAATTTTAAACAAAACTCTTGAAGAAGCACGAAATAATCAAACAGACACAAATTTGTCTAATAAATAACATAAGGAGAAAATAATGATTGATAAAAATTTTTGTATGAGTTCTTATCTTGCTTTGAGATATATTGAAAAAGATAATATGGAATTTTACAATGGTTTAAAGCACGAAAATATCAAACTTATACCTGACAGTCAAAAAATAGAGGTGCGAACAGCAAAAGATATAAACAATGAAATGCTTAAAACCTTTTCACTGTTAAAAGAAAAAAAACTGGGGATATTATTGTCTGGCGGAATGGATAGTGCTATTTTGGCTTCATATTTGCCAGAGGGGACAGATGCATATACATTTAGATTTCAAAACGGAGAATTTCAAAAAGACGAACTCAATCGTGCAGAATATTTCGCAAAGTATTACAAACTAAATCTTCATTATGTCGATATAAATTGGAACGACACAGTAGAAAAGCATTTAAACACTTTAATGAAATCAAAATGTGCACCAGTCCACTCAATCGAGCCCCAAATTTTACAAGGTGCTCTTCAAGCAAAAGCTGATGGTGTATCTACAATGGTAATTGGAGAAAGTAGTGATTTGATTTTTGGAGGAATGGATCAGCTTCTTTCTAAAGATTGGGATTATGATGCATTTGTCAAAAGATATACATTTACCGAACCAAAAGATGTATTAAAAAATCCAGTAAGTATGGATTATCTTTTTGAAAAATATAGGAAAAACCAAAAGATCGACTTCCTCAAATTTATGGACGAGGTGTTTGCTGTAGAAAGCTCTAGCTCTTATATGAATGCCTTTAAAGTAGCAAATATGGAATATATAGATCCATATGCAAAATTAAAAATGGCAGAAAAACTTGATTTAAATAGAGTTAGAAATGGTGAGCCAAAATATCTCATTCGGGAATTATTTTCTCTTAGATACCCAGAATTCCCCGTGCCAAATAAAGTCCCAATGCCAAGGCCGGTTGACATTTATTTCCAAAATTGGAAAGGTCCTACAAGACCAGAATTTAAAGACAATCTTAATATGTCAAAATTTACAGGTAATCAAAAATGGCAATTGTATTGCTTAGAGAGATTTTTAAATATGTACGAATAGATTGATTCAAAAAAAATAAAACATAAAGTTATGTTTTATTTTTTTGAATTCATTTTTTCTACCATTAATTTATATAAATTTTGACAAGCATTGCCACTTTCAACATTTCCAAATTCATTTAAAAATTTTTTATATCCTTTCACACATTGTTTTGATAATATATCAAAATTGTTAATACAATTTTTTAATTCTTCCTCGTTTTTCACAACAGGAAAAGGTAATATAGATGGTGAAAAGTACAATCCCCTTTCTTCGGCTAAATACTTATCATAGTCTTTTAAATATAATATACAAGGCTTGTTTGCAACCATCATATCACACATACAAGTTGAAACATCAGTGATCATTACATCAGCTATCAAAATGAGATCTTGCATTTCTGGATAAGCCGTCACATTAATACAATAGTCTTCAAATTTCATTTCTTTTTGCTCTTTCGTTAACAAATACGGATGAAATCTATAAAGTAATTTTATATTTTTCTTAGTTTCACATTCAAAAGATTCTTTTATTAAATCATTGTTTAAAATTAACTCTTTGAAATTTTGTTTTTCTCTAAATGTTGGAGCGTACAATACCACAAAATCATCTTGCGAAATATTCAATTTTTGTTTTATCTTTTTTATTAGACTATCGTCTTTATTTACCAACACATCACAACGAGGACTTCCCGTAAGAGCAATTTTGTTTTTATCTATAAAAAAACACCCTTCAAAAATCTCTTGCACTTTTCTTGAACCCGCTACCAAAATGTCAATTTGCTGAGAATCGATTTGTGAATTCCAACGATTAAATAATGAAAGCCCTTGGTCCTTTTCAATTTTTTTTAATATAAAAGGCCCCCCGCCGTGCCATGTTTGAATATAAATTTGTCCTTTTCTTTTCCCATACAGCATACTGAAACGCAAATTATTTACTACAATGCCAGATGTATGAAGATAATATTGATCTCTCAGTGACATAAATTTTGTTCTCTTAACATCTTTTGGTAATTTTATGTCTTTATCATTTAAACACCAAACAAATTCAAACTCATCATGATGATTTTTATATAAATATTCAAAATACGCTTTAGGGTTACAAGAATATTGTTTGCCATATCTTGCAATGAAATAAATCCTTTTTTTCTTGATAGGGAATATCTTAAACATTGCTGAAAATATATGTCCAACCCAGTTTCTCTTTTTTTTCATAAATTTCTCCATTTGTTTTAATATAACACATTTCTATCTTTCAGCCAAAAATTTTGACATTATTTCAAAAATCCTTTGATTATTTGATTTTGTGCCTCTTCTTCGCTGAGCCCAAGCGTTTGCAATTTGACAAGTTGGTCTCCTGCGATTTTTCCTATCGCAGCCTCATGAACAAGTGTCGCATTTATGTTTTGTGCAATAATTTTTGGTACGCTTTCAATTTGTGCATTATCCAAAATAATTCCATCACATTCTACATGACCAAAACACTCGTTTTGCCCCTTTAGATTTGAAACAAACTTCTGTCTAGACTTTCCTTTTGCCACACTTCTGCTAACAACTTCTACGCTTGAATTTTTCCCTTTCAAAACAACATTGAAAGTCGTTATTGCCTTTTGTTTGTCACTAGTCAAAATTTTTTCTTTGATTACCAATTTGGCACCATTTCCCAAAAACGCGTTTGTCTTTCTGTTTGAATAAGAAACGCCACCGAGTTGGATAGTCTCCATTTCAAAATCACTTCCGTCTTTCATTTCAACAACAGTCGTAGGATTTAAAACTTTGTCACCTTGTCCCTTTCCAACCCCCAGGTGTTTTTCAATATACTTAACCTTGCAGTTTTCTTCCAGATGAAAAGTGTGGATTCCGTCATGCTGACTTTTTTGGTCTGTAGGATTGTGAATTCCACAACCAGCAACAATCAAAACATCTGCATCTTTTCCTATATAAAAGTCATTGTAAACCAAGTCGTTCAAATTTCCAACAGTTATGATGACAGGAATATGAACACTTTTGTTTTTAACTCCTTCTTTGACAATTATGTCAATACCACTTTTGTCTTTCTTTGGAACAATTTCGATATCTTTTGTGGAATTTCTCGCTATGCTTTCGCCATTTTTTCTAATATTGAAACTGCCTTGAGGCACAGAATGCATATCAGCGATTTCTTTCAATAACTCTTTGTCAACTTCGTTCATCTTAATCATTTATCAGCCCTCCCAACTTTCTGCATTTTGGTTGTTCCAAGAGTTTAAGCATTTCTTGCTTCTTTCCAATAACTGCATCGTGATTGCTGTTCAAAAGCAAAATATAATCCGCACTTTCAAGCAATTTCTTTTGGTGGCTCACAATGATAACCGTTTTGTTTTTGAGTTCTTTGAAAATATTTACAAGGCTATCAAAGCTCCAAAGGTCAATGCCTGCTTCTGGTTCATCAAAAAGCATAACATCTCCACCTTTAGCAAGAGCAATGGCAAGTTCAATTCTTTTTAACTCTCCACCTGACAATCTATCATCAAGTTCTCTGTCAATATAATCCTTTGCACAAAGTCCAACTTTCGCCAAATATTCACACGCATCAGGAATTTGGTTCTGTTCTTTGCTTGCCAAATTCAAAAGGTCTCGCACTGTCAATCCCTTAAATTTTACTGGTTGTTGAAAAGCAATCGTCATGCCAAGGTTGGCTCTTTCATTGATTGATAAGTCATTCATTTTTTTCCCATCAAGCAAAATTTCTCCACTAGATGGATTGTTTATTCCCATCAAAAGTTTGATAAGCGTTGATTTTCCACTCCCATTATGTCCAGTAATAACCGTCACTTTGTTCTGTGGAAATTCAATATTCAAGCTTTTCAAAATATATTTTTCTTTGCCAGTTTCATTGTCAAAGACCTTGTAACTGACATCTTTTAATTTGAGCATAGTTTCTCCTTAATCAACATTATTATAAAACTTTTTTGCCATTTTTGTCTAGAAAATACACAAACAAATTGTCTTGACTGTTGGTCTTAAAAATGTTAAACTAAAAATAGGAGAAGATATGGAAGAAATCAGATTGAATTACGAAATTGGCAAATTTGTGCGACAGGCTTTGTCCAAGAAATTTAAAGACAAGCCAGCACCACCAAAAATCCCAAATGCATACAACTATAATGAAACTTTTTCTAAGGAAGAAATTGAAGCAATAACCTCTCTTGAAGTTTTTGATGTTGAAATAACCCTTGCAGATTTGACCAAATTGCCAAATTTAAAACAACTATCTTTAAAATCTTCACAAAATTCATCAAACACATTGACAGAAGATAACATAAAAATATTGCAAAATCTACCACTTGAAGTTTTGGAAATAGATGGCTATAACGGACTTTCAACATTTGACTTTATTGATTATAGTGAAAAATTGTGGTCCGTATCTCTCACAAATTGTTTGGATTTGACAACAATCAAAAATATTCCTTGCGACCTTTCAAGTTTTAGATGCATAGGCAATCACAATCTAAAAAACATTTATTCTATTGTAGGTGAAACTTTGGAAGCATTTGCCTCAAATATCACAAATATCTCGGATTGGGATTTGGATGTCTCTTTTGCACCAGAATTGTTCAAACAACTTTCTCAAAAACAAAAAAGATATACAAAAAGTGACTTGGATGTCATTGCTCAAACTTTAAAGTTTGGAGAAGAAATTTCAAGAAGAATTTATATTCACAACTTTGGGCAAATCAAAACACTTCAAGACAAAGTAGCAAAAATCTCACAAGATATCATTCCGCAAAATGCAACTAATTTGGAGAAATTTTCCATTCTCTATAAATGGATTTGTAAAAATATAAAATATGATTATGCTGGGCTTGAATCATCTTATAGACGCCACAGCGAATCGTTTGTTTTTGAAGGAAAACCCATGAGCCTTGCAATTGGTGAAAAGTTTGGGACTAACAATTATCTAAATGGCATTTTGTTTGGAACTTGTGTCTGTGAAGGTTTTTCAAAAATTTTGCAATATATGTCAATATACAATGGACTAAAAACCAATTTGGTTTTGTGCCATGCCGGAGAAAATCCAGATATAAAATATGACCATTCAATTATGCAATATGAAGATGGTGCTCAAACTTTTTTCTGTGACATAACTTGGGATGCAAGTCGCTACCAAAAAGGCTTGAAGGATTTTAAATACTTTATGTTGAGTGAAGAAGATATGTCAATCGACCATAAAGATATAAAAACCCTTTCAAACAGAAAACAAAAAACTGACAAAACAATCAGTGCAGATACAAAACAATCTCTTTTGAAAAATCTATAACAAAACAAATTGTTTGTTTGACTTTGTGGTCAAACATATGGTTAAATGAGTTTATGAAAACAAGAAATTATTTAGAATTATCGCAATACATGATAAAATTATTGAAAGTAGCCTACAAAAAATGCTCAAAACAAAAAGTTGATGTTAAAGACAAAGGTTTATCTGATTTGGTAACCTCTCTTGACCTTTCTTTGGAAAAATTTATAACCACTGCACTTAAAAAGGATTTTCCTGAAACAAAAATCGTCAGCGAAGAATTCAATTCAAAAATTGAAGCAAAAGGCACGTATTTTGTTTTAGACCCATTGGACGGCACTATCAATTTTGCTAATGGTCTAAACTCACTATATGGTCTGCAAATTGCATACATAAAAAATGATGTAACTGTTGCAAGTGCGATATATTTCCCAAGTTCCGATTCTTCTTACACCGCCGCAAAAAATTTTGGTGCTTTTGAAAGTGGGAAAAAATACGTTGTTACCCCAAAACCAGTTTCACACTCACTTCTCAACATAAATACTACACGTGCAGATTTTGACACAATGTATAAACTTCTTGAAGAACTCAAATACAAATTTTTAAGATTTCGCATAATTGGTGCAGATTGCTACGACTTTGTTTCAGCTTCACTTGGAAATTTTGGCGGACTTGTTATGAGAAACGGAAATTCTTGGGATATTTTACCAGGGTTGTTTTTGGCAGAACAAGCAGAGTGCAAAATCACAACATACAAAGATTACATAATTGTTTCAAACACAGAAGAAGCACAATCAGCAATTCTCAAAGCGTTTAGAAAAATTATTAAACAGCAAAAAGAGTGCAAAAGTGCAAAATAAGTTTTAATAAAAAAAAACAAAAAACATCCAACTATTTCTAAACTAACAAAATATAAAAGGGGACCCAATAATCTAAAAATAGGGTTCCCTTTTACCAATTTCAAAAATCATTAAGTAAGTTTAGTTTGTATTATTTTTGTTCTTTATTAATTTTCAAATTGTTTTAACCAATCTTCATAAGAAAGTCCTTTCTTTTTTAAGCTTTCAATTAGTGCATTATTAAATGCAGTATCCTTGCAATTATTTTCATCTTTTATATACTCACCATGTTCATTAATTTTTATTTTTAGCATTTTTGATAATTCTTCAATTGTTATCTTTTTTATATCTTTATGTCCCCCTTCTATATTGTGGTCACAAGACAAATCTCTTTCTCCATATTCATCATTATGAACAAAATAATCACATTCGGACACTTTGCATATGTAATTATATCCATTTTTAAATATCTCTTTTATAAGAGCAATCCTTAATTCGTAATCTGTTTCTTTTATAGTATCTGAAATACAAATTGCCTCCCAAGAAAACCTGTCTGGATACTTCTCCGCAATATTTTTTAAATCTCTTGAGAATTTTCTTTTTAATGCTTTTTCACTTAGCTCATGCTTATCTCCATTTCTTTTGCTTTTATCACATAATTCCAACAAATCGCTTAAAGTTATATTTAACTTATTACAAATTTCTTTGGTAACTAACATTGAAATCTCGGCATCATCACAGCTTTTATGTTCTTGTAAATTTGAAATATCAATTCCTAAATCTTTTACAATATTGTCCAGGCTTCTACTCTTGTATTCTTTGTTTAATTGATAGTAAAAATCCTGCGTATCATATACTTCTAAATTGATATTGTCACAACCATATCTTGCACAAGCAGTTTTTAGATATTGTATATCTGCTGTAATACTATGTCCTAATAGTATTTGATTTGAACGAGTTAATAGATTTTTTATATCTTCATAATAATACTTAAATGTTTTCTGCTTTTGAAATGTGCTTTCTGTATATGCTAAATTTATTCTTGGGTCAAATCCATCACGCCCAAGTTTAAACTTACATTCTGGATTTATTACTATATCTTTCTTTTCTAAAATGTTAAAGTTCTCATCTGTAATAACATAACCAAAAGAACATATATGTTTGCCATCACAACATTCTATATCAAAATATAAATAATTCACTTTTTCTCCTTAGTTACATACAAATGGTTTACCATAATATGGTGCACTTAATGAAAAATCAATAAAATCCGTTTCAACAACCAAATTCTGGTCTTTATCGTATTGACAAACTTTATAAAAATATTCACCAAAAGCTAAATCTGTTATAGATTTGTAAAACATTCCATCTTCAACCTTAAACATTCCCATTAGTTGTTTATAATTATCAAATAAAAAAATTTTTGTTAATGCCACATTATCATTTGCACTAGCAAATTTAATAGTAATTAAGTTTGTCCCACAAGAATGTTTTACATTTAATTTTTGAAGGAGCTCAATCTTTTTATCTATTATAGGTGCCTTATATAATTCAGTTTTAACTTCAATAATAAGCGGTTCGACCATATCATAGTTAAAATGAATCTCAAGTTTTTTTATTACATTTTTAAAATCAAAATCAATAACACAAACATCAACACTTTTAAATATTGATTTATGAGTATCAAACTCTTTTTGCCCATTATTAAAATAAACAATAACTTTTTCAACGCCTTTTAACAAAGGTACAAGACAAGATACTTCTTGATTTTTGCTTTGATTGATAACAATTTTATCATCATTTATTGATAAATAAGATACCCCATCAATAAATTTCCAAAATTTACCCAAACTTCCTAGTTCAGCAACCAAGACATCATCAATTTTTTCATTTTTATAATCATAGCTACAATGATTAGTTATCGCTTCTTTAAAATGATATGGAAATATTGCAAAACCATAATCATTTCCTAGCATCGTTTTTTGTTCATCTGTCATTTTATTTATCTCCTAAAATATCTTTAATTTTTTGTTTTAATACTTCTGTTCCAATCTCATCAATTTCATCTCTATTAACCATATATCCCCAACCATCATCTTCTTCCCAAGTTTTATGCAGTTTTGCTCCAAAGTTAAGAAGAATATTTATCGCCTTAAAATTATTAGGTGCAACTTTTGTTAATGCATCATCAAGTTCTTGTTGATTTGCCGTTTTGCATGCTTTTTCAATAAATCTAATATCTTTATCTAGAACTTTTGATAAGATAACTTTATTTTTCATCTCAACAAATTTTTGATATGATAATTCATTGTCTTTGTCTTTGATATTTAATAACCCAAAATTTCTTTTGTAAATTGTATAATATTCTTTATTTCATTGGACATTTTTGAAATATTCATTGTCAAATTTATTAAAATAAACATAAGGGTTATAAT
>ERZ779888.2773-NODE-2773-length-13781-cov-18.079411_pt1 | contig 13781 bp, 9 predicted proteins | sample MGYA00511245_ERZ779888 | MGnify/ENA primary metagenome ERZ779888 (study PRJEB29588, sample SAMEA2155255) | human gut metagenome | biome: human gut; feature: human-associated habitat; material: faeces | place: Denmark | collected 2008/2010 ... | reverse complement strand
CCTTCGCGGAATTGCAGGAAGCTATCAGCAACAAAAACGGTTCGGATTTGGATTGTCTTGTTGCACCAGATACGGAGTTCGTGTTCAGCCACGGACTCTTTTTTTGATGTTGATAAGAGATAAGCGGGACTCGAAGGGAACGTCCCGAAGGGCAAAAAGTATCCAGTGAATACTTTTTGAGTTCCCCGGGCTGGCGGCGATACTGCCCCAGTATCGCCGAACGAGTCCCACTTCCGGCACCAAATAAAGATCCCCCCCAGCTATGCGGGGGGGATCTTTATTATATTTGCCCAATTACGTCCATATAACATTGGCAAAATAAATATCAGAATTTATCAAAATGGCGGGAATATAATAAAGATTGGCATTGCTAACAATAAATAATGTTGATATAATAACAATATAACACAGGCACAGTATTTGAACTCTAAGGCACAGTTGAACAAGCGGAGCATGGCCGCATAGGCCGGGAGATAACAGCATATGGATGAAACGGTATTTTTGGCGCATATTGCGGAAGACGGAAGAGAACAAACGGTTGATGAACATGAGCGCGGCACGGCGGAACTGTGCGCAAAGTTTGCGGCGCAGTTTGACGCAGAAGAACACGCCAAGCTTGAAGCGATGCGGCATGATGACGGCAAAAACACTCAGGGCTTTCAGCGAAGGCTGCGCGGCGGGCCGGCGGTTGACCATTCAACGGCGGGCGCATTTGAATGCTTCAGGGCTAACGCCGTGCACGAAGCGATATGCATTGCGGGGCATCACGGCGGATTACCGGACGTGGGTAATGCTAAAATGGACACGCCGGAGGGCGGCACGTTCTTCGGCCGAATGAAAAAGGCCATGAGCGGCGGCATAGAAGAGCCGCGCGGCATGGATAGGCCGATAATAGCCCCACAAAGGCCGAATTTTTGCGGGGACAGGTTTTATGAATCCATTTGGATAAGAATGCTGTACTCATGCCTTGTTGACGCAGACTATTTGGACACGGAAAACTTCATGTCCGGCGGAAAGGCGGCACGCGAAGAATACGACGATATGGCAACGCTGTTGGCATATTTTGAAAAGCATATTGCGCCGTGGGCCAATCCGCATGGCGAACTGAATAAAAAGCGGTGGGAAATACTTTCTGCATGTCTTGCTGCGGGCGAAGGTCCAAAGGGAATATACACGCTGAGCGCACCAACCGGCAGCGGCAAAACCACGGCGTCGCTTGCATTTGCGCTGAAGCATGCCGTGAAGCACAGCATGCAGCGCATAATATACGTTATCCCTTACACATCTATAATCGACCAAAACGCCAAGGTATTCAGGGGAATACTGCATGATAAAAACGTGCTGGAGCATCACAGCGGCATAGTATTCGATAAGGAAGATAAAAGCTTCGATTCGGCTGACTACAAAAGCGCGCTTGCGGCGGAAAACTGGGATGCACCAGTGGTGGTGACCACGGCGGTGCAGTTCTTTGAATCGTTTTATGCCAACCGCTCCTCAAAATGCCGAAAGCTGCACAATGTAACAAACAGCGTAATTATATTTGACGAAGCGCAGATGATGCCAAGCGAAAATCTGCTGCCTTGCGTTGCGGCAATAAGCACGCTGTGTGCGCATTTCAACTCCACCGCCGTGTTATGCACGGCAACACAGCCGGTGGTGGACGATTATATTGTAAAATACGCGCCAAACATTGCCATAAAAGAGATATGTCCGGAAGTTAGGCGGACATATGAGCAGTTCAAACGGGTCACATTTGAACAGGCAGGTGAGCTGGATGATGTGGCGCTGGCGGCGCGGCTTGGCAGGCATGAGCAGGTGCTATGCATAGTCAATTCGCGCAAGGCGGCGCAGGCCGTGTTTAATAAGCTGCCCAAGGAAGGCGGGTTTCACCTGTCCACGCTGATGTACCCCGAACACAGGCAAAAAACCATAGACATTATCAGGCAAAGGCTGACGGACGGCGAGGTATGCAGGGTTGTTTCAACGTCGCTTATAGAGGCGGGCGTGGACATAGACTTCCCGACGGTATATAGGGAAATGGCCGGGCTTGACTCCATACTTCAGGCGGCGGGACGATGCAACCGCGAAGGCAAACGCGGCCGCAAGGAGAGCATGGTTACCGTATTTACGGGCGAACACCGCGCGCCGAGAATGCTGAAAATGAACATATCTGCGGCTAACAGCGCCATGCGCGGGGAGAAGGACATAGATTCGCCGGAGGTTGTGCGCAAGTATTTCAACACATACAGGGCTTATCTCGGCGACGGGACGGACAAGGCGCGCGTGGTGGAGGCGTTTGAAAATGACAAGGTTTACGGCATGATGCCGTTCAAAACGGTTGCCGAGAAGTTCCGCATAATTGACCAGAATACGCGGACGGTATACATACCGCTTGGGAAAGGCGTGGAGAGCATTGTGAGGCTGAGAAACGGCGAAAAGTCCCGTAAACTGTTCAGAGAGGCGGGTCGCTACGGAGTGACAATATACGAAAACCAGTTTAAAACGCTCTATTATTCGGGCTGCATAGAAATGATAGACGATGAAAACGCCGTGCTGATAAACACAAGCATTTATGATGAAAAAATGGGGCTGAAGATAGAGGAGAGCAGCGACGCAAATTTTATGATATAAGCCAATGGCGCAAGAAAAACTTGCGCCATTGACCCTGTTGCTAAAACATAAAGACAAATGTTTCAATCCCCGAGGCAAAACTCGACAACACAGTATAGCATGGATGCTGTGTGAATACAAACATAAATTCAAATGAAATAAAACATAAAGACAAATGAAGTTGACAAATCGCAACGGCGATGGTAATATATGGTTAACATGACGATGATAAACAGCGAAAGGAGTGATATCTTGTCTGTAAGGATAGAAGTATGGGGCGACTACGCCTGCTTCAGCAGACCCGAGCTTAAAACGGAGCGCGTGAGTTACGACGTGATGACTCCGTCGGCAGCGCGGGGCATAGTTGAAGCAATACTGTGGCACCCGGGGCTGAGATGGCACATAGACAAAATCTATGTGCGTGCGCCTATACGCTTTACAAATATAAGGCGTAACGAGGTCAAGGATGTTGTGAGCGGCCGCAAGCTTAAAACAATAATGGAAAAAGGCAGCGGCGAAGCGTATATTGCAACGCCCGAAAGCATTCAGCAGCGTGCGGCAATGGTGCTGAAGGATGTACACTATGTGATAGAGGCGCATTTCGACATGACTGGGCAGGCCAGCGCGAGCGATAACCCCGCCAAATTTCAGCAGATGATAAAGCGGCGGGCGGAGAAAGGCCAGTGCTATCATCAGCCGTATTTGGGTACGCGGGAATTTCCGGCGAGGTTTGGTCTTTGCGAGGGGTTGCCGTCTTGCCCCGATGAGCTGAAAGGCGAAAGGGACCTTGGCTGGATGCTGCTGGATATGGATTATTCAAACAATGACGGAATCAGGCCGATGTTCTTCAGGGCAAATATGAAGGACGGGGTCATAACCGTTCCGCCGATAGGCAGCGAGGGGGTGAAGTCATGATACTTCAGGCGCTGACTAAATTATATGAAGATTTGGCGGAGCAGGGCAAAATAGCGCGCGAAGGCTGGAACGCAGTGAAGATAAGCTATCTGCTGGAGATTGACGAGGACGGCACGCTGCTTGGCATCGTTCCTCAGTTCAAGGAAGTGGTTTCCGGCAAAAAGACGCAATCCGTGCCGATGGATAAAATATTGCCCGCGGCTGTGAAACGTTCCTCCGGCATTGCGTCGAATTTTCTTTGGGATAATTCCGCATATATGCTGGGTATAGACGGCAAGGGTAAACCTGAACGCGCTAAGGAATGCTTTGAAGCATGCAAAGGCTTTCACCGTGAGCTGCTTGACGGTATAGACACCGCGGCGGCAAGGGCGATACTTAACTTCTTTGATGGGTGGGAGCCCGCGGCGGCTGCAGAGCATCCGCTGATAGTCGAAAATCTGAATGAATTGTACAAAGGTGGCAATGTAACGTTCTATGTAGACGGTCGCCTTGCTGCCGAGGATGCGAAAATAAAGGCCGCATGGCAGAGATATTACGACAATAGCGACGGAGAACGGATGCAGTGCCTTGTTACCGGTAAAGAGGACGTTATTATGCCAACTCATCCGGCAATAAAAGGCGTGGCAGATGCGCAGTCGAGCGGCGCGGCATTGGTATCATTCAACGCGTCTGCATTCTGCTCATACGGGAAGGAGCAGAACTACAATGCGCCTGTCGGCAAGTACGCGGCGTTTGCGTACACATCTGCGCTGAATTATCTGCTGTCCGATAAGGAAAACGTGCACCGCATAGGCGATACTACCGTTGTATGCTGGGCTGAAGGAGCAGAGGAACAATATAACGGGCTGACCAATATGTGGATGTTCGGGGACGATAACAGCACCGGACTGAGCGACGCCGACCTTTACGCGGCGGTAAAGCGAATAACGGAAGGCAAGTATTGCAATGAACTGAAAATAGACCCGAAACGGCCGTATTATGTGCTTGGAATTGCTCCGAACGCAGCGCGGTTGTCCGTAAGCTTTTTCCTGCGCAATGAGTTCGGCAGCTTTATACGCAACGTGAACGAGCATTACGAGCGCATGGAGATAGTTAAAAGCAAGTTCGATAAATTCGACACCCTGCCCATATGGGCCATGCTGAACGAGACCGTTAACCCGAAATCCCAGGATAAAAAACCAAGCTCCGTACTTGCAAAGTCAACGGCGCGGGCGATATTCGCAGGCACAGCGTACCCGGCGGCGCTTTTGAACGGGGCAATGCTGCGCATAAGGGCCGAACGGAACATAACCCGCGGCCGCGCGGCGATAATCAAGGCATATTATCTGAAAAACACAAATAAGGGCTGTCCAAAGGAGGTATTGACGGTGAGCCTTAATGAACAAAGCACAAACATACCATATACGCTCGGAAGGCTGTTTGCCTATTATGAATTTGCGCAGGATGGTGCAAACCCGGGAATAAACGCAACGATAAAGGATAAATACCTTAACTCTGCCGAGGCTGCGCCGGCGCATATATTCCCCATTCTGAACAAGCTTTATCCAAAGCACCTGAATAAGCTGAATGATAAAACGGCGTGGTTTATAGACAGTGAAGTAATGAAACTGAAAAGCGTGCTTGGCGAAGAGTATCCTGTAAGGCTTACACTGCCGGAACAGGGCTCGTTCGATCTTGGCTATTATCATCAAAAACAATGGTTTTATACTAAAAAGGAGGACAGGTAACAATGGAAGCTATTAAGAACCGCTACGATTTCGTGATACTGTTTGACGTGGAGAACGGCAATCCCAACGGCGATCCCGATTCCGGAAACATGCCGCGCATAGATCCGGAAACCGGCTACGGGCTGGTTACGGACGTTTGCCTGAAACGCAAAATACGCAACTATGTGGAAACGATAAAGGAAGGCGAAAGCGGCTACCGCATATATATAAAGGATAACGTGCCGCTGAACAGGAGCGACCGCGAAGCGTACGACTACCTTGGAATAGAGCCGGCAAAGGTTGCGGACGCGAAGAAAAAGAAAGAGAATCTGGACATTGAAATACGGGACTTCATGTGCAAAAACTTCTATGATATCCGTACGTTCGGCGCCGTGATGACGACGTTTGTGAAGGACAAGCTAAACTGCGGCCAGGTGCGCGGCCCCGTACAGCTAAGCTTTGCAAAGAGCGTGGACCCGATAATGCCGCAGGAAGTGACCATAACCCGCGTTGCCATAACAACGGAGGCGGACGCCGAAAAGAAGGGCACGGAAATGGGCCGCAAATATATTGTTCCTTATGCGCTATATAGGGCGGAAGGCTACGTTTCTGCCAACCTTGCACGCAAGACCACCGGATTTTCTGAGGAGGATCTTGAACTGCTGTGGCAGGCGATAATGAATATGTTTGAAGTTGACCATGCAGCTGCGCGCGGGAAAATGGCCACAAGGGAACTTATTGTGTTCAAGCATGATTCGGAGCTTGGCAACGCGCCGGCATATAAGCTTTTCGATTTGGTAAAGGCTGAGCGCAGAGAAGGAGTGGATACGCCGCGCGCGTATTCGGATTACAATGTTTCGGTTGATGAAGCGGCGCTCCCCTCGGGCGTTGAATGCATAAGAATATAACCGACTATCGTGAGGAGGATTATCTCCAGATATCGGGGCTACAGCATTTCAGGTTCTGCCGAAGGCAATGGGCGCTGATACACATAGAAAAGCTGTGGGCGGAGAACTACCGCACGGTGGACGGCGAACTGATGCACGAACATGTGCATGACGCGGAATTTAACGAAAGCCGCGGCGATGTCATTATACGGCGCGGTGTATATGTGCACTCGGCAGAGCTTGGCATATCCGGTCAATGCGACGCATTGGAGTTCCATAAAGGCAGCATCGGAGTACCAATGCGCGGTAAAGAAGGGCTGTGGCAGCCGTATCCCGTGGAATACAAGCGCGGCGAATTCAGGACGGACACGGGGGACACATTGCAGCTTTGCGCGCAGGCTATGTGCCTTGAGCATATGCTGTGCTGTAAAATAGAGCGCGGTGCATTGTTTTACGGCATGCCGAGGCGGCGCATGGAAATAACCTTCACAGATGAGCTGCGCAAGGAGGTGCTTGAGGCGATAGCAGAAATGCATGATATGTACAGCCGCGGCTATACGCCGAAGGTTAAGCCGACCAAGTCCTGCGCGGCATGTTCGCTGAATGAACTGTGCTTGCCTTCGCTCATGAAAAAGCGCTCGGTCGGTGTATATATTAAGGCGGCGATGGAGGAGATCACATGAAAAGGTTCCTTAATACGTTTTATGTGCTTTCGGAGGACATATACCTGTCGCTTGAAGGTGAAAACGTGGTTGCAATGCGGGACAAGCAGGAGGTTGCCAGATATCCGCTGCACACATTGCAGGGCATAGTATCGTTTTCATATGCCGGCGCATCACCAGCGCTTATGGGTGCATGCGCCAAGCGCGGTGTGGGGTTCGCACTCTGTACGCCGAACGGGCGGTTCCTTGCGCGGGTATCCAGCGAAATAAGCGGGAATGTGCTGCTGCGGCGCACTCAATACAGAACGGCGGACGATGCGGCGGCAAGCTGCAAAATTGCGCGGACGATGATATTTGCAAAGCTGTATAACTCAAGGTGGAGCATAGAACGCACGCGCAGGGATCACGGCATGCGCGTTGATGATGCAAAGCTGGAGGAGGCATCACAAAGCATAAAGGCGCTCCTGCCGCAGGCAATTTCGGCGGAAAATATGGAAAGCCTGCGCGGGATAGAGGGCAACGGCGCGAATACATACTTCGGCGCGTTTGACGAAATGATACTCAACGCGAAGGATGTGTTTTACTTCAATTCAAGGAGCAGACGGCCTCCGCTTGACCGGGTGAACGCAATGCTGTCCTTTGCATACAGCCTGCTTGCGCACGATTGTGCATCGGCGCTTGAAAGCAGCGGACTTGACCCATACGTTGGCTTTTTGCACAGGGACAGGCCGGGGCGGGAATCGCTTGCGCTTGACTTGATGGAAGAACTGCGGCCGTGCATGGCGGACAGATTTGTGCTGAAGCTGATAAACAACCGCATGGTGAAAAAGACGGATTTTGTGATGCAGGACAGCGGCGCGGTGTTGCTTACCGATGAGGGCAGAAGGAGCTTCATAAAGGCTTGGCAGGATAAGAAAAGGGAAGAACTAAAGCATCCATACCTTGGTGAAAAGCTTAAATGGGGCCTGATACCGTATATTCAGGCGCAGCTGCTCGGACGTTATCTCCGCGGCGACTTGGACGACTATCCGCCGTTTCTGTGGAAATAAAGCTACGGGGGAGTGAAAATGCTTGTGCTGATAACATATGATGTTAATACAGAAGATGCCGACGGCAAGCGGAGGCTGCGCCAGATAGCCAAGCAATGCGTAGACTACGGTCAGCGCGTGCAGAATTCGGTGTTTGAATGTATGCTCGATTCCGCACAATGCCGTATGCTAAAAGCGCGATTGTGTGCTATAATGGATAAAGAGAAAGATAGTCTAAGGTTCTATTACCTCGGCAACAATTTCGAGAATAAGATAGAGCACTTTGGCGCGAAAAGCTCATATTTACCCACGGACACCTTTATTCTTTAGTGCGAAGCATAAGCGTACATAAAAACATCGCTTCTTCGCACCGAAAAAAGCCTGAATAATGCAATCCTGCGGCGCGATACAGCGCGCGTCACCGTGCCGCAATGGATAATATTCAGTAAATTCGCGGAAATGCTGCATACAAATGCACTTTTCCGCCGTCGCTCCCCCTCGTGGGGAGCGTGGATTGAAATTGTGCCCGATAGGATCTGGATGTGCCACCCGAACTGTCGCTCCCCCTCGTGGGGAGCGTGGATTGAAATCATGCACGGAGCATAAAATTGAAAAAAGTTATTGGTCGCTCCCCCTCGTGGGGAGCGTGGATTGAAATGCTTGAAAAATGGAACGGTGAAAAGAAGATTTGGTCGCTCCCCCTCGTGGGGAGCGTGGATTGAAATACTTCTCCGCCGTATTTTGATACTGAACATTATGGTCGCTCCCCCTCGTGGGGAGCGTGGATTGAAATGTATCAAGGTCGCAAGACGTGCATGGATTGAAATAGTCGCTCCCCCTCGTGGGGAGCGTGGATTGAAATTGAAAAGATGATGCGCGAGATGATACAGCAGGCTGGTCGCTCCCCCTCGTGGGGAGCGTGGATTGAAATCATTCGGCTACAAAACCATATCCCACCGCGGGCTTGTCGCTCCCCCTCGTGGGGAGCGTGGATTGAAATCCCGATATCGACAAAGATACTCTTTTTGCAGCTAGTCGCTCCCCCTCGTGGGGAGCGTGGATTGAAATAGTTCGTGTCATTTGTTTCTACCTCCTGCAAAAAGTCGCTCCCCCTCGTGGGGAGCGTGGATTGAAATATCTTATGAGCCCTTAATTTTAAGGCGGGCAAACGCGTCGCTCCCCCTCGTGGGGAGCGTGGATTGAAATATCCGACATTATGCGCAGCAGACTGTTATCCTCGTCGCTCCCCCTCGTGGGGAGCGTGGATTGAAATCCTCCTTTCGGTGCGGCAAGGAGCGATAAATGCTGTCGCTCCCCCTCGTGGGGAGCGTGGATTGAAATATAATTTTATTTTTCGGTATATAAATCGCGCGTGGTCGCTCCCCCTCGTGGGGAGCGTGGATTGAAATTTGTCAAGCGTTTTGCCTGACAAAATTAAAAAATGTCGCTCCCCCTCGTGGGGAGCGTGGATTGAAATATATACCGCGCGCATGGGCGCGACTTCGGGGGACGTCGCTCCCCCTCGTGGGGAGCGTGGATTGAAATTGGAGACCGTCAGAGAGATTATAAAGCCGAAGGAGGTCGCTCCCCCTCGTGGGGAGCGTGGATTGAAATTCGAACATTATGACCTGTCGAGCGGTTCGACGCGTCGCTCCCCCTCGTGGGGAGCGTGGATTGAAATCCAAATGCAGCCTTTTGCGGACGTGCTATCGCGTCGTCGCTCCCCCTCGTGGGGAGCGTGGATTGAAATTCATCGGCCTATCACCTCCGGCAATTTTTGTCGCAGAGTCGCTCCCCCTCGTGGGGAGCGTGGATTGAAATATGTCGATGCTGCAATATGCATCGACGGGGGAAGGTCGCTCCCCCTCGTGGGGAGCGTGGATTGAAATAATCATTTCATGCCAAGATTGGGCGCTGTCTATGCCGTCGCTCCCCCTCGTGGGGAGCGTGGATTGAAATGCGTATCCCGCAGTATACTGCATGGCCGCAAACCCGTCGCTCCCCCTCGTGGGGAGCGTGGATTGAAATAACAAAATCAAACAGCGTCCGCATCCTGCTCGTTGTGTCGCTCCCCCTCGTGGGGAGCGTGGATTGAAATGCTGCGCAGACGCTGTATATCCTCTGTGGATGGGTCGCTCCCCCTCGTGGGGAGCGTGGATTGAAATTGGGCAACCGCAACGCCATACCGCGTGGCGAGGAGTCGCTCCCCCTCGTGGGGAGCGTGGATTGAAATGAACTGACAACGGGATGGCTTACGCCCGTGGACGACGTCGCTCCCCCTCGTGGGGAGCGTGGATTGAAATGGCAAAATAATTGAGATACGCGCGGCAAATGTAGAAGTCGCTCCCCCTCGTGGGGAGCGTGGATTGAAATTCCCTGGTGATGCGCTCAAAGACTTCTGTGCCCGGTCGCTCCCCCTCGTGGGGAGCGTGGATTGAAATACTGCTGCAAATTCGCCGCTTGCAGCATTGTCCGGTCGCTCCCCCTCGTGGGGAGCGTGGATTGAAATGCTTATCGGTGCATTTGCAAGCGCGGTTATGCCTTGTCGCTCCCCCTCGTGGGGAGCGTGGATTGAAATAATTCTCCGCGCTCTTGGTATTACTACGATTGAGTCGCTCCCCCTCGTGGGGAGCGTGGATTGAAATATATCGGGCGCGTGCTTATAGCGGGCAAAATACGTCGCTCCCCCTCGTGGGGAGCGTGGATTGAAATCTTGCGAGGCAATTTGATATTTCCATCCCTGCAAGGTCGCTCCCCCTCGTGGGGAGCGTGGATTGAAATATCTACTAAATGGCTATTATTATTTTGCATTAAAGTCGCTCCCCCTCGTGGGGAGCGTGGATTGAAATACAGGATGATGTGTTCCGCGTGCCTGAATATACGATGTCGCTCCCCCTCGTGGGGAGCGTGGATTGAAATTGCATATCCCTGTCCCACGGCTGTGCCGTAGAGCGTCGCTCCCCCTCGTGGGGAGCGTGGATTGAAATTCCCGGTCGGCATACTGTTCTCCTTTCCGCGTTATGTCGCTCCCCCTCGTGGGGAGCGTGGATTGAAATTCTATTTTTATCGACACGCCAAGCGAGGGGTTGGTCGCTCCCCCTCGTGGGGAGCGTGGATTGAAATAGTTATGCCGTCCGCTGTGGCGTATATGTACTGCTCGTCGCTCCCCCTCGTGGGGAGCGTGGATTGAAATCTATCGGGCAGGAAGGCCTTTGAGCGCATCACCGGGTCGCTCCCCCTCGTGGGGAGCGTGGATTGAAATATGCGGCCCGCGCGGGCGTTGGAAATGCTCTCGGTCGCTCCCCCTCGTGGGGAGCGTGGATTGAAATCCCACAATCCCGCCCACGGTGGAGGAGCAGCTCCGGTCGCTCCCCCTCGTGGGGAGCGTGGATTGAAATGGTTCGTGTCATTTGTTTTTCCTCCGTGAAAAAGTCGCTCCCCCTCGTGGGGAGCGTGGATTGAAATTGCTTGCCGTTGTTACGGTCTCGGTACATATGCAGCGTCGCTCCCCCTCGTGGGGAGCGTGGATTGAAATTGCTGAGCCCTTATCAGCTCCATCATGGCTTCGACGGTCGCTCCCCCTCGTGGGGAGCGTGGATTGAAATTTCGGCTTCTTCGACCTCTACGGCTTCGACGATTGGTCGCTCCCCCTCGTGGGGAGCGTGGATTGAAATCCCGACCACGCCGCACCGTATCAATGCCCTGCGGCGGTCGCTCCCCCTCGTGGGGAGCGTGGATTGAAATCTGTCGCGGGCTATCGCGTCATACGCGCCATTCGCGGGTCGCTCCCCCTCGTGGGGAGCGTGGATTGAAATGTCTCGCGCCGCACCCGTGCCGAAGGTCAGCACGGTCGCTCCCCCTCGTGGGGAGCGTGGATTGAAATCGCACACGTCTTTGTCCGCGCGTGTATCGGTAATGGTCGCTCCCCCTCGTGGGGAGCGTGGATTGAAATAGCTTAACATCGGCACAGATGGCGACATCCTCGCCCGTCGCTCCCCCTCGTGGGGAGCGTGGATTGAAATTTCCATCGCCGCCACGGTCTCTTGGTAGGCCGTGCGGGTCGCTCCCCCTCGTGGGGAGCGTGGATTGAAATTAACATCTATTACGCTTTCGTGGTCGTATCCGCCGGTCGCTCCCCCTCGTGGGGAGCGTGGATTGAAATGATTTTTGTGAAAAATCAGGCGAGGCAGTAGGATGTCGCTCCCCCTCGTGGGGAGCGTGGATTGAAATTTTTTGCCCGCGCAGCTTGTCCTTCATTCTGTCCGGTCGCTCCCCCTCGTGGGGAGCGTGGATTGAAATTATCATTTACGGAAACGATGGTGAATCTCGGTGTGGTCGCTCCCCCTCGTGGGGAGCGTGGATTGAAATCTGCGCTGGTTCGACTTTGCAGTAATTGGACGCGGCGTCGCTCCCCCTCGTGGGGAGCGTGGATTGAAATTTTGGGGATTTGCGGCAAATGACGAGAAATACCGTGTCGCTCCCCCTCGTGGGGAGCGTGGATTGAAATCTTCGACCGCTAACCTTGTTCGGCCCAAAGTTCGAGTCGCTCCCCCTCGTGGGGAGCGTGGATTGAAATCCCGCGTTGTAAGTGTAGCCGTTGGGGTAGCGTACGTCGCTCCCCCTCGTGGGGAGCGTGGATTGAAATCCAAAATCCCGTTGGCGGTTAGGGCGCGGCGTTGCGGCGTCGCTCCCCCTCGTGGGGAGCGTGGATTGAAATGCCCTGCAAAGTGCGTTTGAGCGTGGATAGCGGGGTCGCTCCCCCTCGTGGGGAGCGTGGATTGAAATGGCAAAATAATTGAGATACGCGCGGCAAATGTAGAGTCGCTCCCCCTCGTGGGGAGCGTGGATTGAAATCACATTTTTATCGCCTCCTTATGCCTTATTTTCCGTCGCTCCCCCTCGTGGGGAGCGTGGATTGAAATCTCCTGGGCTACGCTGCGCGGCGGCTGGTGCTGGGTCGCTCCCCCTCGTGGGGAGCGTGGATTGAAATATATGCGCACCCCATATAACTCAAAGATTGTCCCGTCGCTCCCCCTCGTGGGGAGCGTGGATTGAAATATTCTTTGCTATGGTCAACAAAAAATTATGCAAATGGTCGCTCCCCCTCGTGGGGAGCGTGGATTGAAATCGGTCACGCTTACGCTGTATATCACCGCCCGCCGGAGGTCGCTCCCCCTCGTGGGGAGCGTGGATTGAAATTTTTGTCCCTCCCCGTTTTGGCGGGAGGGCGAAGTCGCTCCCCCTCGTGGGGAGCGTGGATTGAAATTTTTTGCTCGGCGGTAAAAGGATGGCATTCGACGGGTCGCTCCCCCTCGTGGGGAGCGTGGATTGAAATAGCTTACTGCTTTTGCCGTCCTTGATCTTGCTGTGTCGCTCCCCCTCGTGGGGAGCGTGGATTGAAATGTCTTGTTGGTAAGCTGTACGGCAATGCTAACGGTCGCTCCCCCTCGTGGGGAGCGTGGATTGAAATGACTGGCTCAACTGGAGGAATCCGCCCTATATGTACGTCGCTCCCCCTCGTGGGGAGCGTGGATTGAAATAGTCCCGCGCCATTCTTCGCACTTTTTGTCTATCGTCGCTCCCCCTCGTGGGGAGCGTGGATTGAAATGTCCTTCGCCGCCTCCTTGCGGCAGATGTTAAAGGTCGCTCCCCCTCGTGGGGAGCGTGGATTGAAATCCTCTCCAATTGTTTAATAGTTGCCTCCACAATCGTCGCTCCCCCTCGTGGGGAGCGTGGATTGAAATGCGCCATACGGCAAACATTCGCCGCACAGGGAGCGTCGCTCCCCCTCGTGGGGAGCGTGGATTGAAATGCCAAAGGCAAAATGGGGCACGTGGGCGTATATGTCGTCGCTCCCCCTCGTGGGGAGCGTGGATTGAAATTTTTGTCCCTCCCCGTTTTGGCGGGAGGGCGAAGGGTCTGTAAAGTGCAGTAAGATAGTTTACAGATTGTGCAATCACATGGTTTACAGTT
>ERZ779888.2770-NODE-2770-length-13794-cov-13.532644_pt1 | contig 13794 bp, 8 predicted proteins | sample MGYA00511245_ERZ779888 | MGnify/ENA primary metagenome ERZ779888 (study PRJEB29588, sample SAMEA2155255) | human gut metagenome | biome: human gut; feature: human-associated habitat; material: faeces | place: Denmark | collected 2008/2010 ... | reverse complement strand
GAGCACGAGAGCTCGGGATAGACCGCCAGCACCTCCTCCGAATGGCCCGGCATCTCGATTTCGGGCACAACGGTGATGTGCAGCGAGTCGGCCAGCGCCAGCACATCGCGCACCTGCTCCTTCGTGTAGTAGCCGCCCGAGGCCTCGGGATCACCGCGGCGGGCATAGCGGCTGCCGCCGCGGCGCCACTCCTGCCAGGTTTTTCCGACGCGCCAGGCGGCCTCCTCCGTCAGCCGCGGGTAGGCATCGATGGCCAGGCGCCAGCCGGCGCCGTCGGTCAGGTGCCAGTGCAGGCGGTTGAGCTTGAGCGACGCCATCATGCGCAGCTGCTTCTTGACGAACTCCGCATCGAAGAAGTTGCGCGAGACGTCCAGATGCAGACCGCGCCAGGCAAAGCGCGGATAGTCGGTGATCTTCTGCGCCGGAATGCGGTCGCCGTACTGCGCCTGCAGCTGGAGCAGCGTCTGCAATCCGTAGAAGAGCCCCGCCTCGCCGTGCGAACGAACCGTGATGCCGGCCGGCCGGATGGCCAGCACATAGCCTTCCGCAGATGCGGGCAGCGAATCGCCCTTCGAGAGGACGAGGTGCAGGTAGTTCTTGGCCGCGTGGCGTTTGCGCGCCTCGCGCACACACTCGATCGGCGTCGTGCGCAGGTAACCGGCCAGCGGCCGGGCTATGGAGTCCGGAGCATCGATCCACAGCGACAGGGGCTCATGAATCTTGAAGCTGCCCGGATATTCGCGCACGGCGACGGGTTCGGGAAGCAGCGCATTCTCCTGCGCGCTGCGTTCGCAGGCGCCGCACAGCAGCAGCGTCGCGACAAGAAACAGAAAGCGATTCGGGAACATGTGGAAAAACCGATTGCGAGGCCGACTGCCCGGCCCGGGGATTGCGGACGGCCCGGGATCGGAGGCCACTCCGCCACGGCTCCGTGCGGCAGGCGTCCGCACGCCGCGCAGCCGGCGGGAAGCATCAGATCGGGGTCCGTTCATTTTGTTCATGCAGTTTTGTCCAAAATTACGAATAAATACGCAAAAACGAGGCTTCGGGAAGTCAAAAAAACGGAGACTTTCCATTTCTGACAGAAAGTCTCCGTTCGAACATCGGCTTCACGGTGCCGGTAACGGCACCGCGAAACACTTAATTATTTACCATATACCTCGAATTCGGAAACATAGCAGTAGTATCCCTTCACGGACTCGAAACGGATATAGCGGGTATTCACCGACTTGAGAAGACCGATATACTGGATGTCGGTACCCGAGTCGTCGGTGTTCAGCTCGCCCTGCGATACCCACACCTTGCCGTCATCCGACGTCGAAATGGCATAAGCATCACCCAGATAGAACGCCCAACCGGCATATCCCTTGATGCAGAATCCGTATACGTCCTTGGCCGACTGCATGTCGATCTCGAAATATCCGTCGTCATTATACGAATAGGTGGAATCGTCGAAAATCACACTCGCTGCGCTTTCAGGCACCGTCGTCCAACCCGTCGTATCGTACTTCGTCCAGGACGGATCCATGGCGCCGTCGAGGAACAGGAGACGGTCAAAGACCTTGACAATCGTCATCGTGCAGGCAGACTGCTCCTCCGAGATGGCGACCGTAGCATCATCCGATGTGACGGCAGCCGTCAGCGAAACCGTATAGGTTGCCGGATCGTCGTTGCCCTCGAGGAAATCGTCCGTGGCACCCCACGTCACGACCTCCGACTCCAGTTCACCGGCCGCGATGGTCACCTGCGACTCCGAGAAGCTCTCATACGACTTGTAGTCCTCGGGCGTACCGGTCGACGACAGTGCAAAAGTCACGTCGTTCAGAGCCGGCTTGTCGAGCACGATCTTGAACTCGTAGCTGATCGGGTCCTCGGTAACGATTTCGCCGTCAAGGCATCCACGCTCGAAAATCGCCTCATTGCCGCCGTCCGTTCCCACTACCGATGCGGTCGAAAGGTAAGCCTCCTTCTCGACCTTCACCCGGGCCTCGGTCTGCGCCAGCTCCAGCTGCGAACCGTCAGCGCTGACCAGACGCACACCCAACTCATAGGTTTGGGCCGTAACCTCATCTGCCATGAACGAGGTGTTCTCGTCCACCAGACCGACCGTCACCGATGCCGAAATGCCTCCGGTCGGAATAAACAGCTCGGTTTCGCTGATCGTAACCAGCTCCTCGGGAATGTTCGAGATGATCGGCTCGACCACGAAAGAGGCATCCTTGGGGCTCGGCGTAGAGAGCGAGAAGATGTACGTGCGCGTCAGCGCGCCGTCCAGTTGCAGTTCACCGGTCCCTGCCGCATAGGTCGCCTTCACGGTTGCCTCGGCGGCGTTCTCCGCATCCGCGATGACAACGCCGACCTCTACATCGGGATATCCGGCCAAATTCAGCTCCTCGTCCTCGCGGCAGCCGGCAAGCACACCGCTGCCCAGTACGAGCACGGAGAGAAGCGTCTGTTTCCAAATATTTTTCATGGTTGTAGTCGTTTTAAGTGGTTATTACAGATCGTCGGGGAAGACATACGGCTTCGGATCGTCCTTCTTGTAGAAGGTCGTCGGATAGGCCAGCGGCGAGCCGTAGAGGGTCTCCACACCCGACAGCATGGAATACGAACGGGCGAAGTTCTCCGGTGCGAGCGCGAAGCCCATGAACCAACCGTAATTGCGGTCAAGGATGTTCTGCGCCGTGCTGGAACTCATGGAGGGCCATCCCTGATTGAACTCGATGGAGATGCCCGAGCACTTCGAGATGCTCATGTTGCCGATCGGAGAGGACGAACCGCCGTAGTTGGCTACCACCACGTCGATCCATTCGTCGGCATCCACGCCGTCCACGCTCTCGGCTCCGTACATGGCGCCGTAATCGAAGACCGTCACCAGTTTGTCGGGCATCAGCTGCTTGGTCTCGTAGCACAGGCGTGCGGCAGCTTCCTGCGAACGCGAAGCGAAGTAGGGATTCGACAGATCGGGCGAGGTCGAGTACTCGTCGTCGTAGTTCACGCCGTCAAGGTTGTAGGCGTAGACGTACTCGGCCACTTCGGCGGCGAAGTCACGCGCACCGATCTCGGAGAGCTGCGCCAGACCCGACTGGTCGTGGTTGCCCAGCAGACCCAGCAGCACCTTGATACCGCGCTTGCGCAGCGGCTGGAGGTAGGTCTCGTTGTTGTCGAGCAGGAACTGCACGTTCGGGTTGCAGTTGACGTAGGCGCGTCCGGCTGCGGCATCCCAGTTGATGTTGGCGGCAAAGAGCACCACGACGTCCCACAGCAGCTTGCCGTTCTCGAGCTTGAAGGTCAGGGCGTTGAGCGGGTTGGTACCGTTCACCTCGAAGAAGAGGAATCCCTTGGGGTGACCTTCGCCCTTGTCGCAGTCGGCAAAGTTCCCGGCCTGCTCCGTATCGCCGTTGATGAGGTAGAGGCAGTGCGATGCCTCCTCCTTGAGCGTGATGCCGTCGGCCTCGACGACCACCGGAATGGCGTAGACGACACCGGCCGCGAGTTCCGTGCTCGGCGAAACGGTCATCGTGGCCGTAGCCCGGGTGGCATCGGTCTCGCTCACGGTGAAGGCGCCGTCGTTGGCGAACGAAACCAGCGTCTCGGGATAGAGTTCGTAGGCGGTGCCGTTGGCCGCGTTGTAGCTTTCAAGGTAGGCGGCGTCGACCGAAGCCCGGGCCGAGAGCGTACCCTCGTAGGCGCGGGTGAGGCCGAACGACAGCGTGGCGGTGTACTCCTGACCGGTCGGGGCGATCGTCACGACCGACTGATTGCTGGCCTGATCCAGCAGGTAGCCGTTCGTCTCGTAGATGGTCTCGTAGGGAGTTTCGTCGATCGGCTTTCCGGCCTCGATCTCCTCGGAGCACGCAACTCCCAGCAGCGCACCGGCCACAAGGGCGGCAGCTGCAAACGTGCGGATTCTGAAATATCTGAAGTTCATGACAGATTCAATCTATTGGTTCGACTTGAGATTATTCGGGAAGCTCGACATTCACCCACGTCGGCGTACCCTCGCCGGTCAGATTCGTGCCGTTGCCGGTTGCGTCGTTGATGACATTGCCGCTACCCTCGTTGAATTTCCAGTAGGCCAGCAGCCCGTCGGTCGTCGGATCGACCGTGTACATGCTCGAAGCGATCTGCTCCTGCGTGCGCTGCACGGTCCAGATGCGAAGCTCGGAGATCTCGCCGGGCAGCCAGCGGTTGTCGTCGTAGGACTTGCCGACATAGCAGCCGCTGTTGAGCGATACGCTGCCGCTTGCGGCGTTGTCGGAGGCCACGACCTCACCGTTCTGGTAGTAGATGCGCTCGCCGGTCGTGGCATCCCATACCACGGCGATGTGAACCCACTCGTTGACGGGAAGACCCGGTGCCGCATTGGGCGACGGCCAGTTGCCGTTGGGGTTCACCAGCTGGAGCTGGTTGCTCGGACGGTCGGCATCGCCGATACGGATCAGGAAGTTGCCCTCGATGCCGAAGACGGAGCTCAGCACGGAGCCCGAACGGCCGTCGTCCCAGTCGGCAACGCGGATGAGCGCCTCGACGGTGATCGTCTTCAGGCCGCTCACGTTGACCGAGCTCGACCAGTTTACCGGGAAATACATCTCCGAGATGTCGGCCACGACGTTGATGAGCGCGGCGCCCTTGAATATGAAGTAGACCGTGCGCGTGCTCTCGAGCAGCGAGATGCCCTGAATGTCGGCCACGGTGACGGGAAGCACGTAGCGCAGGTCACCGTTGAGCTCGTTCGTGTTGGTGAAGTTCACGACGATGTCGTTGCCCGTCACGTTGCCCTTGCCGATCGAGATGACCTTCTCGGGAATCGAGAAGTACTCGGCGGGCAGACCCACGGCGTTGTCGCCGTAGACCATGTTGTAGCGGGCGGCCATGTCGGGACGGCCCTCGAAGGTCACCGTCACGTCCTCGGGTGCGGGCAACGCCAGACGGGCCGAGATCGTGCGCGAGTCGCTGACGATGTCGTCGCGGATGAGCAGGTCATCGGTCAGCTGGGCGGACGAAATATAGAGCTTGTTGTCGAAATGATGCTCGGCGGGATCCTCGTTCTTGCACCCCGTGAAGGCCACGGCGGCAAGCAGGAAGAGCGTCAGCGATATTTTATCGAATTTCATGGCGTAAGTTAGTTTTTAGGTGAAGGATTCATGATGTCGATGGCCTCACGCAGATGGAAGTAGATCGGCGTGTTGTCGTAGTAGTCGTACTGCGCATTGAGGATCAGCATGCCCGCACGCGTGAAGTCGGAGGGCTGCCCTACCCAGAGTGCGCCGCCGCGGATCGACCGCTCGGCATTGCCTTCGGCATCCGTCGTGCCGAGGTATCCGTAGATCTTGTCCTCGTCGTTGTAGCGCGTCGTCTCGGTCGTGACGATGAAACGGTCCGCAGGCACGTCCCCGCTGTCGACGGCGGCGCTCGCGGCGATGGTCATCTCCGAGAGGTTGCTGGCCGACGTGGTCTCCAGAATGATGTAGTTGCAGTCGGCAAGCAGCGGCTTGTTCGCGGCAAGCACATACTGGGCGAGACCGCGGTAGGCGAAGAAGGCCGACTTGTGGCTCTCGCGCCACGTGGCCACCGTATTGAAGAAGGCGGCCTGACGGGCACTGTACTGTGCCAGCGTCTCCTCGGTCATGCTCGCCGTCGAACGGCCCACATAGGTGAAGACGACACCGTCATAGCCATACTTGTCGCACAGGCCGAGCTGCTCGTTCGTGCGGTCGGCAATGTAGGTCAGGGCCTGCTCCTCGGTCAGCGAGGCATCGGCCTTGACCATCTCGCTCCACTCGGACTCGATGGTGGCGAAACTGATTGCATATCCGACGCGCGTACCCTTCTCGCGCACCTTCTTCATCTCGCTCACATAGCCGGCATGCAGGTTGTCGGGGTTGTTCAGCAGAATGACGTCCAGGCTGTCGGGCAGTACGGTGAGCCGCTCCGCCTGACGCGTCGGGCCGCTGGCCACGTTCTCGAACGAGGCCATCGCCACCTTGTGGCTGCCGGCCTTGTAGGCCTTCAGGTTCTTGACATAGTCCGCGTAGAGACCCTGATCCATCGAAGGGGTCTTGATGTCGAGACTCTCATATTCCGTCCACTCGCTGCATGCGGCCAGCAGCAGGGCCGATGCGGCAAACAGAGAGGAAAAGCGCAAGCCTTTTTTCACGGTATTTTTCATGGTTTTCGTTTTTCAGTTGGTTAGTTCTTTTTCGCCCACCACAGGTCGGTCGACATCAGGTCGGGACCGCCCAGCAGCGTGGATACGGCATTCTGTACGTTCTGTGCGTTGCTGACGTACTCGTCGAGCGGGTAGCGCATGCGGCGTGCACCGCGGTTGGAATCCACCTCGCCGTTGCTCATGTTGCCGGCCGCGGTGGCGGGAATCAGGTGCGGGTAACCCGTGCGGCGGTAGTCGGCCCAGGCCTCGTTGCCCAGCGGGTAGTTGGCGATCCACTTCTGGATCAGGATACGCTCCTGCATCTCATTCTTCGAGCCGTCGACCCACTTGACCGAGAGCGTCGAGAGCTGCGCATTGTAATCGTTCGACCCCGACGGATCGTCGTAGATCTCGGGCACGGCGGTCTCCTGAGCCAGGTAGGTATCGGCTCCCGTCACACCCCACTGCTCGAACGACAGGCGGACACCCTGCTCGTAGAAGTCCTTGGCCGTGCCGCCCATGTTGAAGCCGTAGACGGCGACACCCTCGGCGCGCAGGAAGGCCACCTCGGCGGCGTTCATCCACTGCAGGGCATCGTTGGCCTTGATGTTCGGGCCCGAGAACTTGTGACCGATGGCACCGTGCTCGGGAATCTCGATACCGTGGCGAAGACCCACGTAGTCGTAACCCTCCCACTCGCTCTTGGTGAAGTACATCTCGCGGCGCGGATCATCATATCCGTTCATGTAGCAGATGATGTCGGCTGCGGCGTGCGTATCGCCCGTCGAGGTGCAGGCCGTACCGTCGTCGTGCGTGGAGACGCGGTTGTAGTTCACGGCCACGTAGAGCGGGTTCTGCACGCTGCCGAAGTAGTGCCATGCGGCGTTGTCGGCGTTCGACGTGATCAGACCGCCCGGATCGTTGACAGCCTCCTCGGCCTTCTCGCGGGCCACATCGGGCTTCACGTTGGCGATGCGGATGGCCAGACGCAACTTGAGCGAATTGGCGTAGCGGATCCACTTCTTGATGTCACCGCTGTAGACGTAGTCGGCCGTCGCAACGAGCTTGTACTCCGAATTCTCGTTCAGCGTGGCGATCGACGCGTCGAGCTCGTCGAAGAAGGCCATGTAGATCTCCTCGACCGAGTCGTAGGGGGTGTTGATGCTGCCGTCGGCACCGATCTTCGAGTAGGGAATCGGGCCGTAGGTATCCGTGATGCGGTGCATGGCGGCCACCTTGATGATGTTGGCGATGGCCATGGGCACGGGCGAACCGGTCTGCTCCGACACGGTCTCGATGATGCCGAGGTTGGTGTAGATCACCGGAATCACCTTTTCCGACTTGAGCAGCACGTTGGTCCAGTCGTCCGTCGGGTTGTAGTTGGAGATGGTGTTCTCCCAGCCGGCATTTGCCGGGGCGAAGTAACCGGCCAGCGGACCGCCCATCAGGGCCTCGGTGAACTGTGCCGTATTGACATCCGACGAGATCACGCCGCTGGCCAGCGAGTTCATGGCCGAGCCAAGCGCATAGTCGTCGGCGGTCAGGTCACCCGGCTGATAGGGGTTCGAGTTGATGTCCAAATAATTCGCCGTACACGACACCGTGCCCAACAGCAGCGCTCCGGCAAATATCTTGCTGATTGTATGTTTCATGGTCGTAAGTCTTTAGAATTTGAGTCGCACGTTGAAGCCGATGTTGCGCATCGAAGGCATCATGAAGTAGTCGATACCCTGATAGAAGTTGCCGGTCGTGGCGATGCTTTCGGGATCGAACGGAGCCTTGTTGTAGATCATCCACAGGTTGCGGCCCACGAGCGAAACGGTGATCTCGCAGACGCCACGCAGGGCCTTGCGGGGAATCGTATAGCCGATCGAAGCCTCCTGCAGACGGACGTTCGTGGCCGAGTAGGTGTAGTACTGCGGGATCGAGTTGCCGCTGCCGACGGTCGTGTACCATACCTGCGGATCGATGCGGTCGCCGCCGTTGATCGACACGTAACCCAGGTCGCGGGCTGCGGCCGTAGCCTCCGACACGCCGTAGTTGTCGAGCATGGCCTGCGTGCGCGAGAAGACCACGCCGCCCAGACGGGCCGATACCATGAATCCGAAGTTGAAGTTGCGCCAGCGGAAGTCGTTGCGCCATGCCATGTTGGCATCGGGCAGCACGGAGCCGAGCTTGATGTAGCGGTCCGACGAGAGTTTCTCGGTGGCCAGCTTGCCGTCCGGATCGATGTAGATGTTGTTGTTGCTGTCACGCTTCAGGTCGACGAGCGAGTAGAGGTCGCCCATCGTGCCGCCCTCCTTGAGCAGGAAGCGCGTGTCGCCCAGACCGCCCATGTTCAGCAGCGAGAGGTTCAGCGTCTCGCCCGTCACGGGGTTCACGGCGTTGTCCGACAGCGAGAGGATCTTGTTCTCGTTGGCCGAGAAGGTGTAGCTCGTATTCCACGAGAACTTGCCCCACGTGTTGCGGTAGTTGAGCGCGAGCTCGACACCCTGGTTGCGCACCGAACCGGTCTGCAGGTAGATCTTCGACCAGCCCGAAACAGGCAGCTGCGGGTCGAACGTCTGGTTGGCGGTCTTGGCGTTGTAGTAGGTCACGTCGAGTTCAAAGTGCTTGAGGAAGAGCATGTTCAGACCGACCTCGAACGACTTGGTGCGCTCGGGCTTCAGGTTCTCGATCGGGTACTGCGTCGTGTTGGCCCACTGCTGCAGGTTGCCCGTCCACTCGTAGCGCGGGTTGGCCAGGAAACGCTCGAAGGCCACACCGACCGATGCGTAGGAGCCGCGGATCTTGATGTAGGAGAGGTTCTCGGGCATGTTCGGGATGATCTGCGAGAGAACGACCGAAGCTCCGACCGAAGGATAGAAGTACGACGAGGTGTTCGACCGGGGGCCTGCCAGCTGCGAAGGCCAGTCGTTACGGCCCGTCAGCGTCAGGAAGTAGGTGTTCTTGTAACCGACCTCGGCCGAGAGGAAGATCGACTGCGTCTGCTCGCGCCAGCCGTCCTGCATGCGCTCCGTACGGCTGGGCGAGAGGTTCTGGATGGCAAAGAAGTTTGCCAGACCCACCTTCTCGTCACCGAAGGTATCGCCGCCGTCGGCAATCGGACCGCGCACCTTCATGGCGTCGGACTTCATGTCCGAGATCGAGGCACCGAGGTTGGCCTGCAGCGACCAGTCCTCACCGAAGGTCTTGTTGATGTTCACCAGCACGTCGCCGTAGGTCTGGCGGTCCTTCGTGCGGGTGATGCCGTAGAGACCGTTGTTCGAGTTCTCGGTCAGCTGCGTGTTGGTCGAAGCGTAGAACTTCTCGGTATAGTCGTTCACCGAGTTGTCGATGCGCAGACGGCCCGAAATGTTCAGCCAGTCGAGGATGTCATACGAGAGCTGTGCGCTGAGCATGTAGCGGTCCTTGTCGTTCTCGCGCAGGTTGCGGTAGTTGATCCAGTAGGGGTTCTGCATCGTCATGCCGGCATCGCCCACGGGCCAGTACTGCGTGTAGAGCTTGCGGGCGGCGTCGTAGCGCTCGTACATCTGGATGTCGCTCCAGTCGTTGCCGCGCGGGAAGAGGTAGGCGCCGACCAGCGGGTTGTTGTAGATACCCTGGTTGGTCATGTTGCGGTCCTCCTGCTTGATGTAGCTGGCGCTCACGTCGAGCGTCATCTTGTCCTTGAGGAACGAGGTCGTGTTGCGGAACGTGAAGTTGTAGCGGTCGTAGCTGTTGTTGGGCACGATACCGCGCGAGTTGACCGAAGCGGCCGAGAAGTAGGTCTGGTTCTTCTCCGTACCGGTCGAGAGCGACACGCTCTCCGTGCCGGTCACACCGACCTGGAAGTAGTCGTCATAGGGGTCGTAACCCTGGTAGTTGAACTTGTTCAGACGGGCGCCCCAGCTGCGCGTCAGGGAACCCTCGCTCGACGAGAGGTCGCCCGTGCCGTAGCGGGTCTGGAACTGCGGCATGACGAAGGGAACCGAAACCTCCGTGTTGCTCGATACGGTCACGCTCAACGTGCCGGCCTTACCCTTCTTCGTGGTGATGATGATGGCACCGTTGGCGGCATCCGAACCGTAAAGGGCGGCTGCGGCGGCACCGTTCAGCACCGACATCGACTCGATGTCCTCGGGGTTGATGTCGGCAATGGGCTCCGACGTACCCTGCGAGTTGAACTCCGTACCGGCGCTCGACGTGGCGGAGTACATCGGCACACCGTCGATCACGTAGAGGGCGTTCGACGACTGGAGGATGGACTTCTCACCACGCATAACCACCTTCGAGGCACCGCCGATACCCGACGACGAGGCGTTGATCGTCACACCGGCGACCTTGCCGCTGAGCGAGTTGATGAAGTTGACGTCCTTGTTGGCGAGGATGCTCTCCGAGTCGACCTGCTGGACGTTGTACGACAGGGCCTTCTCCGAACGCTTGATACCGAGGGCGGTCACCACGACGGCGTCGACATCGACGGCCGACTCCTTCAGCGTGACGTCGATGCGCGTGCGGCTGCCGACCGGAATCTCAAGCTCCTCGTAGCCCAGGTAGTTGACTACCAGCACGGCCGAGCCGGCGGGAGCGGGCACCTGCAGGGTGTAGCGGCCGTCGATGTCGGTGCTCACGCCGATCGTCGTACCCTTGATAACGACGGAGGCGCCGATCACCGGGTTGTTCGACGAGTCGATGACCTGGCCTTCGACAACGACCGGACCGTCCGTTGCGGGAGCGGTGCGGTTGGAAATCACGATATGCTTGGCCTCGATCTTGAAATCGATGTTCCGCGAGGCGAAAAGCTTCGAGAGCACTTCGGGAACGGGCATCCGGTTCACGTCAAGGCTCACGTTCTGCTTGACGTCGACATCCTTGTTCAGGAACACATACTTGGTCTGCTGCTCCAACTCCCGCATGACCTGTTCAATAGGTACGTTTTTCAGGTTGATGGTTACCAGTTCCTGCGTCTGCGCGAGCGCCGAGAGGCTTCCTGCGCACAGTATCAGGGTTAGTGCGAATCGAAACAGTGTACAGATTCTGTGGAATACTGTTTTATTCATAAATACATAAAATTAAGGTAATAGGTTAGAAATTATCAGCGGCTTCATCATCTATTTTCCCGCGCGGCGTCCGACGTCGGCGGGTCACTTGCGCCGTTCAGAATACAGTTGGCATCATATCATAGGCAGAAACGGTTTTTACGTGTGGTATACTTTTTTATCGATCGGTTCGTATCAGCGGATCGTGATCGTATTGGTCGCCTCGTCCTTCGTGTAGCTGAAGTCGCAGGCCTGCTGCAGGAGGTGCAGGGCGAAATCGACCCCCTCCGAGATGCGGATCTTGCCACTGGCATAGCCGATGGAGGGCAGCTGCGCGCGGTCGATCACGATATGCACGTCGTAGGCGTTCTCAAAGCGCTCCATGAGCTCCTCGAAGGCGACGTTGCGGATGTTGATGTATCCCTCGGTCCAGCAGAGCGCATCCAGGTCGGCGACGCGCGAGGGAACCAGGTGGCCGTTGATGAGGCGGACCATCTCGTTGGGATTCAGGACAACCTGCTCCTGACGGTTTCCGACGAGGTTCTTCGCGCGGATGCGCCCTTCGGCCAGCGTCGTCGTGAAGCGGCCGTTCTCCTCGTCGGCATAGACGTTGAACTTCGTGCCGAGCACCTTGATCTCCGAAGCGAAGGTCTCCACGACGAACGGATGCTTCTCGTCGTGGGCCACGTCGAACAGCGCCTCGCCCGAGAGCTTCACATGCCGCTCGCCACGGGCGAAGAGCAGCGGATACTCCATGCGCGACCCCGCCGTTGAGCCAGACGAGCGTGCCGTCCTCGAGCGTGATCGACATGCGCTGGCCGGCCGGCACCTCGAGCACGTTGAGCCGGTCGGACATCTCGCGGTACATTCCGTCGCGGGCGATCATGCCGCCGGCATACCCCGCTCCGGCAATCAGCACCAGCGCCGCAGCCACGCGCACGGCCGCACGGGCGATCCGGCGCAGCGACCACGTGCGGGTCGTCCGACGGGCCGACTCCCCATAGTGCATGCGCTGGAGCACACTGGCATTGAACAGCATGTGCGCGGCATCGAATTCGCGCTGACGGGTGGGGTCCTCCGCAAGCCACGCTTCGATCTGCTCCACCTCCTCGGGAGCAGCCTCGTTATTGAAGTATCGGTACAGAGTCTCTTCTTTCATAGCATTAAATAGACGATCGAAGCGGACCCGTTTACAGCAAAAACGGATCTTTTTGATATAAAAAATATTTTAATAAATATACGAAATTATTTTAACAACTTATCTAACTGATAATTTGTATTTTACAGATAATTCACCCCAGCCGGGAGGGAAAAGGCAATTAAAAAAATTTCACCGAAGGGAGCAATTCGCAAAAACGGGTGTTTGCAAATGAGCAAACAAACGATTACATTTGTTTAAAATTTTACCATGCCGGAGAAGTTGCCACATAAGAGAGTGCTCGGCGAAGAGGAGTTCGGACGTCTGTTCAACAAGTGCCGCATCCCCTTCACGACGGTGGCAAATTCCTACGTGCACGATGCCGCCGTCGCGGAGGATCTCGTGAACGACAGCTTCGTCCGGTTGTGGGAAAAGCGGAACGAAATCCTCACGGAGAACTTCGAGGCCTACCTCTTCCAGATCGTCATCCGCAAGTGCCTCGACTTTCTCCGCTCGGAGCAGACCCAGACGAAAATCCGCCAGGACATCCACCACGCAAACAGCCGGATGCTGATGCACGAGATCAACTCGCTCGAGAGCTGCGACCCGGGGCGTCTCTACGCCAGCGAGGTGGAGACGCTCTTCCGCGAATGCATCGACCACATGCCGAGCATTACGCGCGAGGTGTTCCTTGCCAACCGTTTCCGCAACATGACCTATCAGGAGATCGCCGAGGAGCGCGGCATGTCCGTCCGGCAGGTCACCAGCGAGATGCAAACCGCCCTCCAACTGCTGCGCCGCACGCTGAAGGACTACCTGCCGCTGGCGCTGCTGCTCCTTCTCCCACGCTAAGGCGCACGGCCGCGCGCTCCGTCAGAACGGATAGCCGATGGCCAGATGGAATCCCAGCCCGTCCTTGAAACTCTGAATGTTGTAATAGCCTCGCCGGTCGGGGTTCGGATAGGGCGTGTGGATGCCGATGCCGAGGTCGGCGCGCAGTACCAGGTAGCTGATGTCGTAGCGCAGGCCGAAGCCCGTACCGAGGGCTATCTCATTCCAAAATCCCTTCCATTTGAGCTCGGCGCCCGGCCGCAGGGGGTCGTTTTTCAGCAGCCAGATATTGCCCGCGTCGAGGAACAGCGCCCCGTGGAGGCGCCCCATGATCCCGAAGCGGAATTCGACATTGGCCTCGAGCTTGAAGTCGCCCGTCTGGTCCAGGTAGCCGTTGCTGTCGCCGGCCGCGGGGCGGTAGCTTCCCGGGCCGATCGACCGCACGGTGAAGGCGCGGATGCTGTTGGCGCCGCCGATGTAGAACTGCTCGCTGTAGGGCATCACCTCGGAGTTGCCGTAGGCATACCCCACCCCCACGAGAAAGCGCGTGGCCAGCCAGTTGTCGCGGCGCCCGAGGCGGTGAAAGAATTTCACCTCGCTTACGTTCTTGACGAACTGCGAGAAGCGGTTGCCGAAGAGGTGCTGCGGCTGCC
>ERZ779888.2761-NODE-2761-length-13853-cov-4.091680_pt1 | contig 13853 bp, 18 predicted proteins | sample MGYA00511245_ERZ779888 | MGnify/ENA primary metagenome ERZ779888 (study PRJEB29588, sample SAMEA2155255) | human gut metagenome | biome: human gut; feature: human-associated habitat; material: faeces | place: Denmark | collected 2008/2010 ... | reverse complement strand
CAGAGTTGCAGTCTATTGCCTTACCACTTGGCTACGGAACCGTAACTTGTTGATTATAAATAAACGATGGTGGGGACGGTGGGACTTGAACCCACACGGGATTTCTCCCAACGGATTTTAAGTCCGTTGCGTCTGCCTATTCCGCCACGACCCCATCATTTATGGAGGTTCCGATCAGATTTGAACTGATGATCACAGAGTTGCAGTCTATTGCCTTACCACTTGGCTACGGAACCATTTCGTTGACTGCCCATATATAATACCTCAACGTAAAATAAAAAGCAAGAAAAAATTTAATTTTTTTACATTTTTTTAAAAAATGTACATTTTCCATTTTTGGTTGAACTTATTTGACAAATGACCTATTATAATGTGGTCAATAAACAAGAGGTATTTTATATTATGCAACACATTATTCACCAGCTTCAAAAAGAACAGAAGCTAAGACTGTTAACGTCGACCATAATGATTGTATTTAGTGCTTTCATGCAATGTTATATCATGAATGTATTTATGGCACCATGCAACCTAATCTCAGGAGGATTTACAGGACTTGCTCTATTAATCAATAAAGTCTGTGCTCTAGTAAACATTAATTTTCCTACTCAAATTGGAATCATCGCTTTAAATGTTCCTGCAGCCATCCTATGTTACAAACACATCTCACCCAGATTCACTTTTTTGAGTTGTGTACAATTCTTTCTAGTATCCTTCTTTATTTCTATCTTCCATTTTGAACCGTTCTTCGAAGATCAAATCTTAAATGTTCTATTTGGAGGCTTCTTATGGGGTTTTTCTATTTCCCTATCTCTAAGAGCTGGAGGATCTACTGGAGGAACGGATTTCATTGCCCAATACGTTTCTAGTAAGATTCATAGAGGTATATGGGACTATGTATTCTTCTATAACTGCGCTATGATTATTATCTTTGGATACTTATGCGGATGGATTTATGCAGGATATTCCATCCTATTCCAATTCTTATCTACAAAGACAATCTCATCTTTATATCAAAGATATGCACAAATTACCGTTGAATTTACAACAAACGATCCAGACCCCATCATTGATGCTTTTATGGCCACTTGTCGCCATGGTATGAGCGTATTTGAATGTTATGGTGCATACAGTCATCATAAGTATTACGTATGTAAAGCCGTTATTTCTACTTATGAATTAAGAGACGTTGTCGATAACGTAAGAAAGGTCGATCCTAAAGTATTGATCAATACATACAATACAGTAAACTTCTACGGAAACTTCTATCAAAAACCTTTGGAGTAGCATGTTACTACTCCTTTTATATACAATTAGAAAAAGGAAATGCGTCATACACATTCCCTTTATGAAGTTAAGATCAGAATGAAAATCATTAAAATCCAAAATATAGAATAAAATATTCGATAGGATTTATAATCCTTATTTTTTATACTATGATATATATTTAAAACAGAAACTAGAAGTATATAAGGTAGAATCCCATAAGCATAGACTTTAATAAATCTTTTAAAACATACTTTAATTATAAACGCTAGTCCAATTAAAATATCCATTATTAAATTAAGTATGTAGTGTTTTCTTTTCGTTCTTTATACAATAATATTAACAAGAATACATTTAAAATACAAACAAAAATAGATGTATCCATTACGAATACACCTATTTATTATTTCGATTTCCCATGCCAATCAACTGTAAAATTCTTAAGAAAATATTCAAGAAATCCAAATACAATTGTAAAGCCATAAAGATTGCGATCTTATCTTGTGCTACGACCGAACCATCCGATTGAATCAATAAACGATTCATTCTTTGTACATCCCAAACTGTGATGCCTGTAAAAATCAATAGAGTAATGATAGAAAGCAAGCGAACATCCATACTAACTCTAAATAACATCATAAAGCATTGTGTAATAATCAATACAAAAAGTCCAATCATACATAATGAGCCAAAGCTAGTAAAATCTTTTTTTGATGTTGTACCAATAACAGCTAAACTAATAAAGTAAACTGCACTGACTAGAAAAGCAGTACCAATTGTAGCTACATCATATACATAGCCAATCGAAGTAAGTGAAACACCCATACAGATGGCATAAAGCACTAACATGACTTTCATACCTGTACTTGATGTAGATCTTGCCATAGAAACACCAAAGGCAATGGACAAGATAAATGGTGCAATCACAAACAACAAAAATAGAAATGGCATGGCACTCAATAAAATCAATAAAGCGTTTGTAGCATATAAGCCATAAGATACAATTGCCGTGATGAATAAAGCAACACCCATCCATGCATAAGACTTCAACAATGCACTTTTTAAAGTGTTTGTTGAATAATAATTCATTGAATCGTTGTTAAACATATTAATCCTTTTTCTGGATTAACCCCTTACATTTAAAATGGTAAATAAGTTAATCTTCCTTTCTCCTCTAACCGCCCTTATCTTCTCATATTTTCACATATATTACTACATTTTATTTTGTAAAATTTTAAAAAATATTCCATTTTATATGCCACTGCACCAAAGTTTTATGCCACAAATTCGTAAATTCTCTTCCTTATTATTATATATAGGCATACAAAAAAGCCTCCTGCTGGCATGGAGACTTTTTTGGTAAAGAATATTTATCAGAAAGGGTGTGTCACAATTAACACATCAATAATATAACATCTAAATTAAATGATTTGTTAAAAAACAAAAAAAACCATACCTGATGTGGATGAGGTATGGAATCGTTTTGGTGACAATTTCTATAAAGGGGAATTTTTAGCGATTGTCACATTTTGTTGTTGTTTGCTAGTGCCACCAAGAGAAAATTGAAGATACAATCACACGTCTGCAATCGTCTCTACACAAAAGAGAGCTTCGGCCTTTATTACTCTGCTTTTTCCTAGCAACATGATTATATCACATAAATGCATAAGCCACTAAAAAAGCCCTGATAAACAGAGCCACCATAGATTAACATCAAATTTATATATTAACCTCAAACCTATTCAATTATAACACAAAAAAATAGCCTATGAACTTAATCATAGGCTAAAATACAAAAAAATAGTTGAAGGATTTGTGTCATTTTTTTAAATTATGACACTTTTATGTGCGATTTTGCTTCTTTTATGCGATTTCTGTTAGTGGTGTTGGGTCAACCCAAATACCGCCAATTTTAACAATATTCTTTTGAGCATTCACTGCATCGACTCTGATTCTAGATACGTAGACTACTGCATTTGTAGTGTGCAATACATTGTCATTATATCCATCTGAGTTTGGAACTTTATCAACTAAGCGAATTGGAAACCAACCTCCTAGTTGAGCAAGATAAGCGCATAAATCATCGCCGATTTTCTTCAAACCTTGATTGCCAATCTTCATATGTACAGATGTCACATAACTGCCTTCATGCAAGATTTGGTCGATAGCTTCTGCACTAGATTGTGTAGCACCTACTGGCACGTGAGGGTCTGTATCAATACCTCCATCATTTGTCCATCCAATCGCTACCCCATTACGATCAACACGATATGGATATTTAGCACCTTTAATTACTCTACCAATTGAACCATTCCAATCTCCTTTTAAGATTTTAGAAGTTCCGTAGCAGTTAACGCTTAATGTATTTGTGCAGATAGGTGTACCGACTGAATACTTTTCACCACTTGGAGCGTTTGGAGTGCTAGGAGCGCTTGGTGCTACAGTCTGACCATCTAATCTAGCATTTACTTCTTGTGCTAACTGTGGCATTTTCGAATGCAAATAAGGACCAGGACAAGATGTAGCTGCAAACATTCTATGTTCAGTTAAGCTTCCAGTTGAATCACCAGTGTAGTTTAATCTGAATCCATATCGTTTACATACATCAACGCATAGATTTACTAATGCGTTCCAAGCTTTTGATGAGATAGTCCATGTATCTGTATTATCATTAGCAATTTCAATTGTAATTGATTGGCAATCATTGTAGTAGTTTGATGATGTCCACGCTCTGTTTTCTTCGTCAACATTTGAAACAATCGTACCATCTGATCCAATACAATAATTCGCACTAGCCATTCTTCCACTTACTTGAAATGACTGAGCACATCGCTCTGCGGTCCATTTGCAAGCCATGTGATGAGGTGTAATTTTACAAACTTTGTAGCCACCACGTCCACGCATATAGTTGTCTGCACTAGCAGGAATATATTTATTAGTTAAGCTTGAGTAAGACATTCATCTTCACCTTCTTCTTTGCCATTGCTCAATTCTGTTTGAGCTTCTTCTGATAATTCTTCAAATTTCACTTCTTTTTCTTCCATGAATTATACCTCCTAATTTTTTTCGACCAAGAAATCTTGAATTTCATTTCTAGTTTCGACTAGCTTTTCTTTATCCGATTCAGACAATAAACCATTCAAAATTGCAATATTTGCTTTAAGCAATAAATTACTTCTTTCTTTATCTTCGTCTAATCTATCGTCATGATCAGACAGAATTCGAGTATGTTCTTCTAATTTTCGATTAATTCCTTCTTGATTTAAAGTAATCTTTTCCAACGAGTTCAATCGCTCGTTATCCTTGTGTAATAAATCATCATGCCTTTTGACTGTAGCCTTTAAATCATCACTCGGTTTTTTTAATTCTTTAAAAATCTTCACAACACCCCAAATGGATGCTATGAATCCACAAATCCATAAAATTTGTTGGCTTGTAATTACAAAATCCATGCAAGCCACCTATTCTATTTTTCTTCTGTTTGCCCTTCGACAAATCTAGTGAAAGCTTGGTGCATACCTGTACTAGCTAATCCCATTAATGCACCATATACCGCATTTTCGATTGTTAAACCACTTACTGCTAGGTTTAATACTAATCCAACAAAAGCTAATACTGTAGGAATATACTTGTTTGGAAAACTTTCAAATGATGTTTTCAAAATATAGCCAACAATCAAACAAGCCACTACAACTACCAAAACAAAATATTTACTTAATTCTGCAAAATCAATCATCTTATATTCCTCCTATAATTTAGTTACATTTAACATCACATAACCATCTTTGAAACCATCGTTAGTTGTGATGCTACGAATTTGTGTCATTCTGAATAAACCAGTATCCGTTTCTTTTCCTTCGTCTAAAGACACTTGTTTGAATAACACGTAATCTTGTTCATTGATTTGTTTATCAGTCAAATCAAGAATAATAAAGTCATGTTCCGTAAAGAAATTCCACAACTTTGTATTTAAATTGATTTCATGAACCTTAGTCATATAAAATCCTCCTATTAATATAAAAAAAGCGAGGTAAAACAAAAATGCTATATTCTGACAAATTACATTCTTGGCTTCAAGAAAAGAAAATCTATCTAAAATACAGCACTTACACAAATTATTGTAATGTGATCCACAATCACATCATGCCAAAACTAGGCAATTATCAGATTGAAGATTTGAACAACGATATTCTGCAGGAGTTTATTCTTCAAAAACTTGAAAATGGTCGTAAAGATGGAAAAGGTGGTATATCATTCAAATATGCCAAAGACATTATTCAAATCTTGAAGTTTACACTTCCGTTCAAAATCGATGTTCAGTTACCTTACCATCCTCCTAAGGCGGTAGAGATTTTTGAAAAAGAGCACCAAATAACATTAATTAATCACCTCCAATCTGAGATAAACTGTAAAAACTTTGGAATACTTTTATGCATCCACACTGGAATACGCATAGGTGAACTATGCGCTTTGAAATGGTCTGATATAAATGTACAGACCAAACTTTTAAAAATCGACAAAACCATGATACGAACATACACCAAAGAAGATGGTAGCCAACTACACATTACTCCTCCTAAATCACGCTCTAGCGCACGTATGATACCACTCAACACTTGGATAATGCACTACGCATTACTGCTTCAAGGTGATGCAGACAACTATGTGTTAACGAATCGAGATAGACCAATAGAGCCAAACAAATATAGACTTTACTACAACCGAATATTGAAAGAACTTGAACTCCCACATCGTAAATTCCATGCGTTACGACATACGTTTGCCACTAGATGTATCGAATGCGGATGTGACTATAAATCATTGAGTGAATTACTTGGACATTCAAACGTATCCATTACAATGAATATCTACGTTCACCCACAAATGGAATTAAAGCGTAAATGTGTTGAACTGCTTTGTGATTATTACAAGTAAATGTATGTCCTTTACTGCTAACGGTACTGGTGGAGAATACTATCACCGACTTACAGTTTCGGAATTACCATCACATGTTCATCAAGGTTTAGATATTGATGGAGTTTATGTTTTCGGATGGGATACAGGAAATTTAACTGGATTTGATTTTATGGACGGTAATTATATGAAAAAGGTTGGCAATAGAATTACAACAGGTTCAACTGGCGATAATAACTATCATAATAATATCCAACCATATGTTGTAACATATTTCTGGAGAAGAACTGCCTAAATTAAGCTGTCCTTCGCCAAAAGAAAACAACTAAATATGGTTGGATATTTGCGTGGGGAGTTCCATCACAAGATGCATTTGTGTGAACACTGTTTACATTATGACTATTACCATCTGCGTAATACGAGCCTTGAATTGTCATAAATTCATATGCACCTGTTTTTAAAGTACCAGATGTACCCCATACACCGATTTCATGTCCATGAGCAGGCATTTCAGAATATGTTAATTCATGATAGTACTCACCAGTTTCCCTTAGTTAAAGATATGAACCCTATTTATCAGTCTACTTTTCCAATAAATCGGTAGTATATCTCTATTTCCTGTATTCTTTCGTTCTCCTCATTCGTTGTTGCTTCGTGAATGAGTATTTTTTCTATCATTGCATTTAATAACGGTGCTGTCAGTTCCTTTGGTACGGAATACTCCTTGATTAACTCAATCCACTTTTCAGCACCTATCATATCCTGTTCCATTTTACTTAATTCTTCTCTTAGGTTGGTTATCTGCTGTTCCAGTTCTATCTGTTCCTTTTGATATTTACCCGACAGCATAATGAAGTTTCGTTCTGTTATCTTCTCACAGGCTCTATCTTCATACATTTTCGCAAATAAACGGTCAATCTCATTTTGTCGGTTCTCGGCTTTCTTCAAGGCACTTGCCTTTTTCTTCTTTTCCCGTATTCGCTCTGCATTCCCAGCCTTTTGTATCTTATGCAACACCTTTTCTTCGTCTTGCTGTACTGCCTTAGCCCAATACTGCAATCGTTCCAATACGGCTTGATACAACACATCATAACGGATATAGTGCATAGAACAAGTACCTTTGCCAAACTGTCCGTAGTAACTGCAAGCATAATAACTGTAAGGCGTCTTATTTGCCTTATTTGTTGCAAATCTCATAGACCAGCCACAATCCGCACACTTAACAAGCCCTGCAAATATCGGCGTTGCCTTTTCCTTTGTCTGTCTACGCCTTGATTTTATCTGTTCCTGCACACGATAGAACATTTCCTTGTCAATAATCGGTTCGTGGGTACTTTCTACTCGAAACCATTCGTTTTCAGGCTTTCGTACTTTCTTCTTGCTTTTGAAAGAAACGGTTGATTGTCGATTATGAACGCTGTTTCCGATATAGACTTCACTTTTCAAAATTCCTTTGATTTGTGCAATCGTCCACTCATAACGCTTGCTTTCGGGCTTTCCCTCAAAGATATGTGCAAAAGTACCATACCTTGTAAAATTCAACCAAGACGCTGTCGGGACTTTTTCTTCTCGCAGTATCTTTGTGATTTTTGCACTACCGTAACCTTGATAGGCTAGAGAGAAGATTTTTTCAACAATCCATTTTGTTTCCTCATCAACCAACAGTTTTCCTTTGATGTCGGGGTGTTTCTTATATCCTAACGGAGCATAAGCCCCATAATACGCACCCTCTGCAAATTTTGTTTTAAAGGCTGATTTCACTTTACGGCTCGTATCTCTTGCCACCCATTCGTTGATGATGTTCTTAAATGGTGCAATCTCACTTTCGCCTTTTTCGCTGTCCACACCGTCGTCAATCGCTATGTAACGAACATTATGGCTGGGAAAATACAATTCTGTATATTGTCCTGTCATAATATAATTTCTGCCAAGTCGAGAAAGGTCTTTTGTTACAACACAGTTGATTTTTCCTGCCTCTATATCCTCAATCATTCTTTGAAAACTCGGTCTTTCAAAATTTGTTCCTGACCAGCCGTCATCAATATATTCATCAATCACATTCAAATGATGTTCTTTTGCATATAGACGCAACATACTTCTTTGTGTGGTAATGCTGGAACTTTCGCCTTGTAATTCATCATCTCGGCTCAACCTAAGATAAAGTGCAGTATTGTAAATCTGTTGTTTCATTGTCAGTTATCCTCCTTTATAACTAACCCATGTTTACAATACCTGCTTGCAAGTAAAGTATAACATGGGTTATTTTTCACATTCAATCTATTTCTTACAACTGCACCGAATTTATGCGATTGTCTGCTTTGCTTTTTCCAGCATAACATCCGTCAGAAGTTCTTCCATTGTCTTTCCCTTTTCGGAAAAATGCTCTTTTACAACAATCTTTGTTTTTCCTCTGTTGCCAATGCCACGCTTATTATTTGTCTTTTCTTGCCTTGTTTTTACAATATCAGCAATAACACATACCCCCTTTCTGTAAAAATCTTTTCTAAGCAATTCAACGGCATTTGTCATAGCCCACAGGAGTTCCACCTCTGCATTATCCAATGTAGCCGTACCCATTGCGTGCGACGCTCTGAACGCTCAAGCTGTGGCTGTACGGGAGTATCATTATCAGACAGAGCAGTTCATGGCGATAAAAGAGGACAAGTCTTTTACAAGAACACAAATATGTTATCGCTCACTTTTGCAAGGAAAAGGTCATGGCGTATCTGTTTCAACGGCTTACTGTCTGTCTAAGGTATTGAATTGCTTTATTCAATTGTCAAAGAACACGAAAGAAGAAAATCATCTTTTCTGCACCATATAGGGAAAGAAAGTGTCATTCTGCTAAGTTGATGATAAAAAGATTTCTTTTCACGCCCAACTACCCATGAAACACCGTTACTGCCAACTATGGAATGAAAGATTTTCTTTGCTCCATATAGGGAACGGCAACTACCAAATGTTAAGTTGAGAATGAAAAGATTTTCTTCTTTCACTCCATATAGGGAATGGAAACCTCGATTTAATGAGTAGTTTTGAAAAAAAGTTAGATTTCCTTTCCTCGCACCATATCTGTACGCAAGTAGCCGTTTTGTTGCAGATTTTTTGAAGAAATTAAAAAATACCGTCATTCCCTTGTGGAACAGCGGTATCTTTCTCAATCATATCTGCTATGTCTGTTGTCATTTGTTTAATTTTTAATTCCTGCTTTTCTGTTAGTCTTGTATGTCTGTCGATTTCTTCCAGATAATTTGCTCCTGTTTGCTTTTCAATCTCTTTTATCATCAATAAAGAGGGCATGACCTGTCTTTCTAACCAACGTTTTGTTTTATCCATATTGACAGCAACAGGCGTCATAATAAACGGAAGTGAAGTCGTTACATTATCTAAAAATATATCCCATAAAATATAAACGGGAAAATCTATCTGTGTGAGGATAAGGCTTGCTATGGTCTGTTCAGGATTTCTTGAAAAAACAAGTTGTTCTATCGTTTGTTCTGCTTTTCCACTTTTTAAACGAATTTCAAATCGGTTCTTAATGTCTGTTTTTATACCTTTGCTTTTTTGTTCCTTTTCTTTTTCATACAAGCAAAAGTAAATAGAACTATTCTTTGAACCGATATAAAAAGTTTTTGCAGTATCTCCATGTGTACCCGATAATTTTCCGCTGTCTACTGCTTCATGGGTTCTTGAACGTTTCCATACCTTGTTGGCATAATAACGTTCCCTTAGAATTTCTATATCCAGCAATCCGCCCATATCATTGACCGCCAAATCTATGCGTTTAAAAACACCTTGATAATCTATACAACTGCTTAAAAAGTAATACCAGTCTATCCCTCTTGCCTGTAAAACATATTCCAAGTTTCGACACCCCATACCTCTTAATTCCAATAAAACACCCATAGAACTATCTTTAGAAGCATTTACACTAATATCCCCATAGATATACTGTTCTTCATAACCAAACATTCCGTAATCTTCATGTATAAAATATTCGCTTTTCATTGCCAGTACATTTTTTATAATTTCCAATGCGTCTGTGGTAGGAAAACGAACACGCAGATAGTCAATCGTTAAAGTGAAAGGCTGTGTACAATTACAATAATCAAGATAATGTAAAAGTATATGTTTCATTTCTTTGCTGGCTTTTGTTTTTCCGTTTTCAATTTCATTTAAGTTCTGCCTGCTAATTTGCAATTCCTGTGCCAGTCGTGATTGCGAATAATCACAGGCATTTCTCTTTTGCTTTAATGTTTCAATAAATTCTATATCATTCATGCTTCATTCCTCCAATCAAAAAAGGCATATACTCATAGGAGCATACACCTTGTATCTTATATTTATTTTCTATTGATATGCTGTTTTAGACCTGTCGGGTAAAAAGAATATGGTGTGAAGTGAAATAAGTTCTTATAACCTTATAAATCGTTGCATATCAGCAGTTTTGTATTTATTTTTTCTCTTGTCTTTTGTAATAGTACCCCCCTGTTAGATAACGGGGGCTTGATAATCGCTCGCCATAGGCTCGCTCACAGACGAAGTGAACCATTCCCTCGCCAGCAAGCTGGCGTGGCTCTATGTCTTCGACAGCCACCGCGAATGGATCACTTCGCCTATTATGCTTTTTCGCTCTAACTTTTAATCTACCAATCAAATTATACCTCTAATGTACGAATTAAATTTACCATTTCAATAGCTCCTTGTGCACATTCAGAGCCTTTATTTCCTGCTTTACTACCAGCTCGTTCTATCGCCTGTTCAATCGTATCTGTCGTAAGAACACCGAACATAACAGGTATTTCGGTATTTAAACTGATTTGGGCAATTCCCTTTGATACCTCACTACACACATAATCATAATGGCTTGTACTGCCTCGAATAACTGCCCCTAAACAAATAATCGCATCATATTTTTTACTTTTTGCCATTTTAGACGCTATCAACGGTATTTCAAATGCTCCCGGAACCCAAGCCACCTCTATATCCTTTTCGCTAACATTTTCTCTTTTCAAATTGTCTAATGCTCCTGCTAATAGCTTTGAAGTTATAAACTCATTAAACCTTGCTACAACAATACCTATTTTAATATTTTCTGCCACTAAATTGCCTTCAAAAGTATTCATTTATTTTTCCTCCATATTCAAAATGTGCCCCATTCGGTCTTTCTTTGTTTTCAAATAAAAACTATCATAAGGATTTGCTTCTATTTCAATCGGTACTCTGCTTGAAATTCTCATTCCATAATCTTCTAACTGATAAACTTTATCAGGATTATTTGTAAGTAAATGCAATGATTTTATTCCCAAATCTCTTAAAATCTGTGCTCCAATATAATATTCTCTTAAATCGCCTTGAAATCCTAATGCAAGGTTAGCGTCAAGGGTATCCATACCGTTATCCTGCAAATGATAGGCTTTTAGTTTATTGACAAGTCCGATACCTCGTCCTTCTTGTCGCATATAAAGCAATACACCTGAACCATTTTCTGCAATCATTTTCATAGCTTTATCTAACTGCTGTCCGCAATCACAGCGTAAAGAACCAAAAACATCTCCTGTTAAGCACTCTGAGTGAACACGACATAACACATCGTTTCCATTATCCAAATTTCCCATAACCAATGCAATATGATGTTCTCCATTCAGTTTGTTGATATAACAATGTGCTTTGAATTTTCCGTATTTTGTGGGCATTTCTACAATCGAAACACATTCTACAAGTATATCATATACTTTTCTATATTCCTGTAATTCTTTAATTGTGAGGGTAGGTATATGGTGTGTTTGAGAAAATTGAATTAAATCAGGTGTTCTCATCATTTTCCCGTTTTCATTCATGATTTCACAGCATAAGCCACATTCTTTTAATCCTGCCAACCTCAATAAGTCAACAGTTGCTTCCGTATGTCCGTTCCTTTCCAGAACACCTCCATTTTTTGCAATCAGAGGAAACATGTGCCCCGGTCTACGAAAATCAAAGGGATTTATATTCTCAACCACACACATACGAGCCGTCAATCCTCTTTCTTCGGCAGAAATACCTGTTGTAGTATCCTTATAATCAATAGAAACCGTAAAGGCAGTTTCATGGTTATCTGTATTATTTTCAACCATAGGGGAAAGCATAAGTTGGTTAGCTAGACTTTCACTCATAGGCATACAGATTAAGCCTTTTGCATAAGTCGCCATGAAATTAACATTTTCTGTTGTAGCCGATTGTGCCGAACAAATCAAATCTCCCTCATTTTCTCTCTCTTTATCATCCATAACCAAAACAAGTTTTCCCTCTTGTAACGCCTGCAATGCCGCTTTTATTTTTTGATATTTCATTATTCCTTTATCCTTTCTGTTAAAATCCATATTGGCATAATAACTCTTTCGATAACTCCGTTTTATTGCTGTTGTCTATGAGTTTCTGCACATATTTACCTAATATATCATTTTCAAGATTAACCATATTCCCAATTTGTTTATCCTTGAGAACTGTTTGCTCTAAAGTATGTGGGATAACGGATACTAAAAAGTCTGTTTTCGATACTTTTGCGACAGTAAGACTAATACCGTCAATAGCAATCGAGCCTTTTTCGACAATTAAATTTAAGATTTCTCTTTTCGTATTGATTTGATACCACATAGCATTTTTCTCTCTACGCACAGAAGATATTCTGCCTGTTCCATCAATATGCCCTGTAACAATATGACCGCCCAACCTGCCATTCATAGGTATAGCTCTTTCTAAATTCACACAACTTCCATGTTTTAATAGACTAAGAGCTGTTCTATTCCATGTTTCATTCATCACATCAACTGTGAAAGACTGGCGATTAAAACAAGTAACTGTAAGGCAAATGCCATTTACTGCTATGCTATCCCCTAAATGTATATCTTCTAATATTTTTGAAGCCTTAATGGATAGTTTACAGTTACAAATATCTTTCTGTATTTTTTCTATTTTACCGATTTCCTCTATTATTCCTGTAAACATGAATAAATCACTTCACTTTCTATGAGATAATCATTTCCTACTTGAGAAAAAGCATACGGTTTAAGCATAACGGCATCATCAGGAAAAGCAACCCCTTGCCCGCTTACAGGACTTTTTGCACTCCCACCAAATATTTTGGGTGCTATATAGACTTGCACCTCATCGACAATTTGTTGTTCAAGAGCACTCCAATTCATTGCACTTCCGCCCTCTAAAAGCAGGCTATCTATCTGCATATTTCCTAAACATTGCATTAAATTCATTAAGTCAATATGATTACCTTTTTTCTTTGTATGAATAATTTCACAACCGTATTTTCTATAAAGACCTATCTTACTTTCATCACTAGAAGAAGTAGCAATATAAGTCTTAATATCATTCGCTGTTTTTATAATTTTTGATGTAATGGGTGTTCTTAAATTTGTATCACATACGATACGGATAGGATTTTTTCCATTCTCTAATCGGCATGTCAGTAAAGGATTATCTTGAATAACAGTATTGACTCCTACCATGATTGCAGTAACCTTATGCCGAAGTTGATGTACCTGTTTTCTCGCTTCTTCTCCACTTACCCATTTTGATTGATTTGTATAAGTTGCTATCTTTCCGTCTAGTGTCATTGCATATTTCATAAAGCTCCTCTTTTGCAAATGGGTGGTAAGTGACAAATTATTACAGGCAGTGCT
>ERZ779888.2753-NODE-2753-length-13876-cov-11.369944_pt1 | contig 13876 bp, 14 predicted proteins | sample MGYA00511245_ERZ779888 | MGnify/ENA primary metagenome ERZ779888 (study PRJEB29588, sample SAMEA2155255) | human gut metagenome | biome: human gut; feature: human-associated habitat; material: faeces | place: Denmark | collected 2008/2010 ... | reverse complement strand
TATATAATATTATCATTTTTACAATCATAAATAATTGCACCATTTGATCCAATAATATAATCACAATAATCTTTAAAAAGTCTTTTAATATTATTAAGAGGCCTTCCTGATGCTATCACAAATATATTATTATTACGTAATTTTTCTATTATACTCTTAGTATCATTTGATATATCAGATTTACTACTTTTTATTAAAGTTCTATCAATATCACTTGCTATTAAATATCTCACTATATCACCTCTTTAAAAGTAAAAACATAACTATTGAAAGTAATAATTATGCTTTTTTTCATGACCTAATGTTGTCGAGTCGCCATGTCCTGGATATAAAACAATATCATCATCGTATTTTTTAATTTTATTAATAGATTCAATCATTTCTTGATAATTACCTGTTGGAAGGTCTACTCTACCAATGTTGTCTTTAAATATAAAATCTCCGACAAACATAATATTATAGTTTCTAAAGTAAAAAGTTATACTAGAGATACTGTGTCCTGGAGTATAAATTACTTCAAAATTAAATGGTCCAATATGATGAGTATCTTCGAATAAGTTTTTATAATCATAAACCTCTACCCCATATAATTCAGATAAAGATTTAGCATAAGTATTATGATCAAAATGATCATGAGTAAGAAGTATTGCAAGTGGTTTTAATTCTAAATCTTCGATTGTTTTTATAATATTATTTTCTTCAGCACCTGGGTCTATTATTAAACATTCATTATCTTTATATACTAAATAACAATTAGTTTTTAATGGTCCAACAGTAAGTATTTCTATATTCATTTTAATCCCTCTTTATATGCATCTATTAACCAAGTAGGATCTTTGCAACCCATAAATGGTATTACGGCATTATCATATTTATATAATTTATCAATAGTTTCTGCACTTATATGTTCTGCATTAGGACATAAATCTATTATTAAATCTGATGTTACACCTGGATAGTCTTCAAACTTTTCTCTAGCGGGTTCTATATCAGTTACAAAAGCTTTATCCGCTAGTTTTAAAACCTCTGCAAATTCTTTATAAAAGCTTTGTGTTCTAGATATTGTATATGGAATTAAGACTGCTACTAAAGTTTTATTTGGATATTTTTGTCTAGCAGTTTCAAGTACTGTTTTTACTTCATTAGGATGATGAGCATAATCATCAACAAGTATTACATCATTTACTTTTTCTTCTTGGAATCTTCTTTTTGCACCACCAAAGTCATTTAAGTATTTAATTATATCATTATGTTCTACTTTCTCATAATAACATATACCAATACAAGCAAGGGCATCAAGTACCATATGACGTCCATATATATTTAAGTTAAAGTGTCCATAGAAAGTATTGTTTATATAAACATCAAAACTACTTCCATCGCTTCTTAGTTCTAAATTTTTTGCTACTATATCATTAAAATCGTCAAATCCATAGTATACCATTTTGTCTGATTTAATCTTTCTAACGTTTTTATCATCACCACATGCAACAACTTTATATTTAGTATGATCTACAAATTGTTGGAATACTTCGACTATTTCATCAATGTTTTTATAACAGTCTACGTGATCATAATCTATATTAGTAATAACTGAATATTTTGGAGTATATAAAAGTAAATGCCTTTCAAACTCACAAGATTCAACAACAAAGTTATTAGAATCTTTATCTACTACTCCAGTACCATCTCCGATTAAATAGCTTGCTCCGACTGTATTTTGCATAATATGGCCAAGCATTGCAGTAGTAGTAGTCTTTCCATGAGTTCCTCCGATACATATTGCATCATATTTTTTAGTAAGCTCTCCGATCATTTCATAATATCCATACATTTTACAACCAAGTTCTTTGGCTCTTTTAATAGCATAATGTTCTTCATGAATCGCAGCAGTATATACAAATATCATATCACTAGTAAGCATATCTGCATTTTTATAACATTTTATTCCTCTTTCATTTAAAGGTTCTTCAGTAAAAGAATAAACTTTTGCATCATCACATCCTAATACTTCATTACCCATATCATGTAGGATACATGCAAGTCCTGTCATTCCAGATCCTTTTATCCCCGCGAAAAAATATGTCATTTTTAATCACCTTCTGTAATTATTATATCATAAAATTATAAAATAGTGATTATTTAAATACTCAGATGTAAACAAATGTAAATAAAAACACATAGTATAAATACTATGCGCTTCTATCATAAAATTAAAAAATTATTTAAACAACAGCATATAAAGCTTAGTAAATATTTTTTGACTAAGTGGTGCTTTATAAAGCAGTTTATCACTATCACTTTCAATGGCATCAATCATTTGATAAACAATACTAGATATATCAAGAGATTCTATTACATTAAAAAATCTTTTTTGATCTATTACTAAATCATCACTATATATAAAATAATCACTATTATCAATAGATTTAGCAAAACTTTCTATCATCACTTGATTAAAACCTGTTTTATAAGCTCCAGGTAAAATTAGTTTTAATCTTACTTTACTATTACTTTTTTTAAGTTCTTTATCTAAGCACATTCCCATTGTAATTAATGCACTTTTAGTAGAACAATAACTACCTAAAAATGGTATAGGCATAAGTCCTGCGAGTGATGCCGTAATTAGTACTTTACCCTTCTTATCTTCTTTTTTCTTCTTATCAATAAACTTTTTAGTTAGTTCAAGTGTTGAAAAGAAATTGGTTTCAAAACTGTCTCTTATATCTTTAACATCAATATCTAAAAGAGAACCTCCGACACCTATACCTGCTTGATTTACTAAAACATCTATATCTAAATCATCAAGTAAAGATAAATCTTTTTTACTAGTAATATCCATCTTAAAAACATAAACATTTCTTAGGATATTATCCTTCTTTAGTTTTCTTCTTACTGATTTTATCTCTTTATTATGATGTACTGTAATATATACTATATGTCTTCTTTTTATCAATTCTTTTGCAAGACTATAACCAATACCAGATGCTGCGCCAGTTATTAATATTTTCATTTTATCACCATAAATAGTATGGACTAAATAACAAATATTAAACTTTTTTCATATAATATTTTAGGTGATTGCTATGAATAAACATAGTTTTATGTGTAATTGTTGTGCTTGTAAAAATAAAAGACGAAGTAGTGGTTGCTACATCGGTCTTATTGCATTTTGGGTAATAGTAATATTTTATCAAGCCATAATTACTATATTTTTTACTATTACTTGGAATGCTGTTATATTATTTTTAGAAATTATATTACTCTTCTTCCTCATTTTTAGGATAATATGGTGAGATGATACTGTCTGTTTTATATAAATAATCAAGCATTTTATCTACTAGTTTACAATTATTAAAATCATTATTAGTAAATTCTATTTTATCTGGTAATGATATTAATATAAAGAATAGTTTTAATTCATTTTGTTTTAATGGATATCTTTTTTGATACAATTCAAGTAAACTAGAGAATTCTATTTTTTCATAATTGTTTTTATAAAAATTATATAAATCATATATGGGATTATCAAACTTAGATTTATCCCAACTAATTAAATAACTATTTTCGTTTCTTATTAAGTGATCTAAAGAAAGATTATTATGTATTAGTGCTACTCTTTGTTTTTTACTTTCTTTTACTAACTCATACCAATTATCCAGTTCATTTTTACAATAGTTTAATGAAGAATAAATCTTAGATATATTTCTTACTAATAAATAATTAGAAGGTGACATATATATTTCTTGTTCTATTAATTCATTTAAGTCACTATAATAGCTATATAATTTATCTATTTTATTATCAATATCTTCATATATTTTTTTATAATCATCTATACTTATACTATTATATCTAGTGGTTTTACTATGAAGAAGGGATACAAGATTAATTAGTTCAATAGCCCTTTCATCATCAGATATATTATAATCTTTTAAATATTCATATAAAACATATTTATCTGATAATACTTTATTACTAGGATAATAGTTAAAACCCCTTGCATCTAAGTAAGAAAATACTTTATTATTTCCTTTGTTTTCCTTTAAAACATATTCATTATTTACTAAAGTAGCACTTTTTATCTTTTTAAAGTATTTAGGATTTATATTATTTTCTTTAAGTAATTTATAATCAATCATTAGAATTAGGTATAAGTAATTTTAAACCAGTAGTAAGATTATCAAAATCATTATAATCCTTTATTTGATCAACTGATACTTTATATTTAGTACAAATCTTTTCAATAGTATCTTCTTCTTGAACAGTATATACTTTATAAGTTAAATATTTTTCATCAGTATCACTAATTATATCAGATTTAATATCATTAAAAACATTAACAGGATCAATATTTCTCTCATCTACTACTAATTCTTCGATTTTTTTAGTTTCTGGTTTTTCTTGTTCTAGTTCTTCTTTTATAGGTAATTGATCTGTCATATCAATTAATTCCTCTTCTTTTCTTTCTTCTTTTACTTCGATTTCTTTTTTTACTAAGTTATCTAAAAGTACTGATATTTTAACACAAAGAGTATCATCATTTTTTATTTCATATGAAAAATCATCTATATCAATAGTACAGTCATATGTATCATATGTATCACTTATTTGTATTTCGCATGGTATTTTATAACTATACTCCTCCTCGTTAGTGGAAGAACTAATCATTTTATATGTACCTTTTATATAAAAGTTACCTGTTACTATATCCTCACCCTTGAGAATTAAATCATTATCTAGTGATATACTAGTAAGTTCTCCAATCTTAGTTTTAAATAAAATATCTTTTTCAAATGGTATTATTTGTTTCATCTTTAAGACCTCCCTAAAGAATTATATGAAAAAAAAGAGTTATTAGAACTCTTTATAAACTTAACTTGTATGGATCAGAACTAGTACCAGATCCTCCGGATATTTTTACGTTAGATGAGAGTGCTAGGACTGGGTGCACGGCATACTCGCTGTAGTTGACGCTGTAGATGTAACTGACAAAGCCACTCGAATACACAGAGAAAGCACAGCTGGAACTGCGTGAATCCTGCGGAAGCAACCATGTATTTGCACTTTTATCTAACCAATTATTTGTTGTTATGCAATTTGAAGATTTAGAGTAATCATATAAGCTCTTTGTACATTCTTTTGATGCTGCATATCCATAATCACTTGCATACATTATTGCTATCTTTTTAGAAACATCATTTTGCATTATAGGGTTTGTACCATAATAATATCCTGTTCTATTTGCTTCATTCTTTCTTTCATATTGCCACATTATATCTGATGTTATTGCTAAAGAATTGTATCCTCCAAGATAGTATTTTGCTGTTCCAATCATGTTTTTTGCATCAGTTGTTAAGGTATTATAATAATCATTATTTAAGTATGTATTTAGTGTTCCTGTTACCCAGTTATTATATGAACTAGTTGTTGTATCTTGTGTTGTATTCCATTTCATATTTCCTATTGAGGTATCTCTTATTATTTTAATTCTATTTTCTACATTACCATTTGTATCTTCAGTTGGTATTACTCCGATTATTCTCCATGTTTCATTATTAAATGTTACATAATTTTTTACTACTGAGTTTCCTCCACGATATCTATACTCTGTTGCAAACTTACTATCTACTTGTAATGTATTATCTATTGTATGAGTTATTTGTTCTAGTCCATTTTGCCCTACATTTGCTTGTGCGAATTCTAAAGCATAATCTTTCTTTTTTACACTTAGTTTTATTATATTCTTTGATTCTACACTACTACTCCACTTAGCATAAGAAGTATTTGTATAATTATAAGATATTATTCCTGTAAATAAAAGCACAAAAATACCTATTAATGATAATAGATATTTATTATATTCTTTTATATCTTTAAATAAGGGGTTTATCTTATAAGTATTTTGCCCCCCCCCAATCGAATATTTGTTCATTTTTTTACCTCCATAGTTTCTTATAAGTTAATTTTATAACAAAAAAAGTACTTTTACAAGTACTATTTAATTCTTTTATAAGATTTCTCTGTTATTAAACTAATGCTCCTCCACCATCAACTATTATAAATTGTCCTTGTACATAACTTGAAGCATCACTAGATAAATAAAGTATTGTACCGTTAAGTTCTTTTTCATTACCGGGCCTGCCTGTTGGATTTAGCATATTATAACCATTTAAAAACTCTTCACTTTTGAATAATGTATCTTTAGTCATACCGGTTTTAAAAAGTGCTGGTCCAATAGCATTTACAGTAATACCATATCTTGCATAAGAACAAGCCATTCCAGTAGTTAATCCTAAAACTGCAGCTTTCGAAGCATTATAACTATGTCTTATAAATATATCATTTTTATCTGCGATTACTGCATTAACTGAAGCAATATTTACTATCTTTCCATATTTTCTTTCTTTCATACCAGGTATTATATATTTGCTAAGTAAATACATTCCTTTTACATTAACATTAAATGACTTATCCCATTCATCTTCCGTTAATGTTTCTACTCCTCCGCGTACTGCTACTCCAGCATTATTAAGCAATATATCTATATGAGAAAATACATCTAATACTTTACTTACTGCATCTTTAACTTGTGCTTCTTTAGTAACATCACACTCTATAGCAATTACCTTTCTACCTAGTTTTTCTATTTCTTCTTTTACTTTTTCTAAATCGTTTTCATTTAAATCTAATAAAGCAACATCTGCTCCATACTCTGCATACATAACCGCAGCATCATGTCCAAGTCCTGAAGATGCTCCAGTAACTACTGCTACTTTTCCTTCTAAATTAAACATATCTTTCATATATATCCCTCCATAACAATTATATAATCAGAACCCATATTTGTAAATAAAAAACATTTCACAAAGAAATGCTTATATTAATTTAATTAAATCATATACAGTTTGAATATCTATCTTTAAAAAATATACCAATAAGAATGCAAGAACTAAAAATGGTCCATAAGGTAACTTTCTTTCTTTGTTTATAAAATATATTATTAATGATGCAGGAAGTGCTATAAAAGCAGAAAGTGCAATTGATACAAATGATATTGATGGAGTCATTACCATACCGAGTGCAAAAATTAACTTAACATCTCCTCCACCAAGAGATTCTTCTTTAAATAGTATATTTCCGAAGTTCATTAACAAGTACATAAACAAAAACATTATTGCACCAAATACTAAATACTTACATGCTCCAAGAAATCCAAATTTTAATATATTTATTATAAATATTAAAACTGCAAAAAAGATATTTATTTCATCAGGTATTATATAATAATTTAAATCAGTGACAACAATTATTACAAACATTGATGATAAAGTAAGAGCCATTAATAAATCATAACTAAATCCAAATGAGTAATAACTAATTGAAAAAAGTAGTCCTGTAAATAATTCAATCATTGGATAAAATACGGATATTTTAGCTTTACATTTTCTACATCTTCCACCTTGGATTATATAGGATATAACAGGTATTAGTTCACCTGCTTTTAAAACATGATTACACTTAGGACAATGACTTCTTGGTTTTACTAATGATTCTTTATTGCACAATCTAAAACCTACTACATTATAGAATGATCCAAAAACTAAACCTAGTATAAAAAACATTATTAAATATATTGATTCCACTTTACTCCCCCTTGTTTAATTACATAATTTGTCCGTAGAATGAGAACATTGGTATAATAACTGATAATACTACTACTCCGACCATAAATGCAAGCATTATAATCATTACTGGTTCAATAAATGTATTTACTCTTTTAATAGCATTAGTATATAAATCATTATAATAATTTGATACATATTCCATCATCATTGGAAGTCTACCAGTATTTTCACCAGTAACTAACATTTCATATGCTACAACTGGGAAAGCCCATTTATCACGGAACGAATCACTAAGTTTAGCACCTTTAGCTAAGTTATTAAGTGAGTCATTTATTATTTCTTTATAAACTTCATTTTGTGATACAGTTTCAAGTATTGCCATTGAATCTGTTATAAATACATTATGATTAAGAAGTGAAGCAAATGTCTTTGTAAATTGAGTAACTTCTTTATATATAATTATATTTTTAATAACAGGTATATGCATATAAACTGTTTGCATTGCTTTTTTAAATCCTTTTGAATATTTAAAACATATAACATATGTTGCAAGAAGTAACACCAAAGCCATTAAAATAATTAAACCATTACTAGTAAAGAACTTACTTATTGAAAGTATTACAGTAGTTATTTTAGGAAGTTTAGCACCATTTGCAACGAATATTCCTTGAAATTCTGGTATTACATATACTAATATAAAAGTCATTACACATATTGCAAACACAAATATAATCGTAGGATACGCCATTGCACTAATCGCTTGTTTTCTTGTTCTATCAATCGCAGTATAATATTCAGTCATATCATCTAATATTTCAGGTAAATCCCCAGTCATTTCTGCTGTTTTTACCATGTTAATCAAAAGTTTAGGAAACGTATTTCCTTGAGATGCTAAAGCATTTGAAAAACTTTCACCCTTATAAAGTTGATAAGTTATATTTGAAAACACTTTCTTTTGAGCGGGTTTAACTGACTGTCTTTGTAATATTCTAACAGAGTCAATAAGAGGTATACCTGCTTTTAAATATGTTGAAAGTTGTGTAAGTATAAAAGCAAGTTGTGACATCTTAAGACGTGGAGAACCACCAATTTGGGCATTCATAATACCCTTCATTGCATCAATTCTAATTACTTGAAACCCTTCATTTTCAAGAAACGTTTTTACTTCAGCAGTACTAGTCCCATCTATTTGTCCTTTAATTTTTTGTCCTTGTTGATTAAGTACCTCATAAGAATAAGTTGTCATTTTAACACCAGTTGCATTAACACCCTTTATATCAACATGAATTCCATCAGTGGTATTAACTCCAAGATTTTGGACAGGAACACCATTAATATTAGTGTTAGCTTGATTTTTAAGCATTTCTTGTCTTGTTTGTTCTTCGATCATCCTAAGTTGTTTTTGCATTTCTTCATCAAGAATACCTTCTTTTTGAGAAAGTTCATTACGTAATCTATTAACATGTTCTTGAGCTTGTTCCATTTCTCCTTGTAAAGCATTAACTTTACTTTCAGACATTTCAATTTGATCTTTTAATATATCTACATAATCATCTAACTGATTAACATATTGATTTTGATTATCAACAACATTTTCTACATTAAAATCATCATCGACTTTATTATTTTTCTTTTTCATACGGCATTGCCCCTTTATTATTACTATAATCATTTTACAAAAAATAATAATCTATGTCAATTACCAAAAGAAAAAAGTAGAAATAAATCTACTCAGTTTTCTTTTCTTTTTCTATAATAACATCTTTTTTACTATAAAAATCTCTTACTTTCTTTTCTAATTCATCTCTTAACTTAGGATTGCTTCTTAAAAGAGTCTTAACATTTTCTTTACCTTGACCAATACGTTCTCCATTATAAGAATACCATGCACCACTTTTATCAATGATATCGGCATCAACTGCTAAATCAATAATTTCTCCCTCTTTAGATATACCTGTTCCATACATAATTTCAACACAAGCAGTCTTAAATGGAGGAGCAACTTTATTCTTTACTACTTTAATATTAGTTTTAGCACCCACAACTGTATCACCATTTTTAATTTGTTCTCCACGCCTTACATCAAGTCTGATTGTTGAGTAAAACTTCAACGCCCTTCCTCCAGGTGTAGTTTCAGGATTACCAAACATAACTCCTACTTTTTCTCTTAGTTGATTAATAAATATAGCAGTAGTATTAGTCTTACTAATTGTACCGCTTAACTTTCTTAATGCTTGTGACATAAGTCTTGCTTGAAGTCCAACATGAGAATCTCCCATTTCACCTTCAATTTCAGCCTTTGGTACTAATGCCGCTACTGAATCGATTACAATTATATCAACAACTTCACTTCTAACTAATGCTTCACATATTTCTAATGCTTGTTCACCTGTATCAGGTTGTGATAATAATAATTCATTAATATTTACTCCTAACTTTTTAGCATAAACAGGATCAAGTGCATGTTCTGCATCTATAAATGCTGCACGTCCTCCCTTTTTTTGTACCTCTGCAATTGCATGAAGTGCAACCGTAGTCTTTCCACTTGACTCTGGTCCAAATATTTCAATTATTCTTCCTTTAGGAAAACCATTTACTCCTAATGCTATATCTAGCATTAATGATCCAGATGAAGTAGTTTCAACTTCCATATGTTTTTGTTCACCAAGTTTCATAATTGAACCTTTTCCAAATTGTTTTTCAATATCAGCCATTACTTGATCTAATGTCTTATTTTCTTCTTTTTTAGCCATAATATTCCTCCTAACATGTATTAATCATAACAACTTTTTAATCATTTGTCAACACTTTTTCAAACATTTGTTTTTATTCAAAAAATAACACTAAAAAATAAAAATTCCCCTAAGGGAATTTTAAAATTTCATTAACTTTTTTCTATCAATTATAAAATTTCATCTTTAGAATCAATAAAAATATTTTTCTTATTTAACTTATAATACTCTATTCCTGATACAATTGCCATTATAGTTCCAAAGTATAAAAAGAATTTTGATACTTGTAATCCTAATAACTCAAAAGGTAAATTATAAATAAAAGTAAGAGATATCCCAATCATTAAACAAGCAGTCTTTATTTTACCACCAGTTCTCGCCGCTACAACTGTACCTTTACTAGCACTCATCATTCTAATAGCATCCACCACTATATCCCTTGTTACAATAACAACAGGAATAAAAGCAGATATAAAACCTTGACTAGCAAAAACAATTAAAACAGAATTAACAAGAACTTTATCCGCTATCGCATCAAGAAATTTTCCAAAATCAGTTACTTGATTATTCTTTCTAGCAATCTTACCATCTAAATGATCAGTATAAGATGCAAAAATAAATAATATCCCTGCGATTATATATCTAATATCCACTAGAATATTATGATATAAAAATGTTTTAAACTCTATTCCTACTCTATAGAACGGAAATATTAATAAAACTATTATTAAAACTGATAAAAAAAGTCTTAAAAATGTCAACTTTGTTGGAAGATTAAATTTCATAATCACACCTACCCTATAATTAATTTTCTAAGTAATATATAAAATATTACAAGTATAATAACCAAAACCACTATAATAGAAAAAATAGTTCTATTAAAATTCTCATTTTTTTCAATTGTATATGGAGTCCTTATTTTCTTCTTTTCCTCTTCTTTTTTAATTGTTTCAATTCTGTCTTTTAAATCATCTAAATCTATCTTTGAAGTCTTTTCAAATAAATAATCATTTATCTCATCTAAAATACTTTCTGGATCAAGTCCTAAATACTTAGCATATGAAGAAGATATTTCCTTTAATTCTAATACATCCTTAAAAACCTTTCTATTTCCTTCCTCTAAGTTTTCTATAATGATTGGGTCAGTTTTCAAATCACTCGCTACTTCATTAATAGAAATACCTATCTCTTCTCGTTTTTCCTTAAACTGTTCCCCTATTTCTTTCATCCTATCTCTCCTTAATTATATAAAAAAAATAATATTTAATAAGCCATGTTCTGTACCATAAAGGTGGTAAACATTTATCTATCTTTCGATTCCTGAATCAGTTTTATTCCCTATCAGAATTCCCCTACCAAAATTTGGGTTTCTCACTTGCGGGGTTTACCTCGTTTCATTCTTTCAGTTTCCCAAAAGACTCGTTTCTGTGGCACTTTTATATCTACTCTAGTCATATTAAAAACTTAGACTATTTCAAAGCCGTTAGATCACTCTACCCTAGGTTATTTTTTCCCTAGGCACAAACACTAAGAACATCTCAGTTCTTGTGAGCATGGACTTTCCTCTATATAATAAATATACAGCGTTTACCTAAAATATTATTCTCTATTATCCTCTTTTCCAAAAATTACCTTTTCTAAATTAGATATTCTTTTTAAAATATCAACATTTGATGTACCAGTACTAGTATTAGCCTTAGCAATCTCTACATTAACATTAGCATCTCTAAGTTGTTGTTTAAGCCTTAAAATCTCATCAGTAAGCTCATCCTTTTCTTGTTCTTGTTTCTTAATAATATCAATAAAAGTATTATAATCTTCAATCACAAGATCAAGAAACTGATCTACTTCCTTTAATCTGAAACCTCTAGTATCAATTTTAAAGTCTTTTTCTAGTATATCATTAGGTGTTAAATTAAGTTTATTTTGGTACATAATATCACCAACCCTTTACACTTAATATTTTAAAGAAAAATTATTTTTTTGTCAATATCTATGTAAAATATAATAAAACATAGTTTTAAAAACAATGTAAAACTGGTATTCTATAAATGAGGTACAATTATGAAATCAAATAAATTAAAAATATTACTAATAATAACATCAATATTACTTGCTATATCTATATCAATTATAATCTTTCTATACATATTTAGACCCTACAACATTATATTAATAGATAAAGATATAACCATGGAAGTAAACACACCATACAATGAACCAGGATACACAGTAACAAAACTAAATAATAAACCCTTTCATTTAGAGATAATAAATAACATTGACAACACTAAAATTGGTGAATACGAAATTACATACAAAATAGGAAACTATAAAAAAATAAGAAAAGTAAATGTCGTGGACACTACTAAACCAGTTATCACCATATTAAAAGATAATCCAATGTATATATGTCCCGATGGAAAAATAAAAGACTATGGCGCTACTGCAAGTGATAACTATGATAAAGATTTAACTAATAAAATTAAAACCACCATTAAAGAAGATGAAATAATCTATGAAGTATCTGACTCATCAGAAAATAAAACTACTCTATCTAGAAAAATAATTAGAAAAGATATTACAAAACCAGTAATTAAACTTGATAAAAACATCACTATTAAAAAAGGAAGTACTTTTAAAGATGTGTATACCGCAAATGATAATTGTGATGGTGATGTTACTAATAAGGTTATTAAAACTGGTAGTGTTGATACTAATATAGTTGGTAGTTATGAAATAACTTATAAAGTAAAAGATAAAAGTAATAATGAGGCAATAATTAAAAGAAAAGTTAATGTAATAGACAATAGTATCAAAGGAAAAGGTAAAACAATTTACCTAACTTTTGATGATGGTCCAAGTATAGAAAATACACCTGATATATTAGATATATTAAAAAAACATAATATAAAAGCAACTTTCTTTGTAATAAATCATAATAAAAATACTGATTACTTATTGAAAAGAGAATATGATGAGGGGCATGCTATTGGATATCATTCTTATACTCATGATTATGCTAAAATATATAAGAGTGAGACAGCTTTTTATGATGATTTAAACAAGATTAAAAATAAAGTTAAAAATGTTGTAGGAATCTATTCTAATTTAATGAGATTTCCTGGAGGAAGTTCTAATACAATAAGTGCTAGTTATAATAAAGGTATTATGACTAGGCTTACTAAAGATGTTGTAAAAAAAGGATATGTTTATTTTGATTGGAACGTTGGTTCTAGTGACACTACTCTAAAAGATTCAAAAAAGATTTGTAATCAAGTAACTAATGGTTTAGTCTATAAAGAAAATGTTGTCCTAATGCATGATTCTAGTGATAAAATATACAATAGTGAAGCACTTTCTTGTATTATAAAATATGGTATAGAAAATGGATATAGATTTTCTAAACTAGATAATAACTCTAATACTGCCCATCACTATGTAAACAATTAGTAAATATCTGTCAATATATATCTAAAAATTAGTATTAAATATGTACTAATTTTTTTTAATTTG
>ERZ779888.2748-NODE-2748-length-13893-cov-8.533386_pt1 | contig 13893 bp, 10 predicted proteins | sample MGYA00511245_ERZ779888 | MGnify/ENA primary metagenome ERZ779888 (study PRJEB29588, sample SAMEA2155255) | human gut metagenome | biome: human gut; feature: human-associated habitat; material: faeces | place: Denmark | collected 2008/2010 ... | reverse complement strand
ATCTACGCATTTCACCGCTACACTAGGAATTCCGCTTTCCTCTCCTGCACTCAAGAAAAATAGTTTTAGTTGCAGTTCCTCAGTTAAGCCGAGGGCTTTCACAACTAACTTGTTCTCCCGTCTACGCACCCTTTACACCCAATAAATCCGGATAACGCTTGCTCCCTACGTATTACCGCGGCTGCTGGCACGTAGTTAGCCGGAGCTTATTCTACAGGTACTGTCAATTTCTTCCCTGTCTAAAATAGTTTACAATCCGAAAACCTTCTTCCTATACGCGGCGTCACTGCGTCAGAGTTTCCTCCATTGCGCAATATTCCCGACTGCTGCCTCCCGTAGGAGTCTGGGCCGTATCTCAGTCCCAATGTGGCCGTTGAGCCTCTCAGCTCGGCTACCGATCGTTGCCTTGGTAGGCCGTTACCCCACCAACTAGCTAATCGGACGCAAGACCATCTATTAGCGGATTTCTCCTTTTCTAGCTGTACCATGCGGTACTACTAGCTTATGCGGTATTAGCAACGATTTCTCGTTGTTATTCCCCTCTAATAGGCAGGTTCCTTACGTGTTACTCACCAGTCCGCCACTAACCGCTTCGAATCTAAAAGAATCGATTAAGTCCGTTCGACTTGCATGTCTTATGTGCGCCGCCAGCGTTAATCCTGAGCCAGGATCAAACTCTCTAATTAATTGTATATATACTGTCTCTTTCGAGACCTTACATATCGGTTTGATTTGGTATGTTTCCATACCCTAGCTTTGATTTTTACTTTTGGTTTTCTCCAAATTTTTGGTTTAGTACGAATCGTTGGTTAGACGATTCTAAAACTCATTTAAAGGATTTTATTGTTTATTTTTCAATGTACTTTCGTTCTCTCTTCAAAATCGAGAACGCCACTTATTGTACCATTTATTTTTAACTTTGTCAACACTTTTTTGTAATATTTTTTAACTTTTTTTCCAACAAAAAAATTAGTAATTTTCTGTCTTTATTCTTCGCCTTAAATATTACTAATTATATACTACTTTCTATATAATTGTGTCTTCATATTTACTTGGTACTCATATATATTACTACTTTTTTCGCCACGTGTCAACACTTTTTTCAAAAAAAGTTAAAAAAGTTTTATATTTTTATTTCTGAAGTAATTTACCATATTATTTTCGTTTACCTGTAATTAATTTAGTTCTCAAGAATACAATATTTAGAGGGGTTTTTATGGGAAATAAGGGGTTAGATTTTAAACATAAGGAAGTTATTAATATTGTTGATGGAAAAAGACTTGGTTTTGTTCAAGATGTTACAGCAAATCTTGAAACTGGAATTATCACTTCTATAATTGTTCCTGGTAGTACTAAACTTTTTAATGTATTTGCATCTAATGACTTAGTTATTCCTTGGCAGAACATAAAATGTATTGGTGATGATGTTATATTAGTAGAAATAAATTAGACCTAGGAGATTTCTCCTAGGTCTTTTGATTTTCAATGCGAAGAGCTTCAACTTGTTCCCAAAATTCTTGTACTTTTGAGCTGCTGTCTTTTTCCAAAGATTTTTCTTTAAGCTTGAGCACAACTTCATCAGACACCCAATTCTCAACAATGCATTTCAGAATTGTTCTGTTCAAAAGTGCTTCTGTTACATACATGCTTGCAATAAATTGTTCTTTTGTTTTTTCAGTATCTGCATAAGCTTTTGTAAGCTCTTTTGCCTTGCCTTTTGGAGGTATGTATTCCATCCTTTTAACTACGAGTCCTTGATAGTATCTAAAAGACCGTTTTCTAGCACTTCTTCCAGCCTTGGCTTCAGAGTTATTCATGGCTTTTTGAGCCATGAGTCTTACAGTTTCCATGTCAACAACGTTTTCCACTACAGCCTTTTTTAAAATGTTATAGAAAGTACTGTCGCTAATTCCTTGTTCTTCAGAAATCTTTGTGTGTGCATGTGGCGAACTTGATTCTACATACTGTTTTGCAATCATCGCAATTTGCTTCCGTGAAAAATCTTTGACTGTCTTTCCCATTGTTGTAAATTTCTCCTTTCGCGAAAATCTATAAATGTTTGACTACATTATTATATCATCTTCCTTTGCTTTATGTCAACTTTATGCTAGTAGCTTTTTAACTGCATCACTAATAGTTTTTCCATCTGCTGATGCACCAATCTTTTCCTTTGCAGATTTCATTACAGTTCCCATATCCTTCATGCTTGTTGCACCTGTTTCTTCTATTACTGTTTTTACTATTGCCTCAACTTCTTCAACTGATAGTTGTTTTGGTAAGTATTCAGCAAGTATTTCCATTTCTTCTTTGTTTTGTTTTATTAAATCTTCTCTTCCACTTTTTTCAAATTCATCTTCTGCATCTTTTCTCTTCTTTGATTCCTTTGCAATAATTTCTATAACTTGTTCGTCTGTTAGCTCAATTTGTTTATCTTTCTCAACTTGAAGTACAGCAGCTCTTACCATTTGAATTGTATTTTTTCTTATCAAGTTTTTGTCTTTCATTGCTTCTTTTAAATCATTTAATAATTTTTCTTTAATCATAGTTTATCATCCTCCTGTTAAATTTTATCATATTCAATTTATTAAGTCAATTACTGTTAATAATTAATTGTTGTATTTGGAAATATTATGTAAATATGGTATAATAGAAGTGTAGGGTGCATACCTTTATATAAAATTTTTTCTTTCATATATAATTAAGGAGGAAACCACATGAAGAAACAGGAAAGATTAAATACTTTAATTCGGGAGGTGATAAATCTCATTATTAAATTCTTTAAGCCATATGGCATTTCAGATGAACTGCTTACTATTCCCAAAAATGTTAAGCATATGGGGTTTAAAGTTGGTTTCATCAATTTAGGGACAACTGTAATTGCTCTTGTTTTTGCATTCATGCTTAAAGTCACAAACATGATGATTGAACGCAGGCTAATTTTGCTTGGGATCATATTATTCATGTTATATCGTGGACAGCAAGTTGTAAAAGAAGCATTTCATTTATTTGAAAGTTCTGAAAACAAGAAGTTTGAACTTATATTTGAAGACGAAATTGTTTTTAGAGGCAGCCAGATTATCGGCAAGACATCAAACAAGGTTTTGAAGTATGATGCATCAAATAAGTTGTACAAGGTGATGAGCAATGAATCGGTTTTAAATACCATCAAGAACTATTTGCAAAATATGTGGCGGCAGAAAATTCAACATACTTTTGATGTATTTGAAATGATTAGTGTAATTATTATGCTAACCATAGCCATATTAACCAACACATCTATTGACCAAGTTGTTTTTATTCCTCTGATTTTAATATTTGTGCTTATCTCTTTCTTTTGTTCAGCATATATTAGTTTGAATAGAGAAGCATATTATAAAAAACACAGGGAGTATAACAACGAACAGTCCTTGATAATTAATGATTTACTCCGTGTTTCAGTAATTGTTAAAAATGACTTGGACATGAGAATTAACAAATTTCAAAAGACTGTTATTGCAAGTAACGAAAATGTTACAAAGTTTCACAAGAAGATGAATTTGTCTAGGTTGTTTGTAACAATAATGGAAGCATTTAGCCAGTATGGAATTATAATATTCTATCTGTTAGGAGTTGAATGGAACAGTATAACATTAGCAACCATAACAGAGATTGCTGCTACACTGATCATTGTTGAAACTGCTTTAGCACAGATTAGTCGAATTGCTGAAACCTTAAATAGCCACAATGAGCGGCTTACAATACTGGAAAAAGAAGAAGCTGACATGTCTTTAATTTTGGATGTATATCATAATGAAGCTGCAAAGATTTCAACACCCAAAATTGTTGATAACATAAACATCAAGCCCTTCTCCATTCAGTATTTAGAAGAATCTGAAAATGATAAGCCTTTCACATTAGTGTCAAGAGAACCTATACACATTTATAATGGAGAAGTAGTAATTCTGTATGGTCCTTCTGGTAGTGGAAAATCGACATTTATGAAAATGTTGACTGAAAGAATTAGATTGGAAAAAAGTATAGATATACCTTCAACATCACGCTTTTTGTTCTACGATGAAAAGTTGAAATTTGGCAGTTTAAGTATTTTTGAAGAGCTGTTTTGTTGCAGCGAAACTCCTGATCTTGCAAAAATGCAAAATATTCTTGAGCATCTTCATTTGTGGTGCGAAATAAAATCTAATTGCTTTGATGTATGGAAGTGGATGAAAGAGAAACAGTTTGAACAATCGCTTTCAAATGGGCAAAAACAGAGACTTATTCTTGCAAAAATGTTATATTGGTTAGATGAAAATATTGATGTTATGGTTTTAGATGAATGCACTTCTGGTCTTGATGATAAGACAGAATCTGATTCAGCTGATGCAGAAAGAATTCTAGAATACGTTGTGAGATATGCAAATAGTGATAAAAGGCGAATTGTAATTATCTCAACACACCAAAACATCGATGGTTTCAAGCAGAACCTTGCGAGTGAATACACTTTTAGGAACTTACAGTTTTCAAAGGAAGGGGAATGTAATTTAGTAAGAGAGATTTAAAACATTTAAACTACTGTTTTTTCGATTAGGAAAGTGCAATGCACTTTCCTAATTTTTAAATAATAAAAAATAGAGACTTTTAAAGTCTCTAAATATGGTCGGGGTGACACGGATTGAACGTGCGACCTCATGGTCCCAAACCACGCGCTCTCCCAACTGAGCTACACCCCGTTTTTATGTACTTGAATATAATACCACATTTTTTACTACTTTGCAAGCCTTTTTCTTAAATTTTCAAATATTTTTGTAAAAAATGGTGCGCCTGGAGGGATTCGAACCCCCGATCTCAAAGTTCGTAGCCTTGCATTCTATCCAGCTAAACTACAGGCGCCTAAAGTACCTCACGGCACTTTATATATTATACTAGCTTTTTTTGTCATTTTCAAGTAGTTTTATGATTTTTGTTAAAGTTCTTTAATTCTAAATCTTCTGTTGCTGGCTCTGTTATTAGTTTTCCTTTATAATCATACCTTGAGCCATGACATGGGCAGTCCCAGGTTTTATCTAGGTTGTTCCATGTTAGTTCACAGCCTAAATGTTTGCAATATGGCTCTACTGCATATATTTCTCCATTTTTATCTTTATATATTCCTAGCTTTTGTCCATCATAATCAACTACCCCTCCGAGTGTCCTTTTTTAAGTCTTCGAATTTGTAGGTTGGAGTTTTTAATTTATTTATTCCAAGTGAATACACTGTTTGTTTTAGCATGTTTCCAAATTCTTTTCTGTTTTTTACTGGTTCCATTCTTGTTGCATTATAAATTTCAGCATATTCATTTTCCTTGCCTGAAATTTTATCGCTTATTATTTTTGCTGCAACATGTGATGTTGTCATACCCCACTTGTTATATCCGGTAGCTATATAAAAGTTAGGCATTAGGTTTGAGAATTCTCCAATATATGCAACTTTATCTAGTGATATACAATCTTGCGTATTCCATCTGTATTTTGTCTTCATTGATGGGTATATTTCTTTTGCATATGTCTCTAGGCTTTTATAGCAAAGTTCTAAGTTTTTTGTAGTTTCTCCTGTTTTATGTTTTTCTCCTCCAATTAGTAAAATATCATCTTTTACACTTCTAAAAGATGCTCCTGGAGTTTCTGCTGATATATACATTCCTGTACCTATTTTAGAATGTGGTTCTATTCCTATTTCATATGATTTTTCTTGGTACATTTTCAAAAAGTGTAACCCTGGGAAATTCTTTATTGGATAATGTGTTGCCATTACTACATATTTTGCTTTTATATTGTTATTTTCTGTTTTTACGTTGTAATAACTTCCATCTCTTTTTACATCTTGAACTCTTGAATTTGTGTATATTTGAACATTGTATTCTTTTAAAACTTCAGCTATTTTATATAAATATTTTAGTGGATGAAATTGTGCCTGATTTTGCATTTCTATTCCAATTTTTATTTCAAATGGTAAGTCAATTTTGTTTACTAACTTAGGAGTTCCTCCTATGCTCTCTAGCACATTCACTTCATCTTTTATTTTTTGCACATATTCTTCTTTGCATGTATAAATGTAATTGTTTGTTCGTATAAATTCGCAGTCAATTTTTTCTTTTGTTACTATTTTTTCTATTAAATCTATTGCTTCCTCATTTGCTTTGAAATATTTCTTTGCAAATTCTTCTCCAAAACTTTGAATTAAGTAACTGTATATTAAATTATGTTGGCTTGTAATTTTGGCTGTTGTGTTTTCAGTTACACCACTACAGATTTCTCCTTTATCTATAATGCATATTTTAAGTCCTGTTTCTAATAACATATACCCTGTTACAATACCTGTTATTCCTGCACCTATTATACATACATCTGCTTCAATATCTTCTTGTAAATTTAAAAAGCTTGGTCTAGTTGTTTTCTCTACCCAATATGATTTCATTTAAAACCATTCCTTTCTTGGTAAAAACACCTATTTCAAGCTTTCCCTTTAATTAATATTTTATTCATCAACAAGTGCTGTAACATTTGCAACAGCATATTCTTTGCAATGTGATATACTTATATCTATGCTTTTTATTTGTTCAAATTGTACCTTCAAGAATTCTATTTTTGGATTACCGTTTTCATCATTTACAATTTGTACATCTTTCCAACTTATCCCAAATTTATCTGGTAATAATGCTGATACTGTTTTGAATATTGCTTCTTTTGAAGCAAATCTTCCTGCATAGTGGCAATACTTTGCATTCCTCGTACTTTCGCAATATTCTATCTCTTTTGGAGTATATATTAAGTTTAAAAAGTTACTACCACTTCTTTCTATTGATTTTTTTATTCTTTCAATTTCAATTATATCTGTTCCACATAATATACGCATATTTTAAGTCCTTCCCTATTTTGTGTAATAAAAGCCTTCATCTGCTAGATGCCAACTACCTATAAAGTATATATAGATATTGTTATCTAGGTTTACTTGTGGGGTTAATACTTGCTTTCCGCCTTTATCTATTGCACCCCATAACCCATTTTGTTTTACTGCAGCAAAACCATATTTATTTTGTTCTGTTGCTTCATCATATATATAGTTTACTACAACATTTCCTTGGCTATCTACAAAGCCATATTTTCCGTCCTTTTTGCTTACATATAAAGTATTTCTAGTAAGTATATCTTTTACTTGTTTTTCTTCAAATTTATATGTGTAGTATTTATCTAGCCCATCAATTCTTGCTTTTATATAATCTTCTTCAAATACGAAAATTCCTTTTAATTTTTCAGTTAGGTTATTATCAAATATGCTTGTTTCAGTTTCTGTTTTGTCTGCTATAATTATATCTTTATCAGCCCAATATGTCATGTTTAGATATTCAAATCCAATTGAACTTACATTATCAGTATTTATTATTCCGTATTTTGAGTTTAATTTAGCTATATAGTATACTGAAAATGCATAGTTTAGTTCTTCATACATTGGTTCTATTTTTACTTCTCCTGATGTTGTTATTATTCCATATTTTTCGCCTTGTTTAACTATTACATAGTCTCCTTTTGAATATGTGTAATCATCATAGCTTTTATTAAGTACTTCCCCCTTTTTGTTTATTAGTGTCCATTTATTATCAATGCTTGCTGCATAAATTTCTGTACTTCCTAAGTATTTAATATCTTTATATGCAGGTGCTACAATTACTGTACCACTAGTACTTATTACTCCAGAATTTCCTGCTTCATCTACTATTTTGTATTCGTTTTTATATCCTTCTTTTAGAAGCTCAATATTTGCATATTCTAATGGTACTATAATTTGACCTATTGCATTTACAATACCAACTTTGTTGTCTTTTTTTACTATAAGATTTTCTTTTACACTTTTTAGTGCCGTTATCTCATCATATTCTGCTTTTAATATAACTTTTCCATCGCAATCTATTAAACCATATTTTCCATTTTTGTATACTCTAATTAGGTTGTTTTCATACCAAATATTTTGTTTAGAATCATAATTTTCAATTGCTTCTACTCTTTCATATTCTTTGAATAGTTCTTCTTGCTTTTCGTTTATTGCTTTTGTTTTATATGTTCCGGTTTCTTCGTTTACATCATATGCATAGATAAACACTGGTTTTTCTGGATTTGGAATTGCAACCATTTCATCAAATTTTGTATCTATTATTACTTTTCCTGTGTTATCTATTACTCCCCATTTTCCATCTACATATGTAGGAAAGTATTTACTTTTTTCTAGTTGAATTTTATCTGCTTCTTTACTTAATATTTTGTTTATTGTTACAATTATCATTATAATTACAAGTATTGTTATAATTGTTCCAAATACCTTTTTTAAGTTTAACTTTGGTTCATCATATCTTTTACCTTTTCCCATTTTCAAACATTCCTTTCGTACATATTCTTGCAATATACTATATCATATTTTGTACATTATTTTCAAGTTTTTTAGTAAATTTGGTTGAATAAAAAAAGAGATAAGTCTTTTTAAAACTTATCTCTTATAAGATTATGCTATATCTTTATATTTCTTCAAGCCAACTGCTGCTATTCCAAGTAATGCAATTGTTGCTGCAATTCCTATTGTTATAGTTGTTCCTGCACCTGTATTTGGAATTACTTTTCCTCCTGATGTATTGTTTCCGTTATTACTGTTATTGCCATTGTTACTGTTATTGCCATTATTACTATTGTTATTGTTGTTATCATTGCTTATTGTAGCTTTGCAATCTGTACATTTTCCGTTTGAACCTTTATTATGGTTTCCCGTTACATTTCTGTTACATTTATCACATGTTCCACTGTGTGTGCCATCTCCATTGTCTTTCCAATTTGTTACTGTATGTTTTTCTTTATCCTTTATTTCTCCACACTTTGTACATTCTTCCCAATGATTTGTTGAATCATTCTTTTGTACCCAATTATGTGTACATTCTTCTTGTGGCTTTGTTACTCCACAATCTTTACATTTATTACTTGAATTATAGCTATGGTTTGATGTTACTTTATAATTGCACTTTGTACATGTTTTTGTATGTGTGCCATTTCCATTATCTCTTGCTGCTGCCATAGTGTGTGTTCCTTTATTTTTAACTTCTCCACACTTTGTACATTCTTCCCAATGATTTGTTGAATCATTCTTTTGTACCCAATTATGTGTACATTCTTCTTGTGGTTTTGTTGCCCCACAATCTTTACAGTTGTTTCCTTCATATTCATGGTTTTTTGTCACTTTATATCCACATTTTGCACATGTTCCGCTATGTGTTTCATCACCATTATTCGTCCATGTTGTTATTGTGTGTGCTTCCTCATTTCTTTTTTTACCACATTTTGTACATTCTTCCCAATGATTTGTTGTATCATTCTTTTGTACCCAATTATGTTCACAGTCTGTTGCTGGTTTTGTTGCTCCACAATCTGTACATTTATTACTTGAATTATAGTTGTGGTTTGATGTTACCTTATAGTTGCATTTTGTACATGTTCCACTATGTGTTTCATCACCATTATTCGTCCATGTTGTTATTGTGTGCGCTTCCTCATTTCTTTTTTTACCACATTTTGTACATTCTTCCCAATGATTTGTTGTATCATTCTTTTGTACCCAATTATGTTCACAGTCTGTTGCTGGTTTTGTTGCTCCACAATCTGTACATTTATTACTTGAATTATAGTTGTGGTTTGATGTTACCTTATAGTTGCATTTTGTACATGTTCCACTATGTGTTTCATTTCCATTATCTGTCCATGTTGTTATTGTATGTGCTTCCTTATTTCTTGTTTCTCCACACTTTGTGCATTTTTCCCAATGGTTTATTGCATCATTATCTGTTGTCCAATTATGTTCACATGTTTGCACTGAGCCACATTTTGTACATTTGTTGTCTGATCCATAATTATGATCTTCTGTAACATTTTCATTACATTTCGTACATGTTCCGCTATGTTTTCCATTTCCATTATCTGTCCATGTTGTTACAGTATGATTTTCGCTTGCCTCATCATATGTATATGCACAACCAGCAAAGCTACATTCATAATATGGAGTATGTGTTGTTGATGTTATATCTTTATATTTTACTGTTGCTCCTTTTGAATGATTTTCATATTTATATCCACATGTTACACATGTTCCATTATTAGCATGTGTTGCTCCACTATGTGAACATGTTGCTCCACAAATTGTACATGTTCCTGTTGCACTATTCCAATTATGAGAACAAACTGCTCCACAGTCATAACATACTCCATTGGTCCAATTATGCATTGCTCTATCTGCATTGTTGCAAGAAGTACAATATCTTACATGGTAAATTTGGTTCTCTTGTTGCCAATTACCATATGTACAGTCCTCTTGTCCTGTTCCGTTACATGTAGTACAAACCATTTTGCAATTATGTTTATGATAATCAATATCAACATCTTCGTTTTCTAATAGTATTGGATCAGCTCCACCATAGGTAATAAATGTTTGCTTGTATCCACATCCACCTTTATCTGTCATACAATTTGAAACTTGATTTATTAACCCACATTTATCACATTTCCATATTGCTTGATGCATTACACTTTTGCCACATTTTGAACATGTTACTGTATATGACTCTGACCCTGGTTTCATTGTCGGAGTTCCTGTACATGGGATTTTTCCTGTTCCTTCACATTTAGAACAATTATGTGCATAAGTCTCCTTTCCGTGTTGTCATCATCATAATAATAAGTACTATTGCAAGTATGCCCAATATAACTGCTCCTACTAGTATATTTTGTTTTCTTTTCATAAAATCCACCATTCCTTTTACATTATCATTCGTATACTTTGGTTATATTTTATCAAAAAAAATCATTTTTGTGCTAATTATTGCATAATTGTCATACAAATGTCATATTTTCGTCATATTTTTCTGTTTTTGAACAAAAAATAAAGTACCCGTAATAATTTGTTCATTACGAGTACTTTATCTAATAATTAATTATTTTCTAATTTTTTTAATCTCATATAAGCTATTCCTGCTATTGCTGCAAAAGCTACTATTCCAATAATTACTGAAGAATTTGCTCCTGTATTTGGTATAACATTATTTGATGTGTTATTTTTTCCTGAATTATTGTTGTTACCATTATTATTGTTATTGCTTATTGTTGCTCCACATTTTGTACATTTGCCATCTGTTCCTTTTTCATGTTTCTCAGTTATTTTTCTATTGCATACTGTACAATTTCCACTATGTGTTCCATCTCCATTATCTTTCCATTCTTTTACTGTGTGTTTTGCTTTATCTTTTATTTCTCCACATTTTGTACATTCTTTCCAATGATTTGTTTCATCATCTTTTTGTTGCCAATCATGGTTGCATTTTGTGTTTGGTTTTGTTGCATCGCAGTCATCACATTTTCCATCATTATTATAATTGTGATTTTCTGTTATTTTATATCCACATTTTGTACATGTTTTGCTGTGTGTTCCATTTCCATTATCTTTCCATGCTGTCATTGTGTGTTTTGCTTTGTCTTTTATTTCTCCACATTTTGTACATTCATTCCAGTGATATGTATTGTCATTTGCAATTTTCCAATTATGTTCACATTCTGTAGATGGTTTTGTTGCTCCACAATCATCACATTTTCCATTATTATAGTTGTGGTTTTCTGTCATTTTATATCCACATTTTGTACATGTTCTGCTATGTGTTCCATTTCCGTTATCTTTCCATGCTGTCATTGTGTGTTTTGCTTTATTCTTTATTTCTCCACATTTTGTACATTTATCCCAATGATATGTGTTATCATATGCTCTTTCCCAATTGTGTTCACATTCTTCTATTGGTTTTGTTGCTCCACAATCTTTACATTTTCCATCTGTTCCATAATTATGATTTTTTGTAACTGTATATCCACATTTTGTACAAGTTCCACTGTGTGTTCCATTTCCATTATCTACCCATGTTGTTATTGTATGTGCTTCCATATTTCTTATATTGTTACATTTTGTACATTTTTCCCAATGGTTGTTTGCATTTTTTTCAATTACCCAAACATGTTCACATTCTGTAGATGGTTTTGTTGCTCCACAATCTTTACATTTTCCATCTGTTCCATAGTTGTGATTGTTTGTAACTTTATATCCACATTTTGTACAAGTTCCACTGTGTGTTCCATTTCCATTATTTGTCCATGATGTAATTATATGGTTTTCTGCATTTTCATTATATGTATATGTACATCCTGCAAAAGTACATTCATAATATGCTGTATGTGTTGTTCCTGTTATATCTTTGTATTTTACTGTTGTACCCTTACTATGTGTTTGATATTTGTATCCACATCTTGTGCATGTTCCATTGTTTGCATGTGTTCCTCCAATATGGCTACAAGTTTCACCACAGTTGTCGCATTTTCCTGTTGAAGAGTTCCAATTATGTGTACATCTGTATCCACAATCTCTACAAACTCCATTTATAAATCTGTGATTTGATTCTTCGAAGTTGTTACAAGTTCTTTCTGTGCAATATCTTCTATGTGTTGTAGAATTATATTGTTCCCAATCTCCAAATGTACAATTTACTTTTCCTGTTGCTTTACAATCAGGGCAAGGTATTGTGCAAAATCTGTGATAATTATTTGTTGAATTTTCATTTTCTAATATAAAATGTTTTCCATCATATGAAATTGAATTTCTCTTGTATCCACATCCACCACTTTCTTTTATACAATGCCAACTTTCATTAACTAAACCACATGTTGTACAGTAATAAATTGTATGATGTGCTTTATTCTTTTTACAGCTTGGACATTGTGCTGTGTATGTTTCAGATCCACTTCTTAATTGAGTTTTGCCAGGACATGGTATTCTTTTTTCTCCTTTGCATGTTGGGCATGTATGTTGTTGTTCTTTACCATATGCTTCTCTTCCTGTAGTCATCATGACCAAAATAAAAGACATAGCTAGTATTGCAAGTACTACTAATCCCATAACTAAAATTTGTTTCTTTCTCATAATCAAATTTCACCTTTCTTTTTATTTATTATTTGGTTTACAAAGTTTTACATAAAAACTTTACCTTAATTATATTAACATAATTTTCCTGTTTTGTAAAGTCTTTTTATGTAAATTTATCCAAAAATGTCAAAAAAATACAGAAATTTACATTATTTTAGGTTGTAAACTCCTGTATTTTTCTTTTGCTTAATATATATTATGTTTATTACTATTAAATTATGCGAAATCTTTTACTTCTTCTTGAATTTTATTCATGAAATTTTCTATGCTCATTTGACCAATGTCTCCATCTTTTCTTGAACGTACACCAACTGCATTGGCTTCCACTTCTTTATCTCCTAGTATAAGCATGTATGGTATTTTTTGCATTGTTGCTTCTCTTATTTTGTATCCTATTTTTTCGTCTCTTTCATCTAATTCTACTCTAATATCTGCATTTTTCAATGATTCTTTTACTTTTCTTGCATATTCTCTATGTGTTTCTGATAGTGGTAAAATCTTTACTTGTACTGGTGCTAGCCATGTTGGAAGTGCTCCCTTTGTTTCTTCTAGGTAGTATGCAATAAATCTATCTATACTTCCTAAAATTGCTCTATGAAGAACTACTGGTGTTTTCTTGCTTCCGTCTTTATCAATATATGATAAATTAAATTTCATTGGTAAGCAGAAATCTAATTGACATGTTGATAATGTATATTCATTTCCAACTGCTGGTTTAACTTGAACATCAAGTTTTGGTCCATAGAATGCTGCCTCTCCTATTTTTTCTTCGTATTCAATTCCTATATCGTCTAAAACGTGTCTTAATGTATCTTCTGCACTGTCCCACATTTCATCATCTGGGTGATATTTTACTTTGTCTGCTGGGTCTCTTAGTGATAATTCAAAGT
>ERZ779888.2746-NODE-2746-length-13903-cov-5.223137_pt1 | contig 13903 bp, 14 predicted proteins | sample MGYA00511245_ERZ779888 | MGnify/ENA primary metagenome ERZ779888 (study PRJEB29588, sample SAMEA2155255) | human gut metagenome | biome: human gut; feature: human-associated habitat; material: faeces | place: Denmark | collected 2008/2010 ... | reverse complement strand
GACCGCCGTCGTCAATCCGCGCTGACGGGCAGTCATGGCGCAGCTCCACGCGGCGGGCCCCGCGCCGATAATCAGAAGGTCATAGGAAGCCATACTGTTTCCTCCCCAGGGTTATTGATAGGTATAGCGCGCAATCAGCCACGGCATGGCGCTGTATGTGCCGTATGCGTCGCAGTAGATGCGCAGGTAGTCGCCCACCGCCCAGTCGGTTTTCGACTTGTTCTCAATGACCACGGGGCGGCTCTGACCGTCCTCGCCCGTGTAGACGATGGCTGTCTGCGGCTTGGTGGAGATGATTTCGGCAATCGTGCCGACGACCAGATACACCTGCGAATGCTCGGAACGGTAGGTGATGTTTGACATCAGCTCGGAGTATTCGGCGGAGTTGTTCAGCGGCCACGCTTTGCGGGTGTACACGTCCTGATTCGGAACGTAATAGATGGTGTAGTCCACGCGCGAAGTCTTGCTGCCCGGATAGGAGGACGTGATGGTAATCGTGTTGTCGCCGATTTTATCGAAGATGGCAACAAACTTGAACTCGCCTGTTTTATCCAGATTCGTAATGTCAAGGTCGGAGTGATTCGTCAGCACGTCCACCGTTGCGCCGGGTTTGGTCGTCGCGGAGATTTCGAGGGTGGATTTGCTCGTTGATGCGTATGTCGTCACCGCCAAGTCCAGCGGAATCTCCTGCACTTCGCGGTAGAGGGTGAGGTCGAGCGCGTTTTCGCGGCAGTACGGTGCGCGGACGCGGAATTTGAACACATTGTCGCCAATGGGCTGAACGGTTGCGTTGTAAATCAGCAGACCATCCTCGCTCACCGTGTCGGAAATGTCCACCTCGTTGACCGTCACTGTTGAGCCGGGACGCACTTGCAGCTGCACGGAGTACATAGCGGTCGTTACTTCCTGCCGCATGGATTCCGGTGAAACCAGCGCAATTGGGCTGAGCGGAATGGAAATGTCGTACTCAATGGGGTCAAGCGCCTTCTGCCGGCCGTTCGCGGTTTTCAGGAACGCCTTGAGCGTCACATGCATCGTCTCGTTTTCCACACCGACGCTCGGCAAGTCGCGATACCAGAGGTAATCCGGAATCTCAACCGTCGCGAAGCCGTCCACCACGGGATACGTTGCCTGCATCGGCGCGCCGACGTAAATCTGCTGCCCGTCCTCGCCGGGAATGAGCACCGTGTGCGCCGCCAAATCATCCACAATGCTGGACGTGATGGATGCGTTCGACCCACTGGAGGTGTTCAGCAGCCCCAGATGGGACAGCGCGAAGAATCCGCCGATGCCCACGAGACCCGTAACCAGCAGGATAATCAGCACCCGCAGCGTCACCCGGAAGCCCTTGCCGCGCGTGCGGTAGGATTTCATTTCGTTCATGCGCGGCGGGGCGGATGGAATCGTGTTCTCCTGCAGCATGGTAACGAGCGGGTCGTATCCGCGGGTGTCCTGCCAGATTTTCGGCTGGGGGACGACGTTGTCCGCCATCGCCGCGCTCTGTGCAGACGCATTGCGCTCGTCTTCGTGCCCGACCATGCGAACGCGCCCAGCGTGTGCATTCATCAGCGATTCGCGCGAGGAATGCATGTGGATGGTGGTCGCGCCGGAAGGGGCGGAGCGCATCGAGGCTTCTTCCTTCATCCGCTCCAGACGGCGTGCGCCGCGTACTTTGCGCTCTTTCAGCTCCGTCATGTCCGTGGCGAGTTCATCCCGTCGGTCGCTGGATTCGTCAACTGCGCCGTCCTCGTCGACGTGGATGTACTTCTTCGGTTCTTTGTCTTCCTTGCGGAACTGCTCCTGCCACGCGGGCGTTTCGGCGCTTTCCGGATTCAGCGGCGCGCCGCAGCGGATGCAGTTGGGCAGGGAAGCACGGTTCCATTGACCGCATTGGGGACACTTCATGGCGGAAACTCCTTCTTATGTCAAAACTTTGAGGGGTTAGAAATCAATCGGGTCATCCTCGTCGTTGTCGTCAATGACGAGCCAGCCGCTGGAGAGGAAGTTCGCCATGTCCTCGCGGCTCATCACCCAGTCCACTTCCTGCACCGCCATGCCCGCGTAGCTGATGGGGTGCACCGCGTCGTTCTGCGGGATGCGCAGTTCCTCAATCACGCAGGTGCGCAGCTTCAGCGCCTGCTCCATGGCGGCAATCATGTCGTCGAGCGTCATGTTCGTCTGAAGATTGTTCTTCATGATGACGTCCACAAGGTCGCGCGCCTGATCGTAGGTAAAGGTGCGGCACTGGTCTGCCAAGGTGGACATGACCGTGCGGGCGCGCTGTGTGCGCATGAAATCGCCGCCGCCGCCCGCCTTGCGGATGCGCATGTAAATGACTGCCGCGCGCCCCGTAAAGCAGTAAGTGCCCGCCTGCGCCATCGTCGGCTCGGTCTGACCGGGGTCAAGCGGATAGCGCCGCAGATACGCCGCCTCCGACGCGTTGACTGTGATATCCACGCCGCCCAGATAATCAATAATGTTGGCAATCATCTGGAAATTCAGCAGAATGTACTTTTCAATTTTGATGCCCAGGTGCTGGCTGATAACCTTGCACAGCGCTTCCGGCCCGGAATTGCGCGCGATGTAGTTGATGCGCCCAATCACGCCGTCGGGGCGCTCCACCAGCGCGTCGCGGATGATCGACGTGAGCATGATGCGGTGCGTCACCGTGTCCAGTGTGACAATCACGATGCCGTCGGTGTTCACGAGTTTGTTCGTCCACTGGTCGGAGCAGAGCAGCAGATAGTGGTGCAGCCCTTCGCGTGGTTCGGGGATGCTGTCATAATCAATCGTCGGAATCGGCTTCGGGGTGTCCGCCAGCGCGGGGGCGGCCAGACAGGGGATGAGCAGACAGAGCATCAGCAGCAGACTCATCAGGCGTTTCATCGTGATTCGCTCCTTTGTCAGTAGGTTTCGGCTGCAATACAGCTTCTTCATTATAGCATTCCTTTGCGCGAAAAGGAAGGGACAAACCGCCCTCCCGCGGATTTTTACATTTTTCATTGCGCGCAGTGACGCGAAAAAAGCTCCCTGCCCGTCAGACAGAAAGCTTTTTTGGGATAAGCTGAACTCACAGCGCCTTTTTAATCAGGTCTTCCAGCGCCGCCTTCGGGTGATAGCCCACCAGCGTGTCCACCACCTGACCGTCCTTGAACAGAATCAGCGTCGGAATGCTCATCACGCCGAACTGCTGGGCGAGTTCGGGGCACTTGTCCACGTCCACCTTGCCGACGACGACGTCATCCGCGTGCGCGGCGGAAACCTCCTCCACCACCGGCGCGAGCATCCGGCACGGGCCGCACCACGTTGCCCAGAAGTCCACCAAAACGGGCTTGTCCTGCTTCACAAAAGAAGAAAACTCACTGCTCATAAGTTCCTTGGCCATAAAAACACATCCTTTCTCAATGGTAATGTCAGTTTTTGAGCGCGTCTGCGGCAGAAATCACGCGCAGCAGCTTCGGCGCATATTCCCCGGACTGGTTGCGCTTCTTTTCCGTCGCCGTCAAGCCGATGAGCGCCGCCGCCAGCCCGACAACACCGCCGATGGCACTGCCCGCCGTCTCGCTCTGCGGCGCAATCAGCGCGCCCAGCAGCATACCGACGAACAGCCCCGCCAGCGGCAAAAGATACGCCAACGCGGATGCCTTGACAACCGTCTGTTCGGGCAGTGACACCACTGCCACGTCGCCCACATGCCCTTCGCCCTTCACCAGCAGTACATGCTTCTTTTCACCGCCGATGCAGGCGTGGCATTTTTCGCAGTCGCCGGGGCGGCAGAAGGTGACTTCCAGCGTGTCGCCGGAAACCGCGGTAATCGTTCCTGTTCTTTCCATGAAGTTATCCCTCCTTGCAAGAGATGCTTCATTATAGCACAGGAATGCGGCCGCGTCAATCCGCGCTTTCCTGACAAAGACAGTATACCCCGCTTTTTGCAAAGTGAAACCGGCTTTTTACGAAATTCATTGCGCCGTCATGATGCGCACGTCTGACGCGGGAACGCCTGTATGCACCTGCACGAGTGTCAGCACCAGCGCGGTGTCCTGCTCCGTGATTTCCTGTTTTTCCGTCACGATGGTGACGCTCCCGTCCGTCACCACTGCGCAGCACGGCGCGAGCTCCGAGGTCAGCAGCGCCCCTTCCAGCGCTAACTGCGCCTGATGCAGCGCAACGTAGGCTTGCAGTTCTTCCGCCGCGCTTTGCCGCGCAGCGCGGTCGGTGTTTTCGCTGCTGATGAGGGTTTCCAGCGCCGCCATGTCGCGCTGATAGGCGCTGTCTCGGCTGATGCGGAATGCCTCCAAGGGCGATGCGCTTGATTCAGCGGATGTCATAGGCAGCGTCACACGCTGCGCCTGCGGGGATGACGGGCGCAGCAGAAGCGCCGCGGTGAGCGAAAGCGCCAGTGCCGCCATCAGCAGCCAGTTCTTTCGGCGGACAAGGAATGTCGGCAGGGATTGCAGCTTCATGGGGTGTTTCCTCCTTTTCGCGGATACACGGCGACGCGGCTGCTGTCCAGCCCAAGAAGCGTCGTCACGGCTTCCTGCAAGCGCAGGCGGACGGCAATGTCCTCCGCGCCGGACGCCACCACCACCGCGCCGCAGGGGTGACTGTCCTCTGTGTAGATGGTTACGCTGACACTGCCCGCCCCCGCGATTTCGGATAGCACGCGGGCAATGCGGTTTTCCTCGTCGGGGCTGCTGCCGCTGATTGCACTCACGGACAGCGCCAGCACCACGCACAGCGCAATTGCTGCATACAGCCAGCCGTCCCGCCGAAGCAGCTCCCGGAAGCGGGTCATGTTCATGGGGCGTCCTCCTGCGCGGATGGCTGGCGCGACAGGGCATCCACCGCATCAGCAAAGGAAAAATCAGCCGTTTCAGACAGGGGAGACGCGGCGGAAGCGCTGCTTTCCGGCTGCGAAAACCGTGTACACAGCGTTTGCAGCGCCGTCAGCCACGAGAGCAGCAGCAGCAGACTTGCCACCAGATGCACCGTGCTTTTCAGCCTCGTTTCCGGCAGTAGAGACAGCAGGAGCGAAGAGAGCAGCGACAGCACCGCAAACCCGGTCAGCGCTTCCATCGTCATTCACCTCGTTATCGCAGCATCATCGTGAACCCGCTGACGGCAATCAGCTGCGCAATCAGCATCAAATACATGGCAGCTGCGGATAATTGCAGCACGAACAGCAGCATCAGCACCTTCGCGAAATCGTGGATGCACCCGGCGAGCGAACCGTCGGATACCGGCTGCATCAGCGCGGACGCGAGCTTGTAGAGCATTGCGGCGGCCAGCGTTTGGCACAGCGGCAGCACCGCGCGGGACGCTATGACGATCAGCCCCGTCACGCCCAAGGCGCTTTGCACCAGCATCCCGGAGCCGACCAGCGTGTCCACCGTGTCCGCGAACAGCCCGCCGACGAATGGCACGAGGTTGTTCAGCGCGTACTTCGCCGTGCGGAGCGTCACGCCGTCAATTGCCGCCGCCGTTACCGAGCGCGTCGTCAGCACGCCGATGAACACCGTGAACCCAATGCCCAGCGACCACACCGCGCATTGCTGCGTAAATTCCGCCAGCCGCTGCACGCGGATTCCATCGCCCAAATGGCAGAGCATACACAATACCCCCGACGCGACCGCCAGCGGCACGGTTATGCCGGAAATCAGGCTTGTCATCGCGCTTGCCGACGCCACCACCGCCGGCTGCATCAGCGCCGAACCCGCGCTCCCGCCAACTGCCGCCATCATCGTCAGCAGCATCGGCAGCAGTCCCTGCATCCCCGCGGAAATCTGCTGCACCGTCGCAACCGCCAGCGTGATGTGGTCGCTCAAATCCTGCGTGAGAAACACACACACGAACAGCTGCACAACGATGCGTCCGCATTCGCTGCTTCTGCCGCTGAACTGCTTCAGCAGCGCCCAGAGCAGCGCGGGGGCAATCAGCCGCGTCAGCCGCCAGAGACTTTGCCGCACGGCAGAAAAGAACTGCCGCGAGAGCAAATCGGCGGTCTGCTGAAAGTCGATGGTCATTTCGCCGCGCGCAATGGCGGTCAGCGTCTGCCGGAAACCGCCGGTTTGCGCGAAGGGGTCGTCGTCGGAGAGGGCGGATTCCAGTGCGCCGCTGTCCAAGGCGGATACGATGGTGTCGATGCCGCTGGAAAGCGATTCCGCTTTATTGCTTGATTCGCCCGATTCTGCGGATGCGCCTGCCGTCAAGACAGCGGCAAGGACACAAGCTGCGACAACAGCGCCTGCAAGACGGGCAATGCGCTGGAGAGCAGCAGCACCCGCCCGGCGAACTCCACTTTCAGCGCAAGGGCTTCCTCCTGCGCGTCCCGGCACGTCTGCGCCGCAAAGTCCAGCAGGAGCGACAGCCCGGCGATTTTGAGCAGCTGCTGCATGAAGCTGTCGTCCAGCCCGCTCATGGCGGATAAAGACGCAATCCCGCGCACCAGCGCCGAGAGCGCCGGAAGCGCCGCCAGCAGCACGATTGCGCCCGCGCCCAGCGATACGCCCCACCCGGCTTCCGGCCGCAGACGGCGCAGAATCAGCGCCACCAATGCCGCGCAGACCGCAAAGCCCGCCAGTTTTCCCGCCGTTTCCATCCCGCACCCTCATCCAAGTTGGAAAATCGTTCGCACGTTGGTGAACAATTGCGATAAAAGCGACACGACCATCAGCAGCACAATCGCCAGCCCGGCGACTGTCGCCAAATTCGCCAGCTCACTGCGCCCGGAGCTATTCAGCACCGACGCCACGACCGTCGTGAGGATGCCGACCCCGGCAATCTGAAAGAGCAGGTCAAGCTGCATGGAACTTTCCCCCTTACATCAGGATAAGCAATAGGCACAGCCCGCCAATCCAGCCCAGCGTCTGGTACAGCCGCGCGTCCTTGTCCGCCTTGCGTGCCGCTTTCTCGTGCATCAGCGCCACCTCCTGCCGCGCGTTTTCCACGGCGAGCAGTCGGCTTTCGAGGCTGCCGCGGCTGAGCAGGTGCATCATTCGGCTGATGATGTCCTTTTCGCTGATTGCCGGACACAGCCTGTCCGTCAGCACGCCCGGCGAGGAGAGTGGCGCACGTTCCAGCGCGTCCGCAAGCTGACGCAATAGCGTATCCGGCGGATGATTCCCGTCCGCGCACAGGCGAAACGCTTCCGGCAGCGAGTATGCGCACGATGCCATCAGCAGGTGCAAATGCGGCAGCACTTCGCCCCAGCGCGCCAGCCGCTGCTCCTCCTGCCGCAGGTGCGTGGACAGGTGCAGCCCCGCCAGGGTGGACAGCAGCGCCGCGCAAATCGGAAACAGCAGGCGCGTCATGACTGTGGAATCGGGCTGCCGCAGCGGTCGCGCAGCGCGGTGATTTTCCCGCCGCCTTCGCTGGAAAGCAGCACATACAGGTCGAAGCACCGCCGGGAGAACAGGGGCGATAATGCCGGGCGATTCGCCGTTTCCGCCAGCGCCGTTCCGTGCACCGTCGCCAGCACCGACGCGCCGCACCCCCACGCGTCCATCACGCACGCCGCGTCCTCCGCGCCGGACAGTTCGTCCATAGCAATCACGTTTGGCGCCATTGAGCGGATTAACCATGGCACCGCCTCCGCTTTCGGCAGCCCGTCCAATACGTCGGTGGATGCGCCCACGTCCAATTGCGGCACACCGTCCACGCACGCCGCCAGTTCGCCGCGCTCGTCAATCAGCGCCGCTTGAACCGACATCGTATCCGCCATTTGCCGCGTCAGGTCGCGCAGGAGCGTTGTCTTGCCGCTGCCGGGTGCGCCGATGATGAGCACCGACGGCGTTTTGCCCGGAAACAGGGCGGGGAAGCGGCTGATGAGACCATCGGCACAGCCGCGCCATTCGCCCGCAATGCGGATGCACACGGACGCAATGTCCCGCAGCGTGCTCTGCCCGTTTTTGCGCGTGATGTGCCCGCACAGCCCCATGCGGTGGCCGCCGCGCAGCGTCAGGTAGCCGCGCCGGGTCTCGTCTGCGCGCGCGAACAGGCTGTGCCCTGAAAGCGCCTCCGTCAGCGCCTCCACCTGCATTTGACCGGGAATCCAGTCGAGCTTCGCCGTCCGCGTCGCCGTTACGAACACGGCGGGACGCTCGGCGCGGATGCGGATTTCGCGCAGTTCGCCCGGCAGCAGCATCGCCAATTCATCCCGGATGCACTCCGGAAAGCAGGGGGAGAGAAAATCGCGTGTTTCATCCCAATTCATGGTATCCCTCCTATTCAAACAGCGTCAGCCCTAATTTCTGGTACAGCGCCCAATCTACTAACCCGTTCGCTGAAAGGTTGAATGTTTCGCGCGCTTTATCCACCGCGCGCTGCGTCGCCGAGCCGAAAATGCCATCCGGTGTGCCGAAATAGAAGCCCAGCGCGCGGAGCTTCCGCTGCACGGCGCGAACCATGCTGGAGCGGTCGCCGTTTTTCAGCGTCCGCAGACTGCCGCCAAGTTCGCCGTACGCGCCGCATTCAATGACGACGACCGTTCCGTTGGGTACGCGCGCATAGAGAGCTTCCGCGTCGGCGACGCGCATTCGGATGCACCCGTGGCTGGCGTTTGTGCCGATGGACTCCGGGCGGTTCGTGCCGTGAATGCCGTAGTCGCCCCACGGGACGTTCAAGCCCAGAAAGCAGGTGCCGAAACCGCCCATCTCGCCCGCAAAGCGCCGGTTGATGCGGAACACGCCCAGCGGCGTCGGCGTATCCCGCGCGCCGGTGGCAATCGGGTATCGCGCGGCGATTTCACTTCCGCAGAACAGCGTCAGCATCTTCTGCTCCACATCAACGTGGATGGCGCAGGCGGTGGAGGCGCTCCGCACGCGCCCGGCAAAGAGCGGAAAAATCAGAACAATCAGCAGAATCAGCAGCGAAAGGAGTCTGCGCAAGGGTGAACAGCCTCCTTCCGGGCGCATCTGCGCTTGCAGAAAGAGCATATGGAGCGCAGCGGACAGATAGAACGCAAAGTTTTTACGCAAAAATGATGAATAACTGCTTGATTTTAACACATCACATGCATTATAATGAAGATAAAGACAGGGAGGTCTGTCTGGACAATACGATTAGGAGGAAAACCGAATGAAGAAGTTTCTTGCGGTTCTGCTGATGCTCGCCATGCTGCTGTGCGGCGCTGCTTTCGCGGAAGACACAGCCCCCGCGCTGACCAAGGACGTTGTGGTGCTCTTTACCAGTGACGTTCACTGCGGCATTGACCAAGGCTGGGGCTACGCGGGTGTGGCGAATATGCGCAACAGCCTGCAGGCAGACAACCATGTGGTGCTTGTCGATGACGGCGACGCGATTCAGGGCGAAACCATCGGCACACTGACCAAGGGAAGCGCCATCATTGAGCTGATGAACGCGGTCGGCTACGACATCGCCATCCCCGGCAATCATGAATTTGATTACGGCATGGAGAACTTCCTCGAACTGACCAAGCAGGCGAATTTCCCCTACATCTCCGCAAACTTCACCTGCCGCGATGAGTTGGTTTTCGCACCCTACGTCATCAAGGAATTTGACGGCGTGAAAATCGCCTTTGTCGGCATGACTACCCCGAACACGATTACCTCCTCCACGCCCGTCTACTTCCAAGATGATGAAGGCAACTTCATCTACGGCTTCATGCAGGATGAAACGGGCGATAAGCTCTACGCGGCGGTGCAGTCCGCGGTGGATGCGGCGCGCGCGGAAGGCGCAACGTACGTCGTTGCCATGGGGCATATGGGCATTGAGGAAAGCTGCTCGCCCTACATGAGCACCGAGGTCATCACGCATACCACGGGTATTGATGCGTTCCTTGACGGCCACGCGCACGAGACGATGGCCTGCAACGAAGTTAAGAATGCTGAAGGCAAGACGGTGCTGCGCGCGGCTTGCGGCACGAAGCTGTCCTCCGTCGGCTATCTGCGCATTGCCAAGGATGGCAAGCTGACGACTGGTCTGTACACTTGGACGGTGGACATTGCCGCGCCGAAGCTGCTGAACCTGACGGGCGATGCGGCGGACGCAGTGGCGGCGCAGGTCGCCAAGCTCGACGAAATCCGTCAAACCGTCGTTGCGACCTCTCAGGTGCCGCTCTACGTCAATGACCCCGTCGCGGTGACGGCGGAAGGCACTCCTGTCCGCATCGTCCGCAACGCCGAAACGAATCTGGGCGACCTGTGCGCTGATGCGTACCGCGCGCTGTCCAACGCGGACATTGCGTTCGTCAACGGCGGCGGCATCCGCAAGCAGATTGAAGCGGGCGACATCACGCTTGACGACATTTACAGCGTCCATCCCTTCGGCAACACCATGTGCGTCATCCGCGTGACGGGTCAGCAGGTGCTGGACGCGCTGGAATGGGGCGCGCGCGCTGTGCCGAGCGAAAACGGCGGCTTCCTGCAGGTCTCCGGTCTGACTTACGAGATTCACACGGGCGTCGCGTCCTCTGCTGAAAAGGACGAGAACGGCATGTTTACGCGCGTTTCGGGCGAATACCGCGTCAAGAACGTGATGGTCGGCGGTCAGCCCCTTGAACTGGACAAAACCTACACGCTGGCATCCCACAATTACATGCTGCTTGGCCATGGTGACGGCTACACCATGTTCGACGGCTGCGAAGTGCTGGGCGAGGACATGATGGTTGACAATCAGGTGCTGATTACCTACATCACGACCACCCTCGGCGGCGTGGTGGGCGAACAGTACGCCAACCCCTACGGCGACGGCCGCATTGTGGCGGTGGAATAATCAACATTTCCGGCTGGTGATTTCTGCGTTTGCAGGGGTCATCAGCCCCTTTTTTTTGTGTCCGGCAATTGTTTTCCCAATGTTTTTGCTTGACAAGTGCCGGAAAAGATGGTATGATAACCGCAATTCAACAGAGACGCAAGTCTCCACAAGGCTATGAAGAGCAGCAGTAGCCGGGAAGTCGCTTTTGCAGAGAGCCGCGAACAGGTGCGAGTGCGGCAGGCGGACACCGGGGAAGAAACAGCTCAGAGCCGCCGCCCGAAAAGCGTTTGCTTAGTAGGCACGGACGGGGGAAGCCCGTGACAGCTTCGCGCAATCGTCATTTACGACCGTTGCGATAGAGATGCTCCGGCGCGCGCCGGGGAAAATTGGGTGGTACCGCGAGAAGTCTTTCGCCCCATGTGTTGGGGTTGAAAGGCGTTTTTTTATATCTGATACTATTTCCGGATGAAAATGCACCAAGATGCGCCGCAAATTTTTTCTTCTGCCTAACGCGAATGAAATGCAGCGTAGCAGCGCTACTGAATCCGGAAATAGTATGAAATTAGCAAGGAGGATGACCATGAAGCGGACACATTACTGCGGCGCAATCCGCAAAGAGCATATGGGACAGACGGCGAGGCTGTGCGGCTGGGTGCAGAATCGGCGCGATATGGGCGGCGTGATTTTTCTGGATGTGAAGGATCGCGAGGGCGTTGCGCAGGTCGTCTGCAATATGCAGTACCTGCCGCCGGAGGACTTCCACCATGCGGAAACGCTGCATATGCAGAGCGTGATTCAGGTGGAGGGCGAAATCCGTCACCGCGACGAAGAAACGTATAACCCGCGTCTGGCGACGGGCGAGGTGGAGTTGCTGGCAAAGCGCCTTGTTGTCCTCAGCGAAGCGCAGCCCCTGCCGTACTCGATGGACGAGGATGCAAAGGTGCGCGAGGAACTGCGGCTCAAGTACCGCTATCTGGATTTGCGCCGTCCGCAGTTGCAGAAGGCACTCCGCTTCCGGCATCAGGTGCAGATGGCGGCGGAAAAGTACCTGAACGGCGACGGCTTCACCTGCATTGAAACGCCGATGCTATGCAAGTCAACGCCCGAAGGCGCGCGCGATTATCTCGTGCCCAGCCGCGTGCATCCCGGCAAGTTCTACGCTCTGCCGCAGTCGCCGCAGATTTTCAAGCAGATGCTGATGGTCGGCGGCATGGATAAGTACTATCAGGTTGCCCGCTGCTTCCGCGACGAGGATCTCCGCGCCGACCGCCAGCCGGAGTTCACGCAGGTCGATATGGAGATGTCGTTTGTGGAGCAGGAGGATATCCTCCAGCACTTGGAGCGCCTGTTCAAGAGCATCTTCCGTGACGTGATGGGACGCGAAATCGGCTATGATTTCCCGCGCCTGACGTGGCAGGAGTCCATGGATCGCTACGGCTGCGACAAGCCGGACTTGCGCTTCGGCATGGAGATTCGCGACGTGACGGACTTGGCGGCGGAATGCTCCTTCTCCGTTTTCCGGCGCGTGGCGGACGAGGGCGGCAAGGTGCGCGCGCTCAATTGCAAGGGCTGCGCGGAGAAATTCACCCGCACAACCATCGAAACGCTGACCGACCACGCGCTGGGTTACGGCGCGAAGGGCATGGCGTGGATTCTCATTCACGACAGCGGCGAGGTCAACTCCATTTTGCAAAAGTACTTCACCAAGGCGCAGTGGCAGGCGCTGCTGACCGCGCTGGACGCCCAAAATGGCGATTTTATTCTCTTCTGCGCCGATAAGTTCCAAACCGTCTGCCGAACGCTGTGCGGCTTGCGCCTCGAAGTCGGCGATATGCTGGGCTTGCGCGACAAGCAGGATTACCGCTTCTGCTTTGTCACCGACTTCCCGGAGTTCGAGTGGTCGGACGAAGAACAGCGCTATATGGCGATGCACCACCCCTTCACCATGCCGTATGAGGAGGATTTGCCCTACCTGATGACTGACCCCGCACGGGTGCGCTCACAGGCGTATGACGTGGTGCTGAACGGCATTGAGCTGGGTTCCGGCTCGATTCGTATCCACCGCCCGGACGTGCAGGCGCTGATGTTCCGCGCCTTGGGCTTCACCGAGGAAACCGCCCGCGCCCGCTTCGGCTTCATGATTGATGCCTTCAAGTACGGTACGCCGCCGCACGGGGGATTCGCTTTCGGGCTTGATCGCCTTGTGATGCAGCTGCTTGGCGCGGATTCCCTGCGCGACGTGATTGCCTTCCCGAAAGTGCGTGACGCATCCGATTTGATGACGAGCGCGCCGGATTTTGTCGATGCCGAGCAGCTGGAAGTGCTGCAATTGGGCGTTTCGACGGCGGCGGAGGCGGAGAAGCATCCGCAGAAAAAGCGTCCGACGATGGCGATTAAGACCGTCGCGGAGCTGGCGAAGCTGTCCCTGACGGCAGAAGAAGAAGTGACAATGGGCGAGGAGCTGAACACGATTCTTGGCTTTGCCGAAGCCTTGCAGGAAGTGGACACGACCGACGTTCCGCAGACGGCACACGTCATTCCAACGGAAAACGTACTGCGCGAGGACATTCCGGCGGCGCCCTTTGACCGCGATTTGCTGCTCTCCAACGCGCCGACGCACACCGAAGACTGCGTGAATGTGCCGCAGACATTCGATTAAGGGAGGAATCAGTCATGAAAATTACCCGAATGACGCTGCTGGCGCTGTCCGATGCCATGCAGCGCGGCGATTTGACCTCCCGCGAGGTCACGCAGGCGTATCTCGACCGCATCCATCAGGTGGAGGGCAAGGTGCAGGCGTATATCAGCCTGAACGAGGAAGAAGCGCTCCGTCAGGCGGATGAATGCGACAAGAAGCGGCAGCAGGGCGAAAAGGTGTCGCCGCTTTGCGGCATTCCCGTCGCCGTGAAGGACAACATCTGCGTCAAGGGCGGCAAAACCACCTGCGCATCCAAAATGCTGGCGGATTTCGTATCGCCGTACTCTGCCACGGTCTGGGAAAAATTGCAGGCGGCGGGCTGCGTCCTGCTCGGCAAGACGAATCTGGATGAATTTGCCATGGGCTCGTCCACCGAAAACAGCGCGTTTCACCCCACGCATAACCCGCGTGATTTGTCGCGCGTGCCGGGCGGGTCGTCCGGCGGCTCGGCGGCGTGCGTCGCGGCGGATGAAGCCCCGTTCTCCCTCGGCA